>JGI2924J29684_1077329_pt1 | contig 15896 bp, 13 predicted proteins | sample BenlonsequencITS_FD_29684 | JGI IMG/M metagenome (IMG submission 29684)
AACGGTAAGTTCGGTGCCTTGGTTTTGGCTCCATTGCACGGAGAAGACGCGATCCTTGTCGATGCAGTGCGCCTTGGTCTTCATGTCATCAAAACACAGGCGGTCGTAACCATCATCTTCCTTGTAACCATCATGGAACAGCCAGAAGTTGACTACGTACCATCCATCGGGTTCAGGTTGGGGTATGTTGTACAGTCGCTTCAGTTCAAGCTTGTGTTTTTGCCACCATTTTATCTTTGCAGTATCCGTCAGCGGCATATTCATCACGAGTATATCGCTATAGCTTCGATATTGATGATTGACGATGATGAGAACAGGTCGCCACTCAAGCCATGCAAGATAGATAGTGGCAAGGGCAAGGCTTGAGATGGCTGTGCATATCATTTTTTTTGATTTGGACTTCATTTCGATGCCTCGCTTATTTCCAGCTTGGCATCCATACTTGTGATGTATGGCTTGAATCCGAATCTCTGATAATGTTGAAGTACAAACCAGATGCGAAATATCGCCAGTCTGGATAGTATCGGCCCTGAAATGTCTGCCTCGTCGAGGCCAAAGTGATCCTGGATCCTGTAATGCAAGGTGGCATAATAGGTGTTTTTGTGGACGGCGAGGTCTTCAAGGGTGATGCATGTTGACCATGTGTCGTGTACCGATATCCCTAGTCCATTGATGTAATGTTTGAGATGTGTGAATTTTGGAAGTCGAGAATCTTTTACGGCCTTGGTCAGCATCCATTTCTTTTCTTCATGATAGATTGCTTGTTTCCAGTCGATGTTGTTCTTGAGTGTCGCCTGGATATTAAGCAAGGAGCTGTTGGATGTCGTGTTATGGAGGATCTGCTCCCTTGTGGCCGTATCGAGCAATGGACGCTTGAAAGGGGCGCCATTTCCGTATTGCATATGGTTGATCATTCCAATGATCAGGTGCCGATAGGGACCGTAGAAGGCGAAGGCATGGGATTCGCGGCGGAATTCGTCGAACAGCAATCGGGCGCATTGTTCTGCCGTGATGGTTTCTTCATTTCTGTAGAAGTCATCAAGGGCATATTGCAGGGGGCTGGAAGATCGTAATTTCTTCAGCGTGTAGGGATCGACCTGGATCGAGATCTTCTCCAGATGAAACTGGCGCTTGAGCTGTTCTGCGGTCAGATCTCCGCAGCGCATATCTCTGGCGCCGTAATCATTCATCCGGTGCTGGGTCTGGAAGATGGTGCAGGGCAGCTGCAAGGCGGTCATGATCCGTCCGAATCTGTACGGGTAAGGTGATGGCTCAGGTCACTACGTGGCCGATGGGGTGATCCCGATGAGGACTGATCGGCGGTGCTTGTATTTCGGTAGGGCAGAGGCTGGTCGGGTTGCGCCTGCGATCATTTGTTTCGGCAAACAGAAACGGTTGCTGTGTCGATGCTGTCGGCATGGCCGACTGAATGCTGTGGTCTTGTCCATTGCGCTGGCCGTGCATCGGGCCTCATCTTTCAGGCTGACGGAGATGTCGTTGTCGGCTTGGCGCTGATTTCATGATGGGCAACAGTGATGTGCAAACCATGCTGGCGTTGCCAATGTGAAGTGTCTGAATACAAATCACGACTTGGTCGTGATCCAGGTGGCCATGATCTGGCGCGGCAGAGGCATGGTGATGTTGCTCAGGAAATCGGCGCTGTCTGGGCATCAGCAAGCGGCTTGGACGGCAGCTGACCATGGGCGTCGCGCCTTGGCCCGTGCCGCACGTCAAGGGCTTGCTGGCTGGCACATCTGTCGATCCGGTCCGGTGCGTGCCAGGATACTTGTCGCCTGATTTATGTGGCCGTTGAACTATGATCTTGGTGAAGACCTCCAGAACGCCGTCACACCCAGGGTTGAGGGTGACACTTCGATGGGCGCCCAGTTTTGCGTGCCGTCCGACGAGTGCGCTGGATGATTCGCGCGGGCGCAGGCATAGACCTCATCCAGCGCCTTCGTGAATGTGATGTCTTCACCCGCCTGTCGCTCCGGGGCATGGCTGGCAGTGCGAATGTCGCTGTGGCGGTGCCGTGGTGGTACTCGTACACGGATCCAGTCTCCGATGCGCCCAGCCAACGATGCTGCAAGCTGATGATGTGGTGGCCGGTGCACGTTGGTCTGACCTGAAGCCGTCAGCGACCCTCAGTCATGGGCGTCGTGCGCAAGTCATGATTGCACCAGGTGCGTCTGGTACGGCGTCTGTGCGGGCGGCAGACTGGATGCCGGATATGGCGGATCAGGTGATTGACATGACGGAAGAACAGCCGCAACGGACGAAGCCGACCGCTTTGCTGATCGGAGCTTCGCGCGGCATCGGCTTGGCGATCAGCCAGGAGCTGCTGCGTCGGGGCTGGCAGGTTGTGGCAACGGCACGGCAGCCCAGCCCTGCGGCATTGCTTGAATTGGCTGCACGGCATCCGGAGAGCCTCGAGATCCAGTCGCTTGATATCACCAGCTCGGAGTCCATCAAGATATTGGCAGGCGCCATGTCGGATCGCCGTCTGGATGTGGTTTTCGTCAATGCGGGGACAACTAACGATCTGCCCGATCAGGCCCTGGGCGAAGTGGATATGGATGCTTTCCAGAAAGTGATGCTGACCAATGTGCTGGGGCCGATGCGGGTGATCGAGGCTTTTCGGTTACGGGTGCCGGCCGACGGGGTGATCGGCGTGATGTCATCAGGCCAGGGCAGCATCGGCAACAATGTCCAGGGCCGGCGGGAGCTGTATCGCAGCAGCAAGGCGGCTCTGAATCAGGCCATGCGCAGTTATGCGGCCCGGCAGGGCGATGCCGGGCCGGCCCTGTTGCTGCTGGCTCCCGGCTGGATCCGTACCGGACTGGGTGGCCCGCAGGCACCCTTCAGCCTGGAAGAGACGATTCCGGATATCGTGGATGTATTGATCGCCCGCCGTGGACAGCGCGGCTTGGCCTATCTGGATCGATTCGGCCAGCCGGTGGCGTGGTGATGGCGGTTGCCGGCGGTTGATATCCAGCCGGTCGGCGCTTGCGCCGTGCGTGCGGAGACTTGGCCCTGCAGAGCATCGGCCGAGGCCTGCTTGCCGATGGCGGTCAGATCGGCAGGCAGTACGTTGAAGTCATGCATGCTGCCAGGATGGAGGGCCAGTTCGGCAAGATTGTCCGTGGCAAGGATTCCATGTCAGGGTCTCGGCGTTACGGAAGGCGCGGTCGCAATAATATATCCGTTACGTAGCAAAAATATCTGCACCGACGACACCGGGCCTTGGCCGTCATACCGGACCTTGATGGTGGGGGCGTCGACAGCGGTGATGGATGGCGTGTCAGAGAACATTCCGGATGATCGAGGCTGCCTGTTTCTTGATACGCTTCGGATCAGGCATGGAAGTCATGACATCTGTCGGCCGGGGGGGGATGACCGCGCCTGGAAGGCTGCCGCAGGTGACCTGCTGACAGTTGCACTATCGATTGTCCCGTCAAGTCGGCAGTCTGCCTCTACTGCCCTCGCGATGGATGCCGGGCGGCAAGGATTTGTGGTTTCGCCACCGCAGCCGATTCGGCAGCGACTTCGCGCAGGCTCTGCAGAAAGTGCTGGACGATGACCGAGGGTTCTCTTGGCCGCGAAATCAGGGCGATGGCCGTTTTCAGGGGCGGTTTGGCCAACGGGTGATAACTGATGCCGGTGGCCAGCAGCTGGCGTATCGAGGCAGGGATGATGGTGACACCGAAGCCGGCGGCCACCATATTGATGGTTGACGATATCTGCGGAGACTCCATTTCCACACGAGGCGAGAAACCGGCGGCGCGGCAGGCGCTGATGATGGAGTCGTAAAGATCCGGTCCGATGGCGCGCGGAAACAGGATAAAGCTCTCGGTAGCCAGTTGTTCAAGTTTCAGCTGGCGCCGGCGTCCCAGTGCATGTCCCGACGGCAGTACCGCGATCATGTCTTCATCCACCAGCGGCTCGACCCGCAGGTCGCGGCAATGCAGGGGCAGGCGGATAAGGGCGCAGTCGACCTGCTCGTCGATGACTTTGTCCAGCAAGGCGGTGCTGTTGCTTTCCTCGGTCTTGATCATGACCTGAGGATACTGCTGGCGAAATCGCCGCAAGGTGGTGGCCACGGCCGGGTGGAATACGGTCGAACCCGCGAAGCCGATCGAAATCTGGCCGCTTTCACCGCGAGCGGCCTTTCTGACATGTTCGAGCGCATCTTCAGCCTCATCCAGTACGCGGCGGGCCCGTTCCTTGAAGATGCGGCCGGCTTCGGTCAGCTCGACTCGGCGAGGGTGGCGGATAAACAGCCGGGTGCCGATTTCGCGCTCGAGCTTCATGATCTGATGGCTCAGCGGCGGCTGGGCGATGCCGAGCCGCTCGGCGGCCAGGGTGAAGTGGAGGTGCTCGGCGACGGCCAGAAAATAGCGGAGTTGACGAAATTCCATGGACTTCGGCTCTCGTGATGGATCAGGGCGGCACGATGATTGCAGGGAACGTTCTGAGAATTCCATACTATTTCGATATCGAGGTCTCGTGTTGCTGATCTTTGATTGTATGGGCCGGCGCTTATTAAACTGTGCGCCGCAGGTCGCAGGCGACGGCAAAGGGCTGTGGCTGACCTGCTGTGGCTGGCTGCCTTTCCGCTACCCATGCCCGTCCATTTCAAGGAGTTGTCGATGTCTGCCGTTTCCTCGAGGGTTTCCGCCGCTTCGTTGCATGGCGGCGTGACGCCAGGCCGTCTGGTATCCGATCTGCAGGCGATTGTCGGCCGCGATCATGTACTGACCGCGGAGAGCCAGACCCGTAGGTACCGCACCGGCATCCGGTTCGGTACCGGCAAGGCGCTGGCCGTGGTGCGCCCTGCCACCCTGGTGGAGCAATGGCGGGTGCTGAAGGCATGCATCGAGGCCAATGTCATTGTCATTTCGCAGGCTTCGAATACGGGTCTTACCGGGGGATCGACCCCGGACGGCGATGACTATGATCGCGACATCGTGATCGTCAGTACCTTGCGCATCAAGAAGATCTATCTGATCGATGGTGGCAAGCAGGTCGTCTGTCTGCCCGGGGCGACCCTGGACCAGCTGGAACAGGCCTTGCGTCCGGTCGGCCGCGAGCCCCATTCGGTGATCGGGTCCAGTTGCATCGGCGCCTCGGTGTTTGGCGGGATCTGCAACAATTCCGGCGGTGCGCTGGTGCAGCGTGGCCCGGCCTATACCCAGATGTCGGTGTTCGCCCAGGTCGATGCCAAAGGTGATCTGCATCTGGTCAATCATCTCGGGGTGGATCTGGCCGGCAGCGAGGAGGAAGTGCTGTCACGCCTCGACAAGGGGCAGCTGCCGGAGCGTGATATCCGTCACGATGCGGGTGCCGGTCATGACCATGATTATGTCGAGCATGTACGCAAGGTCGATGAACCCACGCCGGCTCGCTTCAATGCCGACCCCGGCCGGTTGTATGAATCATCGGGCTCGGCGGGCAAGGTCATGGTCTTCGCCGTACGGCTCGATACCTTTCCGATCCAGAAAAACGCGCAGGTGTTCTATATCGGAACCAACAGCGCCGACGAGCTGACCGATATCCGGCGTGAGGTGCTGGCGAACTTCAGGCATTTGCCGATTTCCGGTGAATACCTGCATCGCGATGCGTTCGAGATTGCCGAGCAATACGGCAAGGACACCTTCCTAATGATCCATCATCTGGGCACCTCGCGCCTGCCGGCTATGTTTGCCCTGAAGGCGAAATGCGACGCCATTTTCGAGCGGATCCCGTTTCTGCCCAAACACCTGACGGACCGTTTGCTGCAGGCGGCCAGCCATCTGTTTCCAAAACATCTGCCGCGGCGGATGCGCGAGTTCAACAAGAAGTACGATCATCACCTGCTGCTCAAGGTGTCAGCCGAGGGTACCGAGGAAGCCCGGGTCTTTCTGCGGCGTTATTTCAGCCAGGCCACGGGCGGGTTTTTCGAATGCACGCCGGATGAAGGAGCCAAGGCCTTTCTGCACCGTTTTGCCGCTGCCGGCGCGGCCAACCGCTATCGGGCGGTGCATTCGAGCACGGTGGAAGACATTCTGGCGCTGGATATCGCGCTGCCCCGCAACGCGCGCCAGTGGCAGGAGACCCTGCCGCCTGACATCGAGCAGCCGATCATGCGCAAGCTGTATTACGGCCACTTTCTCTGCCATGTTTTCCATCAGGATTACATCGTGGAAAAGGGCCATGACTGCATGGCGATCGAGCACAAGATGTGGAAGCTGCTCGACGAACGCGGGGCAGAATATCCCGCCGAACACAATGTCGGGCATCTGTATGTGGCCAAGCCGGCGCTGAGCGGGCATTACCGTAACCTGGATCCCTGCAACTGCTTCAATCCAGGGGTCGGCCACACCTCCAAGCTGGCTTTCTATCAGGGCGAAAGTGCAGGCACTGGCATGCACTGAAGTCGGTGCACAGCGCAGGCGCCCATGCCGCGCTGTGTCGTCCTGGCTTACTCCGGAACGCTGATCGGCACGTTTGCCGGTACGTTTTCACCGCGACCGGCGGCTGCGTGCCGCCCGGACAGGTAGCGCCCCGGTGACTGGCCGACGGCCTTGCGGAACATGGTCACAAAGCCGCTGGCGTTCTCGTAGCCCAGCGCCATTGCGACGGCCTGGACACTGAGGCCGCGGGTCAGATGCTGCACCGCCAAGGTGATATGCAACTGCCTGCGCCACTGGCCGAAGCTCATGCCGATTTCCTGACTCAGCAGTCGGCTCATATGGCGTTCGCTCATGCCGACTCGACTGGCCCAGGCACTGGCGGCCTGTTTGTCGGCCGGGTCGGCCAGCAGCAGGTCGCTCAGGCGTCGCAGGCGCGCGTCACGGGGGATCGGCAGGTGCAGATGTTCCACCGGGGCTTCTGCCAGCTCGTCCAGCAAGGTCGCCACCAGACGGTCCTCCTTGCCATGGCGGGGATAAAGTTCATCAAAGCCGGCGGCCTTGGTCAGCAATTCCCGCAGCAGCGGCGATACGCTCAAGGTGCAGCATTGCCGCGGCAAACCGGGCAAGGCATCGGGTTCGACAAACAGACAGTAACATTCGGTCTCACCCGAGCCACGCACGGAATGCGGCAGGTCGCCTGGGATCCAGATGGCGCACTGAGGGGGCACGATCCAGATGCCGTCGGCAATCTGGCAGCGCAGCAAGCCACGGACTGAATACAGCAGCTGAGCCTTGCGATGATGATGCGTGGCGCGTTCCCAATGCTTGCTGATCCGGGTCGACAATTTGGCTGCCACCGGACGAGGAATGCTGTCGACCTCGGCGACCAGCATCGGGTGGTCATAGACCACCGTGTCTTCCGATGGGTGTTGCGAGAGGCGGAAAGTCACCGTGGTCATGCGGTTGTCTGCGGGTTCGAGATTTGTCCGTATTGGACAATAAGCCGACCAAATTATGCAATGACGACAGCGGTGGCCGCGCTTAAAGTGGATTTGCCGATCCGGCCATCGTGTCGATGGCCGGTCAGTCGGCCTTGATCCTCAGCCACCAGCATCCTGTATGCGCCAAGGACAGATCGCCGCCGGCTTTCGGCCGCGAGATGCAGGCCGGTCGGCGTCTTCTTTGTCTTTGCAGGAGCTGTGATGATCGAACTTGAGGAAGCTGCCATGGCCGTATCGCCGATGCCACATCGCGTGGTCGTGGATGAAGTCCTGCAGCTGGGGCCGCATCTCCGGCGTATCGTTTTCGAGGGCGAGACGCTTGCCAGCCTTGCGGTAAGCTTGCCGGCCCAATGGTTGAAGGTAGGGATCCCGGATGTGTCAGGATCCGGCCTGGTCCAGCGGGCCTACACCATTCGTGGTGCCTACCGCGGCTGGGGTGTGGTGGTGGTTGATTTCGTGCTGCATGCCGATGCCGGCCCGGTAGCGGCATGGGCCAGACGCGCCGTGGTCGGGGATGTGGCCTATCTGGGGGGCGCTGATGGCGGTTATCAGCTGGATCCGGCGGCCGACTGGTATTTGCTGGCGGGCGACGAGACGGCTTTGCCGGCGATCGCCAGCATCCTGGAATTCCTGCCTGAGGATGGCCGACCAACGTGTGTCGTCATTGAAGTGCCTACGGTGGATGATATCCAGGCACTTGGCTATCCGGACGGTACCGAGGTCCACTGGCTGGCCAGAGACCGCGAGCCGGCACCCGAGGGACGGCTGAGGGAAACCCTTGCCGGCCTGTGCCTGCCAGTGGGGACGGGGCAGATTTTTCTGGCTGGTGAGATGACGCTGGTCAGCGCGATTCGTCAGGATCTTGCCGGTGCGGTGCTCTCGGCCCGGGTCGATGCCGCTGCCTACTGGACGCGGGAGCCTGCTTCGAGGTCCAGTTCCGGGCAAACCGGCCAGCCTGTGTTGCAGTATGTCTGAAGCTGCCGCTGATGCGGACCGCGATGCATGCCGGTCTGGTCGCTCGATGCTTATGCACGCTGCGTCCGGCCGGCATGGACTCAGTCGGATGCTGGGCGGCTCTTGTCGCCTGCAGCCGGTCTGCTGTCGTTGGTGCCCCGTCTTTCATGGATCAGCTCGACCAGGGCCCGCAGTCCGGCCGGAACATGGCGATGCCCAGGGTAGTAAAGGCTGAGTCCCGGGTAGGCCGGTACCTGGTCATGCAGCACGGCCACGAGCCGGCCGGAGGCCAGGTCATCGGCGACATGGGCGCGGGCCAGTTGGGCCAGACCCATGCCGGCCCGGGCCGCTTCCCGCATCAGGATCGGCGTGTCGAGGGTCAGTCGGCCAGGCACTTCCAGCCGGTAGGCACGGCCATCCTTGCAGAAGTCCCATGCTGATGGGGCCCCATCAGGCATCCGGGCGCGAATGCAGTTGTGTGTCGACAGCTGTTCAGGGGCGAGCGGGCGACCATGGGCATGCAGATAGGTCGGCGAGGCGACCACCACCATCGGAATTTCATGATCGATGGCGACCCGGATCATGTCTTGCGGCACCGAGGCACTGTCGCGCAGGCCGGCATCATATCCCTCGGCGACAATATCGAGTTTCCGTCCTTCGGTGACGATGTCGAGGTGCATGTCTGGATAGCGACTCAGATATTCCAGCAGAATCGGCTGGAAGGCCATCAGTGCGGCGCCCAGCGAGCTGTTGATGCGCAGGGTTCCGCTGGGCGCTTGATGTCGGGATTCCGTATCGATAAATGCCTGCCGGATCTGCCGCACCGCCGGCTGGATCTGCTGCACGAAGTGCCGGCCGGCTTCGGTAAGGGCCACGCTGCGGGTGGTCCGATGGAACAGGCGGCTGCCGAGTCGTCGTTCCAGCCCGGCAATCGCCTGGCTTACCGCCGAAGCCGCCATATCCAGATCCAGGGCGGCGGCACGGAAGCTCCGGCGCCGGGCCACCGCCAGCACCGCATCGAGTTCGACCAGTCCGCTCTTGTGCATTGTTCTGATTTTCCAATCAAATCATCAATAATTGTTGATATTAACAAGGCAATGGGCGGGATCTAGAGTGTGGCTTTCCCCATCACGACAGCGAGGGACAGACATGTCATGGCCAATCTACCGCAGCGCCTATATCGATGCTGCCTTTGTTCCGGTGCACGGAGGCGAGCTGCAAGTGATACTGCACCCGGTCACCGGTGCACCGATGGCGGAAGTCATGATGGCCGGGCCCGAGGAAGTGGACTTGGCCGTCCAGGCCGCCGCAAGGGCGCAGCGCGAGCCGGCCTTGCAAGATCGCGCGCGGCGGATCGAGATGCTGCGAAGCCTGCAGGCCTCGGTCCTGTCGCACGAGGCGGCTATCCGGGAGTCGGTCATCGAGGAATACGGCGCACCCTTGGCACGGGCGTCTTGGGTCGGGCGCTATGCCTCGGATTGTTTCGGCCATGCGGCGGATCTTCTGCGCGATCATCCGTTTCGACGCACGCAAGGGAGCACCGAGGTCTGGATGGAGCCGGTCGGCGTGTCGGCCCTGCTGGTGCCCTGGAACAGCATCGCGGGCACGATGTGCAGCAAGCTGGCTTCGGCGCTGGCAGCCGGTTGCGCCAGCGTGATCAAGCCCAGCGAATTCAGCCCCTGGCAGACCCAGGCTGTGGCCGTGGCCTTGCATGAGGCGGGCCTGCCGCCGGGCATTTTCAATATCGTCAGCGGTTCAGGCACTCAGGTGGGGCAGGCGTTGTGTACGCATCCGGCCGTGTCCAAGGTCTCGTTCACCGGATCCACGGCGACTGGCAAGCTGATTGCCCGCGCCGGCGTGGAGACGATGAAACGGGTCAGCCTGGCACTCGGTGGCAAGTCGGCCACTATCGTGCTGGATGATGCTGATCTGGCGACGGCTCTGCCGATGGCGATAGCCGTCGCCTTCATGAACAACGGACAGGCTTGTGTCGCCGGCAGCCGGCTGCTGGTGCCGCGTTCACGGCTGGATGAAATAGAGGAACAAGTGCGCCATATCGTGGACGGGCTGGTGGTCGGGAATCCGCGGGACCCGGCGACCGGGCTCGGCCCGCTGGCCAGTCAGGCACAGTACGAGCGGGTCCAGCAGTTTATTCGCCGGGGCCAGGCCGAAGGCGCTCGACTGCTGATTGGCGGGGAAGGCCATCCGGCAGGGCTGGAGCACGGCTGGTTTGTCCGGCCCACGGTATTTGCCGATGTCGCCAATGACATGGACATTGCCCGGCAGGAAATCTTCGGTCCGGTGTTGTGCCTGATCGCCTATGACGATGATCAGGACGCGGTGCGTATCGCCAATGATTCACCTTACGGCTTGCAGGCCTATGTGTTTTCCGCACAGGCCGAGCGGGCACGTCGGATGGCCGGGCAACTACAGGTCGGCTCGGTGCTGATCAATCGCATCGCTCCCGATTTGATGGCGCCCTTTGGTGGCGTCAAGCAATCGGGGGTGGGGCGCGAGTTCGGCGCTGCGGGTATCGATGCCTTCCTGGAGCCGAAAACCGTGGTGACGATCTGACCGGACGTGGTCGATGCTTCCAGGCGGCAGGGGGATTCCGCCTGAAAGGCGTCAGCCTGCGGACTTCAGTCCAGCGTTGGATAGTCGGTCAGGCCGTGGGCTCCGCCGCCGAACAGGGTTTCTCGATCCGGCTGGTTCAGCGGGGCACCCTGGCGCAGGCGTGCCGGCAGATCGGGATTGGCGACGAAGGGTCGACCGAAGCCGATCAGATCGGCCCAGCCTTCCTCGATGGCGGTGCGGGCCCGCTCGGCGGTGTATTGACCGGCGTAGATCATGGTGCCTGGAAACAGCTGGCGTAGACGCTGCTTGAAGGCCGTCGGCATCAGCGGGGCATCTTCCCAGTCGGCTTCGGCGATATGGATATAGGCGACTCCGGCGATGCCCAGCTGGCGGGCGGCTTCCAGATACGTGGTTTCCGGATCGGCATCGACGCAGCCGTTTAAGGTCGTCAGCGGTGCCAGCCGGATGCCGACCCGTCCGGCATCACCGGTGCCTTCGATCAGGGCCTGGGTGACTTCGCCCAGAAAACGCAGGCGGTTTTCCAGCGATCCGCCATAGGCATCGGTCCGCTGATTGGCATGGGAGTCGATAAACTGATTGACGAGATAGCCGTTGGCGGCATGCAGTTCGACCCCGTCGAAGCCGGCCTCGAGTGCGTGACGCGCGGCCAGACGGTACTCGGCGACCACCGCCTGGATATCCTCGATGCTCAGGGCGCGCGGCATCGAAGCCTGGACAAAACCCGGGGCACCATCATCGCCAGCCACAAACACTTTGACGCCTTCGGCCTGGATGGGCGAGGAGGACACCGGAGACTGGCCGCCCAGCAGGCTGGTATGGCTGAGGCGACCGACATGCCAGAGCTGGGCGAAGATGCGCCCGTCGGCCTGATGCACGGCGTCGGTGACCTGTCGCCAGCCAGCGATTTGCTCGGGGCTGCACAGGCCTGGCGTCCAGGCATAGCCCTTGCCCATGGGTGCGATCCAGGTGCCTTCGCTGATGATCAGGCCGGCGCTGGCCCGCTGGGCATAGTATTCGGCCATCAACGGATTGGGGACGTCGCCCGGCTGGCTGGCCCGGGAGCGGGTCATGGGCGGCATCACGATGCGGTTGGGCAGTGTCAGCGAGCCCAGTTGCCAGGGCTGGAACAGCGGATCTTGAATCTGTGACATCAGTCATCTCCGTGAATCGGCGCCGTGCCGGCGCTTGATGATAATGGGGGAGTGGGGGCGGGCTGCAGGGCGATCAATCCCAAACCGGAGCCAGGCCTTCCGGATCGACTTCGCGTCCGCCGCGATCCAGGCCGGCGATGGCGTTCATGTCTTCGCTGTCCAGCGACAGGTCCCGGGCCAGCAGATTGGCGGCCAGATGTTCGCGGCGGGTCGAGGATGGGATCACGGCATGGCCCAGCTGCATGGCCCAGGCCAACGCGACTTGCGCCACCGAGGCCTGATGTTTGTCGGCGATGCCTTGCAGTAAGGGATCGGCCAGCACCTTGCCGTAGGCCAGCGTCATATAGGAGGTGACCGCAATGTGCTGCGAGCGAAGGAAATCGACCAGCGCCCGGTTCTGCAGATAGGGGCTCAGCTCGATCTGGTTGCAGGCGATGATCCCCGGGCCAAGCCGTTCAATGGCATCGCGGGTTCCGGCGATATTGAAGTTGGAGAGTCCGATCCGGCGGGCCAGGCCAAGCGCTTGCGCTTCGGCCAGGGCATCCAGATATTCAGCGGGCTGAATGGCTTGCCCGGGTGCCGGCCAGTGAATCAGGCACAGATCGACCTGATCACGACGCAGTTTGTCCAGGCTTTCGCGCAGGCTGGGCACCAGTCGATCAGCGGCATAGTTCGCGGTCCAGATCTTGGTGGTCAGAAACACTTGCTCGGCGGGGAGGCCACTTTCGTTGATGGCCTGGCCGATCTCGGCCTCGTTGCCGTAGATCTGCGCCGTGTCGATGGCGCGATAACCCAGTGCCAGCGCCAGGCGTACCGAGTCGATCACTTGCGGGCCGGTCAGGCGAAAGGTGCCGAGGCCGAAGATAGGGAGGTTCATGGACACGTCCTGTCAGAGAGATTCAAGCCGGAGTATCAGCCGGTGGTGCGGAGCGGCAGACTGTCGTAGCGTGCCGACCAGCCGGTCAGTGCCAGGGCGATGAGGGTAAAGGCGGCGGCGATCCAGGGCGTGGCAGCCAGTCCGATCCGGGTGACCACTTCGGCACCGATCCAGGCGCCGCCGGCCACCCCGAGATTGAAGGCCGAAATATTGAAGCCGGCCGCGAGATCGACCGCATCGGGCACGGTTCGCTCGGCCTGGCGCAAGACCAGTACCTGCAGCGCCGGCACATTGCCGAAGGCGACGGCACCCCAAGCCAGCACGGTCATGACCAGCAGGGGCTTGCTGTGCATGGTCAGGCCAAGCGTCACCAGCACCAGGCTCAGCAGGCCGAACAGGATGGCCAGGGCGATGATCGGGCCGTGCCTGTCGGTCAGGCGTCCGCCCCAGAGATTGCCGACAGCTACCGAGATGCCATAGGCCATCAGGACCGGGCCGAGCTGTTTCGGGGCGAAGCCGGCCATCTGCTGCAATATCGAGGCCAGATAAGTGAAAGCGATCAGTGAGCCGCCGTAGCCAATGGCCGTCATGGCGTAGACCCGCAGCAGATCGGGCTGCAGCAAGACCTGCCATTGCCGGTTCCAAGGGGCCGCTGGCGGCTGCTCGATATCGGCCGGCACCAGCGCCATGGCACCGAGCAGCGCGATCAGACCGAAGACGGCGACCACCAGAAAGCTGGCATGCCAGCCGAAGTGCTGGCCGATCCAGGTGCCCAGCGGAATGCCCAGCACAAAGGCCACGGTCATGCCGCTGAACATGGTGGCCATGGCGCGGGCGGCCTTTTCGCGTGGCACCAGCTGGGTCGCCACGACCGAGCCGACCGAGAAGAACACGCCGTGGGCCAGTCCGGTCAGGATCCGGGCCATCACCAGACTGGCATAGCCGGGCGCCTGCCAGGCGACCAGATTGCCGAGCGTGAACAGGCCCATCAGACCGATCAGCAGGGCCTTGCGTGGCCATCTGCTGGTCAGTGCCGACAGCAGCGGTGCGCCGATGGCGACGGCCAGAGCATAGACGCTGACCAGCAGGCCGGCCGAAGGCAGGCTGACATGCAGGTCGCCGGCGATGGTGGGAATCAGGCCGACAATCACGAATTCGGTGGTGCCGATGGCAAAAGCGGCCAGGGTCAGGGCCAGCAGGGCAAGAGGCATGGAGCGATCCGGCTATGGGGTAGGCTGGCCAGTCTGCCGGCTTTGTCTTTGCGGAATAAGCGGTTTATAAGTCATGGTCTTTTGAAAAAATATCAAGAAATGAAAACCTCGCTGGATGAATTGCAGGCCTTTGTGGCGGTGGTGGAGGCCGGTTCGATCACGGCGGCCTCCGAGCGGCTGGACTTGACCGTTTCAGCCACCAGCCGGACCCTGGCCCGACTGGAGGAGAAGCTGCAGACCAGTCTGCTGCGCCGTACCACGCGCCGACTGGAACTCACCGAGGAAGGTACGGAGCTGCTGCCACAGGCGCGGGACATTCTGGCCGCGGTGGATGCCGCCGAAGAGCAGATGGCCGCACGACGCATGCGGCCTGTAGGCCGCTTGCGGGTGGATGCAGCCACTCCGTTCATGCTGCATGTGCTGGTGCCTCTGCTGGCCGGTTTCCGCGAGCGCTACCCGGCTGTCGTTCTCGAATTGAATTCCAACGAAGGCATCGTCGACCTGATCGAGAAGCGGACGGATATCGCCTTTCGTATCGGCGCGCTGAAGGATTCCACCTTGCATGCCCGTCCCATCGGCAGCAGCCGGCTGCGGGTGCTGGCCAGCCCGGATTATCTGCGGCGCCGGGGCCTTCCGGGCACTGCCGCGGATCTGCAGAGGCATGTCCTGCTGGGCTTCAATCAGCCGGCGACACTCAACGACTGGCCGCTCGGCCCTGCGGGCGGGGCGGGGTTGACGGTATGTCCTGAGCTGGCCAGTTCCAGCGGCGAGACCTTGCGACAGATGGCGCTGGCCGGTTTGGGTCTTGTCTGTCTTTCCGATTTCATGACACGGGATGATCGTCGTGATGGCCGGCTGGTACAGGTTCTGGCCGATGAGACCTTCGAGCAGCGTCAGGCCATCCACGCCGTGTACTACCGCAATACGGCGCTGGCGGCGCGGATCACCTGCTTTCTTGACCATGTGATCGAGGTGCTGGGGGTGCCGGCTTTTGATGACTGAAGCCGGGACGGGGCGAGGCACGCGCATTCAGGGTCCGGATCCAATGATGGAAAACCGATGATGCCTATGTCGTGCTCCATTTCGCTGTTGTATAGATGCATGATGTCTCCATGGAGATCCGCGTTTGGTCCGGGCGGCCATCGGACCATCGGCAATTCAGGCCACGACCATGCTCCATAGGGATATGCGGCTCTACGCAAGGGTGATCGGCTCGCCTTGAATCACCGCCACGTTCGACAGCGGTTTGAACAAACCGATCATGGCAAGGCATCCGTGTTGGCACCACGGGACCCGGGGATTGCTCCGCTGGCATCAGGATGATCTGGCCGCCATGGCCCCGAATACCAGGCCGTGTGCCGAGAATTGGTTGCGGGCAGGGGCCGCGGTGGCCGTCCGGCTCTGCAGGTGGCACCGCCCTGCATGACTGCGGTGGAGGACTCGGCGCGACAACGACCGCGCCTGAGTCGGAGGTCGGCGGCGACGACGGTTCCATGGCAGGGCCGTCCAGGCCTCGATCCAGATCATCAGCGCCAGGATCGGGCGGACTACCGTGCGCAGCATCGCCGGCATGTTGCGACTGCATCATCCGATCTGGCTGAAGGCAGTGGTGGCGGTCTTCGGTACGACCATCAGTTCGTATCTGTTGTTCCGCCCGTTCGAAGAAGAGGTCGGGGATAGGCGGGTGCATGTCCGGCGTCGTGATCTGCTGGAGG
>JGI2924J29684_1077328_pt1 | contig 15895 bp, 15 predicted proteins | sample BenlonsequencITS_FD_29684 | JGI IMG/M metagenome (IMG submission 29684)
CGACATCGAACTTGTGATGATGGACAGAGAGTTCGATAGTGCGGGCGTGAAAGACGCGTGCGACAAGCACGGTGTCTACTACCTTAACGGCGCACGAAAACACCAGTCAGAGAGAGCGACGTGTACACGGCTCTGCCGCTCTGAGAAGACGGTCCACATTGAAGAGGCAACAGTTTCAGATGGTCCGACTCGCAAGCGGATGTACCTCCCGTCAAGCGCGAGCAACGACTTCGATATGGAGAACGAAGATGGAGGTCATGAAACAGAGGAGAGGACAGACATCCGTGAGCAGATGCGCAATGACCTCAGTGACCTCGGTATTGAACTAAATGAAGATGATGTTCAGCAGGGTTTCAGTTCTCTCACGAAAGAGATTCGAGAAGATGAGGCAGGTGAACCGACAGTGGGGAGTAAAGAGGATGCACAGGAATACGCGCTGTTTGAAACGAACCATCCCAGCGTGATGCTGGATGATGACGACAGCGAGACTGAGCGAATCCACATGGTTGAGCGGATGGTTCGTCGCTATCGCCACCGCTGGGGCATTGAGAATGGTTACAAGCAAATCAAGACGTTTCGTGTCCGCACGACGAGTAAACGCCATACGTATCGGTTCTTCAATTTCGTGTTTGCGTGCGTTCTGTACAACGTCTGGCGGCTTGTGGATTTGCTTGTAAAACTCGCTATTGAGAGTGAAAATTCGACATACGAGCCGTGCGTAGACGCCAATCAGTTCCTCACCGTAGCGAAGATATTCTATGGTCTTGACCCGCCCGACTAATCAGAATCGTTCCGTGTCCGCTGACTCTTGAGCGGCGGCGCTGTTCTGCATCCCCTGTTTTGACGAATTCTCGCCTGTTCCTATAGTGGCCACTTCGTTCTGTTCTATCAGCCATTTCGTACAGATATATTGACGTGAGTAAAACAGTCACCCAACCGATTATTTGACCATATGCCTGCCTTCTAGGGTCGAACGCCCCGGCGATTCGAGGCGTAGCTCTCCACGACCAGTGTCGAAAACGTGTATGGGTACGATCAGTAAGCGGCAGATCAACCAATATTGTTCTAATGCAAAAGTGGTTTATAACAGATTTCTTCATTATCAGTTGATGGATACGGATCTGAGTCGACGACAGGTGATCACTGCTGGTGGAATAGGGATAGCAAGCACTCTAGCAGGCTGTACCTCCAGGTCCCGAGACCAACCGGGAGACGGTGCGACCGAGACCGAGCGAACGAACACGGTCTCGATGGCCCCGATGGGCGAGGTCGACTTCTCGAGCCCACCCGAGACGTTCGTCGGTCGGTTCGGCTTCGTCGTCGATATCGCGGCAGCGCTCGACGAACTCGATTCGCTGGTCGCGATGTACAGCAATTACTCGGTGATCGGACACACACACTTCTACGACGAACTCGAGACCGTCTCGATCGATCCGGCAGAGATCGAAGAGTTGCACACGGATGACTGGGACATCCGTCTCGAGCGGCTGTACGACCTCGCCCCCGACTTCACGGCGATCGATCCGAACTACCTGATCCACTACACCCAGTTCGACGAGGACGAGGTCGATCGGTTCGTCGGACGGGTCGGCCCGTTTCTGCATAACGAAAGTCAAAGCGAACGGGCCGACGGGTGGCCGACCTGGCCCGACGGCGACTACCCGTACCTGACACTCTCCGAATTCACGAGGAGCTACGGCAAAGCCTTCCGGAAGACGGAGCGTGCCGAGGCGATCCTCGAGCTCAACAGGGAGGTCCGCGAAACGGTCAGAGACCGCCTGCCGCCGGAGTCAGAGCGACCAACCGTCGCGGTCGGCTCTCTCCACGACGGCACCTGGCACCTCGATACGTTCGTCGATGCACCCGAACGGACCTACGGCGAGATGCACTATCGAGAGCTCGGTGCTCGAGACGCTGTCGCCGAACACGGCAGGGGTCGCGTCCAAGCCGAGATGGAACTGCTGCTCGAGATCGACCCCGACGTCTTCGTCTGGCGACACGGCCTGTTCGATCCCGACGGCGTCGCCGAGACCCTCGAGGAACTCGAAGACGACACGCTCGGCAGCCAACTGTCGTGTGTCGACTCGGGCAGGTTCTACGTTGGCGGGAGTCCAGACCAGGGGCCGATCGTGAACACGTTCCAGACGGAGATGCTCGCAAAACAGCTCTACCCCGACGAGTTCGGCGACTACCCTGGACTCGGTGACGTGCCGACCGACGAACAGTTGTTCGACCGCGACCGGATCGACGAGATCGTTCGTGGGGAGGGGCTCGAATGAGTTCACTCGAGGCTGAAAAAGAGCTGGTCGAAGAGTTCGTCCTCGCCGCCTTCGAGAAGGACGACCGAACGACGGTCCGACGCATGCTCGCGTCGGATGCGCTCGTTCATACTCCAAACGTGTCCCGGACCGGGCTCGATGCCGACGCGTTCGAGACGCAAGTACTTGAGGCGTTCCACGACGCGTTTCCGGACCTCTCGGTGGCGATCGAATCGCTGATCGCGGAGGGAACGACGGTGATCTGTCGATTTACGATGACCGGCACGCACGCGGGCGTCTTTCGCGGAGTCGAGCCGAGTGGCTCGACAGTCGTCGTCACAGGGGTCCTCGAGGTTCGGCTCACCGATGCGGGCATCACCGAGCTCTGGCAGACGACAGACGGCCTCGAACTACTCGGACAGATTACCGACTACAGCCCCGAAAGCGCCCACTGTAGACGTGAGGAATAGCCCGCGATGAGTGAGAAGACAGGACAGTCTGGGCCTCGGTCTCCGACCGCCACGACCGCCGACCGACAGGTGGGTTCGGGCGGTCGCCTCGAGTGGGTCGACGGGCCGTTACTCTCGGTGTGTCTGGCGAGTCTCGCGATTACCGTGGTCGCGGGTGCAGTGCAGATCACCTTCGGGGACTACTCCGTCTCGATTACGGAGGTCTGGGGAATCGTCTTCGATCCGGCGGTACTCGCGAGTCCGTCGACGCTGTACGCGCTCGTGTTCGGCGGCGAGTTGGCACACCTGCCGACGGAGTCGCTGATCGTCTGGACCCAGCGGGTGCCGCGCGTGCTCGTGGCGGTTTTCGTCGGGATGAACCTCGCCATCTCGGGTGCGATCTTCCAGGCGGTGACGCGGAACGAGCTCGCGAGCCCATACATTCTCGGGGTGTCCTCGGGTGCCGGGCTCGCAGTGTTGCTCACGCTCGTCGTCTTCGGCGGGCTGGCCGCGTACCTCCCGCTTTTCGCTGCACTCGGCGGCGCGTTCGCGTTCCTGCTGGTCTACGCGATCGCCTGGAACGGCGGGACGAGTCCGGTTCGACTCGTCCTGGCCGGCGTGATCGTCAGCACGGTTTTCGGCTCGGTACAGACCGGCCTCTACTTCTTCGTCGACGATCTGGGCACCGTCCAGGAAGCACTCGCCTGGACGACGGGCACGTTGAGCGGGGCGGGCTGGAGCGAGATCCGACTCATCGTTCCCTGGACGGTGCTCACCGTGTCCCTCTCGATCGTCGGCGCTCGCCAACTCAACGTCCTGTTGCTCGGCGAGCGGACTGCACGATCGCTCGGAATGTCCGTCGAACGGGCACGGTTTAGCCTCTCGGCGGTCGCTATCGTCGCGGCGAGTGCGAGCGTTGCCGTCAGCGGGATCATCGGCTTCGTCGGGCTCATCGTCCCTCACATGGTCCGGACGATCGTCGGCAGCGATTACAGACCCCTCATCGTCGGGTGTCTGTTCGTCGGGCCCGCGTTGCTCGTCGTCGCCGACGTCTGTGCCAGACTCGCGATCAGCGGCTCACAGCTCCCCGTTGGAATCCTCACCGGCCTCATCGGCGGCCCATACTTCCTCTATCTGATGAAACGCAAACAGCACCTCGGAGAACTATGACAGCAACCGACAGCGAACGACACAGTACCGACAGCACCGATCACGACTACGACGTGCTCGTCGTCGGCGGCGGAGCCGCCGGCCTCTCGGCAGCGATCTTTACCGCACGGTTCGGCCTCGAGACCGCGATCTTTGCGTGTGGCCGTTCGGCGATCTCGCGGTGTGCTCACCTTGAGAACTACCTCGGTTTCCCGGGCGGTATCGATCCGTCCACGTTCCTCGAGCTCGGGCGCGAGCAGGTGACACACGAGGGAGCGACGGTTCACTCCGAGATGGTCGACGCGATCGAGAAGCCCGACCAGCGGTTCCGCGTCGAGACGATCGACGGGACGGTCGCCAGACCACGGTACGTGATCGCCGCGACCGTAATCGACGGCGACTACCTCGAGTCGCTCGATCCGGCGCTGTACGACGAGGATACCCACACGGTCGACTGCGACGAGGGTGGCCGAACCGAGGTCGACGGGCTCTACGTCGCCGGACGATTGGCGGATGCGACCCACCAGGCGATCATCTGTGCCGGCGACGGCGCAGAAGCAGGTCATACCCTCGTCACCGACGTGTTACGTCGGCGGGGATACTGGGACGAGATCGCGCGCCAGTACACCGACTGGGTGGTCCGTGAACGGCGCGACGACGACTGGGTGTCTCGTGTCGAGTCGTGGATACGAGAAAGCGTGCCCGACGACGACGCCGTCTCGGAGGAACGAATCCAGTGGGTCATCGACGACGTCGTCGAGCGCTTCGAGAACAGGGAGATAACCGAATCCGAACGGCGCGAACGCGTCGAGCGCGGCCGCGACCTCGTCACCGCACACCTCGAGCCATGATCGAGAAACGCGGCCTCGAGACTCGTTTCGAGCGTGAGACCGTTGAGGAACCTGGCTGGGGTCCGGTCTCGGACGACGACACGGACACGGGCACCCAAAGCGGACGGAGCGATCACATCGAGTGTCGGGACCTCGTCCTCGAGTACGACACGAGTGACGAACCGGTCGTCGACGGTGAGACGATCGGCGTGCCCGACGGGAAGGTGACGGCACTCGTCGGGCCCAACGGTAGCGGCAAGAGCACGCTCCTGAGAGGTGTCGCACGCGAACTCGAGCCGGCCGACGGTCAGGTCGTCCTCGATGGGACGGACATCGAGCACTATTCGCGAAAAGCGTTGGCTCGTGAGTTGGGGTTGCTCTCCCAGCACAACGTCGTCCCCGAGTCACTGACCGTCGAAGACCTCGTCAGACACGGCCGGTATCCACACCGTCGGCTGTTCGATACCATGTCTGACAGCGACTGGCGGGCTGTCGACCGGGCGATCGACACGGTCGGAATCGACCACCTCCGCGATCGCGATGTCGGATCGCTCTCGGGCGGACAGACGCAACTGGCCTGGATCGCGATGGTCCTCGCACAGGAACCTCGGGCAATGTTACTCGACGAACCGACGACCTACCTCGACTTGCGCCACCAAGTTCGGCTCCTCGAGGTAATCCGGTCGCTGAGCGAGGACGTGGACATGACTGTCGTCGTGGTTCTGCACGATATCTCACAGGCGGTCCGGGTCTGTGACCACCTCGTTGCACTCGCGGACGGAGCTGTCTACGACAGCGGACCGCCGGCGGAGGTCGTCACAGAGGAGTTTATGGCCGAAGTATTCGGCGTCGACGCCCACGTCGAGCCTGGGCCTGCTGGCCTCCAGATACACCCGATAGGAGAGAGCGAACAAACAGCAGGCGAAGACGGGTGACAGCCGTCCACCCCGGTCCACAGCGGGGCAGAGAATCCGCCTCGCTCCCTAGTTTGAAAGCGACAAATAGCTGGCCCGGCGATAGCCCCCTCGCCGGAAACAGGGCGAGATCGAAGCTCCATCATCCGGGATAGCGTCATTGTCGGTGCAACCGCTTCGGGGTGTGGTTGCACCGGTACACCAGGACAGTAACGTATCAGGAGGCCTAACAGAGCCCGACGGCGGCGAGTCGTCCCACGCATGGTCTGCTCTTTTGTAGTGGCGCTCGAAAGACGGAGCGCGTCTCTCGTGATCACGAGACGGCTGTCCCGTCTCGAGCGAGTTCGGGGACAGACTCCGACAACGGTTTCGCGGCAATCGACGCTACGTCGGCACCACATTTATGCCGGTCAGACGACTTATGAGTAGCAATCGGATGGAGACGATCGATCAGTCGAGCGGGCGGACGAAAGCACGTCGGGCAGCCACTGCGAAACGCGGACGCTGGGCGCTCGAGTCGAATGCCGACACCGTCGTCGAGGACGTGCCAACAGAGAGCGCGGTTGTCCGACGAGCGGCGACGAACGGCCGCCTTCGCGTGTACCGGCGAGAGCTGGGCCTGTTCGGACTGCAGTCGCGGAGCAGCCACCGGGAACGGAACCCGCTGGTTCCGCTCGCACGATCGCAGTCCTGTCCCGGTGGGGGGGCAAGCCTGCATTGCTGGAGCGGTCCCGGTCGTGTGGGTCGGCCCGATCCAGCGGTCGACGGATGGAACGGTCCTCGACGAGTGCCGGCCATCTGTTGGCGGACTCTATCGACATATCGTGGACCGATCCGAAAGAAAGATCCAGGGCTAGTACCGTCCCAACCGTCGACTGACGGGTCGAATCGAGCGACACCGCCAGATTCGACTCATCAGTTCAGGCTTGGCCCGCCACTAGCCGACGGCCGGGATGTGACGGGTCGAAGAATCGACCAACACGAGCGAACGGCGACCGACCCCACAGCAAGACAATGACCGACACAGATGCAATCCACCCCGAGCCGGCACAACTCCTGTTAGTCGAAGATAACCCGGGTGATGTCCGTCTGACCGAGGAAGCGTTCGGACAGGGGCGGAGCGAGAACGACCTCCACGTCGTTTCGGACGGTGGCGAAGCCCTCGACTTCCTTACTCGGCAAGACGAGTACGCGGACGCGCCGCGACCGGACCTGATTCTGCTCGATCTCAACCTGCCCCGGACGGGCGGCGAGGAAGTTCTCAAAGAACTCAAAGACGATCCCGAACTTCGTCCGATCCCGGTGATCGTCCTCACCAGTTCACAGACCGAAGAGGACATCACACGATCCTACGAACGCCACGCGAACGCCTTCCTCACGAAGCCGGTCGACCCGGACGAGTTCATCGAGACGATCCGTGCCTTCGAGACGTTCTGGTGTACGGTCGTACACCTGCCGCCAGAGGTCGACGAGACATGAGCGATCAGAACGTCCCCCACGGAACCAACGAGGAACCCGAAACGGACGGACACGCCGACGTCGACGCCGAAACCCTCGAGATTCTCCTGATCGAAGACAATCCCGGCGACGCGAGACTGATCGAAGAGATGCTCGAGGGGACCGAGGAACTCGCTCAGCGTATCGATCCGACCGAGGAGACCAAACGAACGCCCGAGATCACCCACGAGACCCGACTCGAGGACAGCCTCGAGACCGTCGAGAGCACCCCCGTTGACGTAGTGTTGCTCGACCTGAACCTGCCCGATAGCACAGGGATCGAGACGCTCGAGGCGACTGGCGAGGCGATCGACGAGGCGACTGACGCGACGCCGATCGTCGTACTGACCGGCGTCCGAGAGCAGGAAGTCGGCGTCAAGGCGCTCCAGCAGGGTGCACAGGATTTTCTGGTCAAAGACGAAGTGACAAGCGAGTTGCTGGTCCGGACGATCTATCACGCGATCGAGCGTGCTCGCCAGGACCGAAAACGTCGCCGCCAGCGGGCGCAACTCGAGTCGATCAACTGGCTCAATCGGATCGTCCACGACATCACGCACGCGGTCATCACGACGGAGACGCGGGCCGAACTCGAGCAACGGGTGTGCGATCGCCTCGTCGAACCAGACGCCTACCGATTCGCCTGGATCGGCGGTATCAGTCCTGGAAGCCACACCGTCGTCCCCAAGGCCGCTGCCGGCATCGAACGGGGGTATCTCGAGAACGTCGAGATCAGCATGGACGAGAACGAGTCGACCGGGCACGGGCCGGGTGGAGCCGCAATTCGGACTGGAGAGGTTCAGGTGACAAACGACATCGAAACGGACGCGCGTTTCGAACCCTGGCGCGAGGAGGCGCGAAAACGAGGATATCGGTCGATTGCAGCGATTCCGATCGTCCACGAAGATCTCGTCTACGGCGTTCTCGGCATCTACGCGTCGTCACAGGGTGCGTTTTCGCAGGCGGAAACGACGATATTCTCCCGGATCGGTGATGTCATCGCACACGCGATCACGGCCATCGAACGCCGCGACGCGCTGGTCAGTGACGCCGTCGTCGAACTCGAGTTCCGGATAACCGAGATGGCAGAGAAACTCGTCGAACTGTCGGCAACAGAGTCGTGTACGATCGAGTTCGAGCAACTCGTTTCGGGTGACGACACCCTGTTGGCCTACGGCTCGGCACAGGGCGTCTCCGAGGAGACGTTCCGGAAGACGGTCGAGGAGACAGACGGGATCGACGCCGTCCGGTTTCTCTCGGTCAGACGCAACGAGTTCGAGTTCGAACTCGTCTCCCCGGTCGCAGTTTCCCTGTTCGAGACGATCGCAACCCACGGCGGCCGCGTCGAGTCGGCCACGATCGAGGACGGTGAGTTCCGATTCGTCGTCGAACTGCCTCGTGGTCGGGACACCCGGCAGTTGATCGAACTCGTCCAAGAGCACCGACCTGACGCCACGTACCTCGCACAGCGAACGACCGAACGGAGCGTCTCGGACGACTCGAGTTCACACTCCGTGCTCGAGGAAGAACTCACCGAGAAACAGCGGGCAGCACTCGAGACGGCCTACTTCGCGGGCTACTTCGACTGGCCACGCGAGAGTACTGGCGAAGAGATCGCCGAACGGCTCGGGATCTCACCAGCGACGTTCAACCAGCACCTCCGGACAGCGGAACGGAAATTCTTCGATTCGGTTCTTGGGGAATGACGCCCGGGCAATCGAGGTAAGTGTGTAGTTCGAAAACGGCCGAACGGGTCGCTCTCAGACGAATTTCTGTAACTAGTTACCGCCGGTCGCCAGGACGGAGTCGGCGATCGGTGGGAATTGACGACAGGAAACCGTATGATACGGTCTCCGGTCAGTCAGTTCCGGCGCGACCGCGCGCTCTTGCGGTCGCGTCGGTACATCGGGACAGCAGTCCGTATCAGGCCTGTCGAGGTTCCGTCACGGACTGGTTTGCTTCGGCGACCGAGCGGCTGCTGATGGCGACGATCACCATCGAGAGGCCGGTCACGAAGAGGCTGACGCCGACGAGCAGACCGACTGCCCACACCGAACTGGCCGGCAAACCAACCCAGATGAGGGTAGCCAGAACCAGCGAGAGAAGGCCGCTCGCAGCGATAGACGCCCGTCCGGGCTGATCGGCCATCCGTGTGGTTATCCACAGTTCCACGACGGCGTCGACCAACAGGTACGCGATCGCAAGCAGTGTCAGACTCGTGAGGCCGAGTACGGGGTTTACGAGCAAGGTCACCCCGGCGAGTACCGAGATGACGGCGAGTGCGACCTGCCAGAGACGGCCGTTCCAGCCACGAGCCGTGAACGCGTGTGTCCCGTGGACGATCCCGGCAACGACAAGTATCGCTCCGATCGCGATCGTCACCGAAAGTCCGGTGACAAACGGGAACGCAATCGCAAGCAGGCCGAGCAGGCCGACGACGCCGCCAGCGATCGTGAGCGTCTTCCAGCCACGCTCGAGAGTGTAGCTTGGCGTTTCAGCACCGGTCGTAACAGCGTGTACTGGTGTCATCGAACACTGTACGCGGCGAACAAACATAAAACAGATTCGCGACTCGGGAGTATATCGGGAAACCGTACTGGTTCGAAACCGGCTACTTCTCCTCGACGTGACGGACTTCGCAGGCGACGCCGCGCGTGCTCTCGGCCATCTCGCGGCCGAACATCTCGGCGCGACCGACGGCGAAAGCGTTCGGTCCTTCGACGACGACCTCGTCGCCGACTCGAATCTCCCCGTCGGCGTCGACGACGCCCGGCGCGAGGACGCTGCCGTGGGGAACGAAGCCGTCGATTTCGACGCGTTTGACCGGCGCATCGCTGTCGACCCAGCGGCGGGCCCCCTCGAGGGTAAAGGAGAGCGTGCCATACTGGGGCACCATCGTCGCGAGCTGGGTGTCCTCGCGGTTCCGAACCTGGATCTTCGGGTAGCGACTCGTCGTCTGGATCGCCTCGAAGAGTTCGTCTCCCGCGCCGTCGCCGAGCAGGTAGTCGGCGATGGCGCGGACGGTGTTGTGCTCGCGTTCGCGCTTCGAATACTTGAGTTCGCCCGACAGCGCCTCGCCGAGATTCGAGAGCGCGTCGTCGTCGGTCGGGTGGCCACCCTCGGGAATCGTGTACGTGATATCGAGGTCGCCGTCCCACGAGTCTTCGACCCGTTCGACGATGTCGCGATAGCCCTCGTCTGGGACGTGTGCGACGACGTAGGGGTAGGTGTCGGCGTTGCGCTCGAGGTAGCGTCGCAGGCTCTCGACGACGAACTCTTTCTCGTCTTCGGACCAGCGACCGGTAACGACAGTATCGTAGTGTTGGGCAGGATACGTGGTCTCGAGTTCCTGGGGCACGACGCCGATCGGGCTGGTCATCGAGACGACGTGGCCGCGCCACTGGATAACGTCGTGGAACTGGCGGTAGCTCTGGGACTCGCTGTAGGGTTTGGTCGCCGAGCACGGGACGAGCACGAGCGGGTTCGCAAACCGGTTGCGGTACCGCGTCGTGACGCGATCGGCGAACCGCTGGATCTCGACGCGACGCAGTGCGTCCTTGGTCGCCGCCGACAGCTGGGCGTCCCGAAGAATCGGCGTTCGCTCCTCGAGATACCCCCACTGCGAATCCAGTTGGCGCATCGCCGCAGTGAGCCACTGGTCGTGGCGGGCTTGCCCCTCGAGATAGTCACGGAGGCGACCGTCACGAATGCGACGGCGAACGATGCCGAGTTCGGCCTCGAGTGCCGCGCGGTTGTGTTCGGCGCAGTCTTCGTGGGTGAACTCCTCCCGGGGTTGCTGACAGGCTGAACAGGAACAAGGGAGTTCTTCGAGATCCTCGAGGAAGTACGCTTCGTCCGTCGTCAGATATCGCCCTTCCGTGCCTTTCACGACGGCGGCAGTGGCGTCGACTGCGTCGACGCCTGCGTAGGCAAGCAAGGCGACGTTTCGCGGCGTCGCGACGCCCGAAAACAGCAAGGCGGTGTCGGCCGGGATCGACTCGCGAACGTTCACGACCGCCTCGACGAACGCCGCGCCGTGGTTCGTAATCGACTGGACGTCCGAGACGGCGTAGGCGTCCGTACCCTGTTCTTCGACGTGTTCGCTCGAGACGACGGCGACGCTCGGGTAGTCGACATCGGGATGATCGACCGCGAACGACGCCTGGATTTCCTCGGCGGTGCCGCCGGGGAACGCGCGATGCGGGAGAACGGTGAGTTTCGACTCGTCGCCCTCGGGAACGTCGCGGTCGCTCGACCAGAGCGATCCTGCGTCCTCGAGGAGATCGTCGACGAGCGCGGGCGTCGTCCGGGCGTCGTCGAGTCGCAACTCCCCGACGCGAGCGGCCCCGTCGCGCTCGTGTACTTCGAAGTAGTCGGTCATACCCGATATGGGTAGTGGCGAGCGAAAGAGGCTGTCGGTCGTGGCTCGCTGGAGGGGTACTGCCACGCCGGGGTGCGGAGGTTCCGATCGAACAATGCTGGCCCCAGCCCTACAGTTGTTCGCGTCGACGGTCGCCTATGGTCCGACTCTCCACGATCGTGATCCTTGCTGGCATCGTCTTCCTTTTCGTCCCGATCCCCCCGATCGCGACGATTACGGGCGTGCTGGTAATACTGCTCGGAATCGTCCTCAGACTTGTGTTCGGACTCTGACCGAGCGAATCGTCTTCGTCGAATGCACCAGTACGCTTATCCTCGTCTTTTTCCTCGACTTCGACATGCAGCGGCCGGGGACCCACTCACGACGAGTGTTCCTGCTCGCCAGTGGGTCGACAGTAACGTCCACGCTAGCCGGCTGTACCGGGACCAGCGACGACCGCTCCAGCGTCCCGGTACCGCCGAACGACGCCGATCCGCTCGAGTACGTCTCCGTCGAGGACCACCAGCTCACCGTTAGATGGGTCTCTACCAGCTGCGGCGACGGTGTCGGTGAGTCGGAAGAAGACACCATCAAGCAAGTGCGCGTGACAGGAACCATCACGAACCCGACCGGACGACCGCTCGAATACGTCTCGGTCGAAGCGACCGTCTACGACGCAACTGGGACGCGACTCGGGACCTATAGCGACGAGACGAACGGACTCGCGGCCGACGCCACCCGGGAGTTCGACGTACTGGTACTCGAGGACGCCGGCGAAGTAAGAGAACACGACCTCGAACTCGTCGACGCGTCCTGGTAGCGTCAGCAGCGGCCGCCGGTCGATAGAACTGTTCGTCGCCGACTTCGTTTCGGCGTTCGGTGCGACTCGAAGGCGACGAGCCGTATCAGCTCCCGCTACACGCGCTCGAGGAACTGCCCAGTTGCCGACGTATGGCCGCGGTTGAACGAGAGGACTCTGAACTGGACGACATCGCCGACCTCGAGGTCGCCAGGGAGGTCTTCGACGAAGACGACAAACCCCTCGATCTTGCAGACAGCCTGGCGGTCACCGGAGTGATGGTCGGAGAAGTCGATGACGCCTGCCTCGTGAACGTCACCAATCTCGACTGGTGGCTCGCGCGCCTGTGCCTCGCGGTGGCGGTCGTAGGATTCGCTACGTTCTCCCGACCCGCCGCGGAACCATCCCACGAACCACGAAGCGACGAGAACGGTCAGGATGAGAACGAGAACGACCACGATGACCGCGAGGACGAGCGACGCTGTAGCGAGCATGTCACCGCCGAGCATATCACCACCGATCATGTCACTACGGGTGTACTCCCCTCTCTTTGCTGTTCTGGTTCGCTACGCAGCGGTTAGATCGATCAGTTCGACGCCGTCGGGAAGCCTCGCGAGCACTTCGGACGGCCAGCCTCGGTGACCGAGCGCCACGTCCGTCTCTGGGTTGGTCTCGACGAGTCGACAGACGCCCTCGGCCGCTGCCTCGAGTGCCGCGCGATCCGTCCGCGCGGGGACCTCCGCCGTGAGCGGATAACTCTTCGAGAGTGCCCGCGGAAACGGCCCGAACGGTGGCTCGACGCGCCAAGAGCAGTCGAAGTCGTCGCCCCGCACCGGTTCGCCTTCCGTCAGGAACAACGAGTCGGGCGTCTCGAGACGTGCGAGACGCCGGTGGTGACGCAGGACCTCGGGTCGGCGGGCGCTCTCGTGAGAGGTGTAGAAGAACGCACCCTTCGAGACGGGATCGACCTGCTCGAGTTGTGCGGCATGATCGAGCAGCGTTCGGTAGCCATCGAGCATCGTCGGGTGGGCGCGGGCCCGCTGCTCGACCAGTTCCAGCAGGTTGCCCGCGCGGATCGCCTGCTTGATCCGGCGGATCTCCGCGAACGTGACGTGGAGGTTGTGTGCCGCGAGTTCCTCCTCGCGATCTCGATCGGATAGTGAGCGGAGGTCGTCGGGCGAGTGGCTCGTACAGACGGGGCAGGAACACGGGAGATACTCGAGGTCCGCGAGCTGGCGCGTGCCACGGACAGTCAGATATCGGTCGTCGCGCGCATAGAGGGCGTACGCAGCGGAGTCGAAGAGATCACAGCCCATCACGACGCCGAGTGCAAACATCATGGGGTGGCCGGCTCCGAACAGGTGGACGGGTGCGTCCGCCCCCAGCCCGCGTTTCGCGGCGGCGACGACGTCGATCATATCGTCGTACCGGTAGTCGTTCATCAGCGGGACGACGGCACCGACCGGGAAGACGTCGAGGTCGGTCGCGTCGGCGTGCCTACCTGCCTCCTCGCGTAGGTCAGGGTAGGTCGAGCCCTGGACCGGCGCGGAGACGAGCATGTCGCCGGTGTCGACGTCCTCGGCGACCTCGAGTCGTTCCTGGGTTGTCCCGAGTTCGTCTTCCGCGCGCTCGCGAGCGACGTCCGGTGGGGTGGGGATGTCGACCGGCGTGCCGATGTCCGACCCGATCTCGTGTTGAAACTCGAGGATTTCCTCGGTCGTGACGTCGATATCGCCGTACTCCGAGAGTTGGAACGAGCCCGAATCAGTCATGATCGCGCCAGGGAAATCGAGCAGTTCGTGGAGCCCCTCCGCTATGGCCTGCTCGCGGACGTCTTCGGTGCCGTGGATGATATAAGAGTTGGTGATGAGAATCTCGGCACCGAACTCCTCGGCGAGTCTGCGGGGGCTGATCGTATCAAGGTTCGGGTTAATCACCGGCAGAAGAGCCGGCGTTTCGACCGTCACGCCCGCCCGTGGAACAGTGAGCTCGCCGATTCGCCCACCGGCGTCCGTCTCCCTGAGTTCGAAACACTCACGCATCGACCGAGTATTAGCGACCACGGCGGTAAGGGTTCCGTTCTTCGAAAAGAAGCACACGGCTGTAGCAAGCAGAGCGAAACGCCCCTCGAGTATAATCTCTTCGAGCCGACGACAGCAACGCCCGAATTCGACGACGGACAGTCGAAACTGCGACAATCGAGGCGTCGAGCGTAGCGGGCCTCAACACCGACGACGAAGGCGATCCAGCCGAAGACGACGGCCACGTTCGACGAGGAAGACGACGAACTGTCGATCGAAACTCACGGTTCGCCCGACGGCAACTCCCTGTCGACAGCACACGTTTCTAGATCGGATGGCGAGGTGCGGACATCGATCGAAACCGGCAGTAACACATCGTTCAGAGACCGGTCCGATTAATGCAGCGGCGATCGCAAGCAAAACATCGATTCACGACGATTCCAACGGTCTCGCCGGTAATGTCGGCAGTCACCGACTCGAGGAAGATGAACTGCCGATTAGTCCCACGGGTGCAGTCACCAACTATCCGTTTCCCTGGGGTTCCGGCGGACATTCCCGAGCTAATTCCGTAACAGTCTCACCGTTTTAGCCGCAGAACGGCTGTAGGTCGGGACGCATGGTTTCACGACCACAGAAGCTCGGTGTCGTTTGCGTCGCGCTGATGGTTGCACTCTCGGGAGGCCCCGCCCTCGCCGGAGCGACCTCGAGCGCCAGCGCGGCCGACGACGCCGGAGACATGAGCGCAACATTCGAGAACGTACAGGTCCAGACACTCGAGTTCGACGACGCCACGATCGACGACGCCACCATCGAGGAACTGAACGTCGACGAACTCGAGATGGACGCCGACGACCTCGAAGACGAGCTCGAGGAAGAAGACGACGAGTTTGAGGACGAAGACGACGAGCTCGAGGACGAAGACGACGAGCTTGACGAGGAGAACGGCGATGCTGACGATCTCGACACCGCAGAGGACGTGTCGTTCTCGAACGTGGAGTTCGAAGAACTCGAGTTCGAAGACCTCTCCTTCGAAGATCTCGAGCTCGACGAGGACGAAGAAATAGACGAAGCCGACGACGAAACCGACGAGCACGATCTGATCGACGAGGAAGCTGACGAACTGACCGTCGAGGAGCTCACGATCGAGACGATGGATGCCGAGCAGATGGCGATCCAGGACCTCGATGCCGACGGTAACGGTGTGCTCGATCAGATCGCTGACTTCTTCGAGGGGTTGTTCGACGATGACGACGAGAACGACGAAGTCGAGGGCGAGGACGAAACCGACGAAGTCAACGAAGAAGAGAACGACGAAGTCGAGGGCGAGGACGAAACCGACGAAGTCAACGAAGAAGAGAACGACGAAACCGACGAAACCGACGAAACCGACGAAGTCAACGAAGAAGAGAACGACGAAACCGACGAAACCGACGAAACCGACGAAGTCGTCACTCAGAAGATCGGCCAGCTCACGTTCGAGCAGTTCGACGTGGAGTCGATTTCGATCGACTCGATGACGGTCGACGAACTCCAGGAAACGGACGACGAAGCCGATGACGTCGATGACGAGAACGACATCGCTGACGACGAAGCCGATGACGTCGATGACGAGAACGACATC
>JGI2924J29684_1077326_pt1 | contig 15881 bp, 15 predicted proteins | sample BenlonsequencITS_FD_29684 | JGI IMG/M metagenome (IMG submission 29684)
TGCAACTCTGGACAGGCTCTTGCATCATTCCCATGTGGTGAGCCTTAAAGGCGATTCGTATCGTATGAAAGACAGAATGAAGATTGGAGCCGTTGGCTTCTAAAGATTTTTGCCGGAACTCTGCAATTTAACTCCGGTGAAAAACTGCAATTTCATTCCGGTGTTGACACCTGATTACACAGTAGCAGAAAAACTTGAGGAACAAGCGGAACAATATAAAGAAACAAATCTTGAAGAAATTTCTGAAAATCTTTTAGGAAATTTGAAAGATAGGAAATCTGACAAAGCGGCAAAAATGACCACACTACTTAATCAGTTGTATAAATTTGTAGACCAAGGCGGTCATATAGAAACATATGAAAAAGAAGAAAGTGATGATATTCAAGAAGATGATTCTGATGGGACAAAGCAGATAGAAAATGATATAGATTTAAAGCACCATATTTTCAATGAAATAAGAAGACTCCAATATGACATCGATGAATTAAAATACCTGACCGAGCCGGAAAGGGAAAAATGAAAGAGATTGCCGTATTTGAGAACTGAAGTTACAATTGCTAAGGTGAAATAAAATGTAAGGTGAGGCCAGGCAGCTTAAGTGAACTGTCAACACCAAAACAAATTAAGTCATAAGATGAGTATCACCGTTTGCTTTCGTTTACCATAAATTTCCTTCAGCATCGAATTCGAGGAATTCCGGTTCACTTTCCACAGTATAGAACGAATTCGATCGTACTTGATCATAATAGATTTCACTCATCAGAATGCGGCTGATATGCATGCTGTTGGGAATTCGGATAATACGGACCTTTTTCCTATCGATCTCGTTACAGGTTTGGATACAAACTTGGATGGCTTCCCTGTCATTCTCCATCGTAAGCGGTATCCGAACTCCCCCGAGTACGGTACTGGTGATTACATTTGAATACATCGAGTCTATATCAAGTTTATCGACTGCCCGTTGTGTCGTCACATTTGCCATACCAATACCTACCCCATTCCCGTGTGTTTCGTCACTGAGATCCAGCACACATACCCGTTGTGCGCAAATACCTCCCTCAGCATATGGAGTGGAAAAAGTACCGGTGATGTTTGGATCCATGCCATCTCCACTATAGTTCTTTCCGATTTTATCGACAATTAAAACATCGCAATATTCCTCATAGAGCTTGGGCATCAATGAGTATGCTTCCTGCAACAACTTCGGCTCTTCTTCAATGATTGATTCCGCACCGATTGCAAGAATCCGTTGTGTCTCATCGAATGCATTTTCGATGACCGGTACGGCGAACAAAATCGGAGCGTTTTTGAGGATAGCCTTCCCAAAAAGCTCAACGTTCCTCCCCATGGTCCTGAATCCCATTTCATGGCATGCTTCCGCGCCATGTTGATTGCCCAACCCAATAGCCATCATTTTCATAATCCCACTCTCGTAGGGGCCACGGAAGGCAGTGTGTGGTTTAACCCTATTAAAAAGGATGATTCCATCAGCTGAGAAAGCGTACTTGTCGATGAACGCATCCCTTCCATCATCGGTTTTTCCGATACACACCACCTCCATTGAGGACAGGATAGGACAACCGAGATATGCTTCTGTCACACCATACCCTTCGATAAGCTTGCGTTGTCCCTCGGCAGTGGAGGAACCATGGCTTCCCATTGCAGGAACAATGAACGGAAAGGCACCTCGAGCGAAGACTTCCTCAACAATACTCTTGACTATAATTGGAAGATTATTGATCCCTCTTGATCCTACGGTGACCGCGACTTTCATACCAGGCAGGACACGATTTCCAATCCCCTTCTGGGAGATCACCTTCTGTACCACCAAAGGAATCTCCAATGGATCCATGCTGTTTCTATCGAAGTTCTGCCGAACCCCAAAAAACCTGGGGATCGAAGTATGTTGGACCAATTGGGAACTCATCGGCCGCTTTCTTCCAGCAATCATCTGCCTCTCCTCATGATGGATCGTCTAATTTCAAGATAATTTCGGTTATTCAGAAAAGAATGATCGGATGACCGAATCCCTTGGTGTGTTGACAGGGGAATAATTTTCTATTCAAGAATATCCCTATTTTAACGGAGGATGATGCTTCAACGCAGTCTTGGGGCGAATCAGGTACTCCAAATGTTTCTGCATAAGATTGATTACATTTCTATTTTTCTGTTTCAATTCCTCATGGATCTTTTCATGATACATCTGGATAGTGTTAAGGTTGCCTTTCGAGAAAGCGACCTCAACTTCTCGTAGTATTGGTATCCGAATCACCGAATATATGTTGGACAGGAAGTTGTTACGTGCCAAACTCACGATATTCTTATGGAAAAGTAGATCAATTTCCATGTAGCCGACACAGTCGTCAGATTGGCACAACCCCTTCATCTGCTGCAAGAGTCCTTCCATCTCCTCCAACGGGTCATCCTCATCAGATTCTAAGTAGTGTTCTACCGCGTATGTCTCAATCAGTACCCGCAAATCCTTTATGTTCTTCACTTCCTCCGGACTGAGCTTCAAAAACAAATTCATCGCCGGATGATGAAATTGCCGGAAGAAGGTATCTACCGTGACCTCGTTGAGAATCAGGCCCTTTCCTTGGACCGAGTGGATAAGTCCGATATTGTTCAACATCGAGACACACTCCCTGACACTCGTCTTACTGAGATTCAGGTTCTCGGATATCTGGGATTCGCTGAGAAGTTTGTCGCCAGGTTGCGATCCGTTGGTCGTAATGTAGGAAATTATCTCGTCAGTAATCTGAGAAACTCGCGAGTCAACTGCATCTCTATATGCTTCCAGATTATCCACCATTTGTTACCCCACAAGACATTGTATCATAGCCCTTTGGCCTTGTCTGATCATTTAGTTTTCCCAAACCGCTTGAAGAGTGGTGAGAGCAGCGCGGTCAAAATCACCAAGAACATGATGAGTGAAAGCGGTCTGGTAAAGAACGGAGCGGCCGAGTATCGTCCCGCCAACATTGCTTGTCTGAAATTGGTATCGGCCAATGTACCAAGAATGATACCAAGGGCCATTGGGGCGGGAGGAAGTTTGAACTTTCGCATTACGATCCCGAGGAGACCGAAACATAGCATGAGGATTACATCGAATTTCCTCAGGTTGATCATGTAGGCACCAAATACACAGAACACCATCACGATCGGCATAAGAATTCCTACAGGAGCCTTTAAGATCTTCGAGATCACCTTCGTGATTGCACAGCCTTCTATCCACATGATAACATTGACGATAAACAAGGTTCCCGCTAGGAAATAGACAAATCCAGGATTCTCGAAAAAGAATGTCGGTCCTGGTTTATAACCATGCATCTGGATTCCACCGAGTATTATCGCAGAAACGGCATCTCCTGGAATCCCCAATGTCAACAAGGGAATGAACACACCACTGGTCGCTGCATTATTAGCCGTCTCCGAAGCAATGATTCCCTCATAGGATCCGTGGCCGTACTCCTCTGGAGTCTTGCTTTGTTTCTTCGCTGTTCCATATGCCACCCAAGAGGCGATATCTGGACCAACGCCTGGCAGTGCACCGATGAAGGTTCCTATGATACTCGAACGAGCAAAGTTGATAGGATACCTCTTGAGCAATGAGAAGCTCTTCTTCACCAGAGAACCCAATTTTGCCTCAGGTCCTCCATCGAGGATGTCGTGGGAGGAAGGTTCCATCAAAGCAGAGAAGGCCTCTGTGAGACCAAACAGGCCTATCATCGCTGGAACTAAGTTAATTCCTCCGTAAAGTTGGGTTGTCCCAAAGCAAAGACGAGGCAATCCGTGGATTGGGTCCAGTCCCACACAAGCGATCAGCATCCCTGCAAATCCAGTTATGATTCCTTTATAATTTTTCATGTCGCCGGTAGTGAGGGTTGCGCTAATCAACACCCCCATTATAGCCAACCAGAAATACTCCCAATAACCAAACTTTAGAGCAAACTTTGCAATCACTGGGGTCAGAAGGGCCAGTACAATCAATCCGAAAATTCCTGCCAAGGAGGAGAATGTTGTTACAAGAATACCCACATCACCTCCTTCGCCCCGTTTAGAAAGTGGCCATCCATCAAGTGCAGTCGCTGCCGAAGAGGGCGTTCCAGGTACATTGAGAAGTATAGCAGACCTTGATCCACCGTATATCCCTCCGAGAAATACCGATATCAGGATTACAATCGCCTCGGCAGTGTTTAATCCAAAGGTCAGGGAAACCAGGATCGATACGGCCATCGTGGCGGTGAGCCCGGGAAGAGCTCCTACCACGATGCCCAAAAATGTTGCCAATATGGCAAACATCAACGTTTTAGGTTGCATCAACAACGCAAGATTCAATACTTCAGTCATGATGATTATTCCCCCTTTCTCTTCTATCTTGGCATCGGCAGATGTAGTACGAATTGGAACAACACAAACATCACCAGAGACAACAAGACAGAGACAATCAAAGCAGAAGACAATTTCCCATAGAACAGCATCACGCTCACAAACAGGAAGAGAAACGTCGAGATCACAAAACCAACCAACGGCATTAGGATTAATATGTACAAAACTGTCAGAATAATGATGATCGCAAGACGTCTGCTCTCCTTGGTAAAGTGAAACAATCCATTTGGGGAATCGTGCGCTTCTTGCGTTCCTGTGCTCTTTTGATGTTTCAGATACGCAACCAAAGAATCGATACACCACAAAACGCTGCATATTAAAATGATGGTCGATAAGATGGAGGGGAAAACACCTGGACCAACCAGAGGATTGCCCGTACTCTCCATTCCAAGCGATGTCAACAAAAAGAACAGAAACAGTAGGGAAGTGATTGCACTTACAATCAGTTCAAGTATGAACATCGTACTAAAACCTCACGTCATTTAAATTTCTACAGTATTATACTACAGCCGCTCCAACCCGAGTGTCGCAGGATCGATCTTTGCAAAACCAAGATCCCACAACATGTAGGCATTCACACGGGAACTCATCTCGGCGTAGGCTTGGGCGTCATCGCCGAACAGCTTTACAGGAAACATGACCTGCGTCTCACAAAACTTGTCGAAGGAGGGATCGGAGAGAGCTGTCTTGTAGGCCGCGATCAACTTCTCTTGGATCGGCTTCGGAGTATCTGCAGGAACAGCAAAACCTACCCAGCCACCGAACGGATCGTATTTTTGAAGCTGAGGATAAAGCTTGCTGGCATTGGGAACCACTGTACCATTGGATAGAGTGAACTCCTCTGAACCCCAGTATGCAAGTGCCCGAAGCTGGTCGCCCTTGATCAACTCCATTGCCTCACCGAATCCGCAACATGCAAAATCGACGTCCCCCTTCATCGCAGCGACTGCAGCATTGTATCCGCCACCAGAAGGAACAAACTCAGGAAGCTGTACTCCCGTTTCACTGCAGAGTAATGCTGTTGCTCTCGTCCATGCGCACCCGGCATCGGCCACTCCGGCTGTAAGCTTCTTAGCTTTCATTGCTGCAACCAATTCCTCCAATGTATGGATATTCGAATTCGGATTCACCAAGAAAACCGCAGGAACAGAGACTCCAATACCAAGATATGAAAGATCTTTGTAGGTAAACTTTGACTGTCCCATGACACCAATGCTGACAATATCGGTAGGTGCCGCCATCACGGTGTAACCATCATGTGTCTGATCCATCAGATACTGTGTACCGATGGAAGTACCCCCACCGGCCATATTTTGCACAGTAAAGGGCTGACCAAGTTCGTCTTCCATAACTTTCTGCGTAATCCTGGCGAGCTGATCGGTAGCACCGCCAGGACCGAAGGGAACGATCATCAGGATCGAACGATTTGGATAACTTTCTGCAGAATCTTCAGCTTGTGCCGCTGCGAAAACTGAAGACAACACGGCGGTGGACAACAATAATGCCACGCATACTTTTCTCATACAGTTCCTCCTTTGGAAACCTCGTGATTTTTTTCTCCTGCTAAGCAGGCTTTAATCTTCTTCAATGCGGTATTTTCCATGAATCGGAGTGTTTCATGGGTATATGCAGCAACATGAGGGGTACAAATCACATTTTCATGTGTGACAAGCCTATTCCTAATCTCTTCGTTTTCGAAAACATCAAGACCTGCTCCCATAATATGGCCATTCTGTAACCGCTCATATAGCTCTTCGTCATCCACCACTCCACCTCGGGAGGTGTTAATCAGGATCACTCCATGCTTCATACGTGAAAATGCTTCTTTGCCGATCAAATGATGGGTAGTTGACATCAACGGGATATGGATGGTTATGACATCCGATTGCTCGAATAATGTGGGCAAATCGACCATGTTCACTCCTTCCAAATCGAATGTACGAACATCGTAACCGAGACACTCCATTCCAAGAGCAGTTGCCATTTTCGCAACTTTTCTACCAATGGTCCCCATGCCGATAATGCCGAGTTTCTTATGTTGGACAGTATGCGAGCAGTATTGTACAAACTGACCATTAGACATACGCTGGCCCATCGGCAAAATCATCCGTGAAACACAGAGCATCAAGGTTATTGTCATCTCAGCAACCGCGTCACTATTGATACCAGGCATGTTAACTACCTGCACATGTGCCTTCCCGGCACTCTCCATATCAAAATTGTCGAGACCTACACCGAATTTCATTGCCACACGAAGGTCGGGACAGGTGAACAACTCCTTATCGGCTTTCTCCACCCCGACAATCACCCCTTTGATTCCCTTCGGATCAGCAAGCAACTCCTCTTTTGTGCAGTAGCGGATCCGCAATTCTAATTCATCAGCCAAAGCGGCATATGTATGCTCCCTATCGGGCAAACCGTTTCCAAATGCTGTTGTGATGATTGCTATGTTGTGCATATACTCCTATCTCCTGAAATCCAACACTTCCTTGATGCACGTACCGGCGTGTGTTTCAGTGTACCGGATCGCCTTGATCGAATCAGATAGACTCCAATATCCTGTGATGATGGCTTGAATCAACTTCGGATCGGTTTTGGTTAGCAAGTCCAATGCAGCCTTGAAATCCTCCCGTCGTGTCATTCTCGTACCCCTAACGGAAAGCTCTTTTTTTAAGATTGGTAACAGTTGAAAGCCAATCTCCGGCTTAGCCATACCAACGATGATGACCTCACCTCCCCTTTTTACGATTCGTTCGGTCAAGGTAACTGTGGAGGGAATCGAGACAGTATCGAACACTACATCGATATCCTCGGCCGGATAGGTATCACCAACGGAGTCGAGGACTTGATCAGCACCGATGATGCGTGCCGCCGACTTTCTGTTCTCGAGAACCTCAAAGACTAATACTTCTTCGAATAGTTCCTTCAATGCAATCAGGAGTGCGAGTCCGATTGGACCGGCGCCGATTATTGCAGTTTTCTTTCTGCCAGTCGAAGTAATCCGTGAAATCGCATGCATCGCGATGCTCAACGGTTCACTGAAGATAGCTTCCTCGAAGCGCAACGAGTCGGGAATTTTGTGAAGCATATCGATTTCGCAGAGGAAATAGTCGGCAAAACCTCCGTCACAATGGACTCCCAATACTCGTAACTCCTCACAGATGTTTTCCTTTCCTGATAAGCAGAGATCACACTTACCACATCTGAAGGAGGGATCAACGACAACCCGATCCCCAACTTTGAATGTTCCTTCATTTTCCGAAGCTGCAATTGCATCGATTACACCAACCAATTCATGTCCCATCACCGTTGGAAAGAGGAGTGATGGCTGCATTCCATGCAGGGCATGGATATCTGAACCACAGATACCAGCCAGGACAGTCTTGATCCTGACTTGACCTGTACGTGGTTCAAGCATAGGCCGTTCTTCCATGACTAAAATATTTTTATCTTTCAAGACGTTACAGATCATATATCCCTCCGATTTCGGTCAATTCAAGTTTTAACTTATGGCCAACCACGATCCGTCCATACATTTTCAACTCCCCCAGTTCTTTAGAATCCCGAGAGAGCTCCTCCATCGACCACCAAAGAAGTTCCTGTAACAAATTTCGAGGCATCGGAACCGAGGTAAACTGCGGCCCACCCAATATCCTCAGGTTGTCCAAAACGGTGCATTGCAGTTCTACATAGAACATGCTCCTGTCGCTTTATATCGTTTCCCATGGCTTTTAACATCATCGGAGTCTCGAACCACCCGGGTACGATCGCATTGAATCGAAGCCCATGTTGCGAGACTTCACTTGAAAAAGTACGAACAAGGCCCATGATTGCTGATTTTGCAGCTGCATAACTGATCTGATTGGTTAATCCAATGAACCCTGCCATGGAGGAGATGAATATCACCGAACCGCGCTGTCGATCGATCATATAGGGAAGGAATGTACGGGTCATAGCAAAGCTTGCCTTGACATGAACATCGAACGTGCTCGACATATCATCGAGATTCACCTTAAAGGATGATGCCTTATATTGATTTCCCGCATTATTGACCAAAATATCCAACTTCCCGAAAGTTTCTACTACTTTTTCTGCGAATTGCTCATGGGCCTCCCAATTGGTGATATCAAACTGGTAATAGTACGCATTTGACCCTAAACTGGCGCAAGCCTCTTTGAGCTTCTCTAACCTCCTACCTATGAGAATTACTGTGGCACCTGACAAGACCATACATCGAGCAATTCCCAATCCTATGCCTGTCCCTCCTCCGGTAATCAGAACAACCTTTTCTTGGAGGCTACAAGTTTTCATGAATGTATCATCGACCATGTCTTCAATTCTCCTTGATGGGCTCATATTCATGTTGCCAAGAATTCATCAAGCTCCTTGCGGGTTGGCGACGATGAGATTGGCCCGAGCCCAGTACAGGTGAGACCTCCCGTAGCATTCCCGATTCTTGCAGCTTCTTCGAGACTTTTTCCTTCTAAGAGTGATATGATGAATCCAACATCAAAGCTGTCTCCAGCACCAACTGTGTCCTTCACCTTTACCAAGAATGCCGGTGAGTCGAATTGGCTCCCACGGGTTTTTATGGTTACGCCCTTTGGGCCCTGCTTGTACGCTATTACCTCAAGTGTCGGAAAACGTCTGATCAAGGCATCAAGATCGGTTCCCCACCCCAATGCAAACATCTCGTCATCGGTGATATCCAAATGGGTCACACCTGAAGCAATCGCATTCGATATTTCCCGTTCCGCTAAAATGGGGTCGTTCCACTGTAATGTGCGATAATTCACATCAAAGGAGATGATACAATCACTCCCTTTCTTTGCGTCTATGATTTGTCGGCAGAGTGTTCTAGCAGCACTCCCCATACCAAGACCAGTACCGGTGAAGTGGAAAACGGCGCTCTCTTTAAGGACTTGCTGATCTAGTTGGGCAAATTGGATGGCTGTTGCTGCCGAATTTTCCCGATAGTAAGTCAGGTTATGCTTGCCATTGATGAATGATACAAAGTAGAAGCCAGTCCGCCGGGAAGGATCACGGACGACTTGGGAAACATCCACTCCGTTTTTCATCCAAAGATCGATAAATCCATCTCCGAATGGTTCAGTGCCAAGTCCTGTAAAGAAAACCGAATGATGGTCTAACCTAGCAACTCCGATGGCGAAATTGGAAGCATCCCCCCCCCAAGTCATGCTCAGAGTGTTGCACTTTTCGATCATAGGATTATCAATGGGATAGAATCCAAACATCGGCTCTCCCCATACAAGTATATTTTTCACGCTTCGTGCCCCCATAAGAAAACCCTACCATTGGTTTTATTACCTGTCAATAAAAAAATTTTTTTACTTTTTATGTAATTTTATTGCATAATCCCCGAAAAATGCATAAAATAAAATAAAATTTTAGTTTAGAAGGAGAATCTAATGCAAAAGAAACTTTTCTCAGGAATTATCCCACCTCTGATTACCAGTTTTGATAAACAAGGTAATATCGATGAGAAGACCATGAGAAACCTGACCAGATGGCTCGCAAACCATGTACAGGGCTTTTATCCTTGCGGAACGTATGGAAGTGGGCCCCTTCTGACCACCGAAGAGCGCAAGCTGGTAGCTCGCATCGTGAATGAAGAAAAAGGGAACGCATTTGCAATCATTCACGTAGGAGCAGCAACTACGACCGAGGCGATAGATTTGGCAAAGCATGCTGAGGAAATTGGTTCCGATGCAATCGGTGCAATTCCACCGTATTATTACCATTATACACAGGAACAATTGGTCGACCACTACAAAGCCTTGATAGATGCTGTAAAGATTCCCGTGTTCCTCTACAATAATCCTGATCTCTCCAACAATCCTGTTGCTCCACAGACTTTAAGTGTGCTAGCCGACTATGGCCTTGCCGGTGTCAAGGATTCGGCTTTCGATCTCGTGTCTTTCTATAACTATAAACTTGCAGTCACAAGACCTGACTTCCAGTTCATTATAGGCACTGAAGCGATCGCAGCCGGAGCTCTTGACGTAGGTGCATGTGGCGTTATCGCAGGGCTTGCGAACTGTTTTCCCGAGTTCATGACTGATTTCTATAAGACTTGGAAGGCTGGAGACCCTTTGGAAACTGGCAAAAAACAGCTCGCTGTTGTCAAGGCGAGGAACATTATCAAGATGGCCCAGACCCTCACCATGATTTACGCAATTCTTAAGATGCGTGGAATCAATCCCGGGTACCCACGTTCTCCGTTCAAGGATATCTCGAAGGAGACCTATGATAAGGCACGAAAAATGATTGATGAGCAAGGCATATTGGCATAGCTAATTCTCGGTGTTATACTTTCGCTAAGAAACAGTATACTCGCGGGGATTATGGATATCATATCGACAATTAAAAAGAAACTAGCCTTTCTTCCGCCCATTCAAAAAAAGATTGGCAGTTTTGTGATATCAAATCCCCATAAGGCAATAAATATGTCTATTTCTAGCCTCACTTCGGCTTCAGGAGCTAGAAGTGAGGCTTCTGTTGTTAAGTTTTACAAGGCACTCGGCTTTTCCGGGTACCATGAGTTCAAGGTCACACTTGCAACCGAGATCGCAAATCAAGGACAATCGCCCCTCGAACAATTCTCTACAATTCTTCCATCCGACACTATTTTCAACATCAGAAAAAAAATATTCCAATCTGCGATACACGTATTGGCTATGAATAACAAGGATCTCGAGGATGACACCTTCGAACGGATTGTAACACAAATCGAACAATCAAAGCGTATCATTGTCATCGGATATGGTACCTCGGCAGTAACAGCATACGACCTTTTCGTGAAACTATCGAGGTTAGGCTTCGATTGTCATTATACGACCGACGAACATACAACAGCAATAATCCTCAGTAATCCGAGAGAAAAAGATCTTCTCTTCTGCTTCTCCTTTTCTGGGGAGACAAAGAACATCGTTGCACAAGCATCACTTGTCAAAGGAAAGATACCAATCATCTGTATCTCAGGTGAGGATAACTCTCAGCTGGCCAAACTCTCCGATATCTATTTACCTATTCAATCATTCGAGACGACTTATCGGAATGAGTCGATCGTCTCACGGTATGTACAGCTTGCAGCCATAGATATCATTTTCTCCTGCCTCGCTCAACGTGCGGGAAAGGATGCTGAAAAACGTTTGATGAATTCACGTAAAGGTTTATCTTTCCTCAAGTTTTGATCACACAAAGGAATACTGTTAATGCAACCGATGCCATTGGAAAAGGAAAAGCTCTCCGACCTTGTCGCCGAACGTCTTGTTCAGTATATCGAGGAGAATAATCTTCAGCCAGGGGACATGCTGCCAACCGAAAAAGAACTTGCCAAGTGTTTCCGTATCGGAAGAACAAGTGTACGAGAGGGGATCAGCAAACTCAAAAGTATCGGATTATTACATACAGTCCAAGGATATGGTTGCATCATTAATGAAACTTCGATTTCCAGTTTTCTTGAAAGTATCAGTACATCTGTGTTGAGTCGGTTCGTAAAATTGGATATGCAGGATTATCGCCAGATCATGGAGACAAGAGCTCTCTTGGAGACATATGCCCTGCGGACCTACATTTCTTCGGATAGGATAACGGATCCCCAAAAATTGTACATCATCGTCAGAAGGATGGATAAGGCGCTTGGGATCTCCGATTATTCTCTCTTCCAGGAGCTGGATTTTGATTTTCACCGTCAGATTGTGCATCTGGCGAACAATTCTATCCTATCGCAAATTTACGAACTCGTTAAGGAACCATTCATTCGACGTGCTGAAGCCTTCTGTCCGACGCAGGATCATTCAAGACTACAGGAGGAACACCGGCAACTTCTGGACGGAATACGCAGAAAGGACATGGCGGTGGTTCAAATCCTCGACAATCATATCAAGTGCCAAGCATAAACCGATAGATCCCTATAGTATCTAGAAATTTTACAATCACAGATGCTCCCCACACAACTGGAGAGTTGCTGTGTAAGCGTCAAATAAACCACACCGCATGAAAAAACCAAAGATCGACGTTCCAAGGAAGCAGTGCTTTTCAAGCTTTCGTAGTTTGGCGTCGGTGGAGCCATAGCCATTTCAAAGACTTTTCTAAAATAGAGACATTAGGATTTGTTCGGTTCTGTTTTACCGTCTCACTCTACGCTAACTTTTGTCAAACAGTTTTCCAGCACGTTAAGGTGGAACCTCCAGTAGTTGCTTGGTTAAGCAGCAGCTCTTATCCCTTTTACCTGGAATGACTCATACATCTCTTCTGGTGTCCGGTAATCCAGACTCTGGTGAAATTTTCGGCTGTTATAGAACTGAAGGTACCAGATAAAGTCAGCCTTCAGCTCACATATCGATTCATAGGATTTCAAGTAAATATCTACATACTTCAGACTTTGACAAAACCGCTCTACATACATCCATAGAAGGTAAACTGACTGCCTTGGCCTGTGTTAAAGATTGCAAGGGTTCCATATTCCTTCAAGGCCTCCTTTAACGCTTCAACACAAAAATATGCATCCATGGAGAGTGAGTTCCTCTTGCCTCTCACCAACTATGAATACACTGGATGTTCCGTCTTAGGAATAGACTTTGGCGATAAAGCTTTCAAACCCAATTCACGCATAAGTCGTCGAATATGAACAGCTCGTTAAGCTTTATCATTTCTTCGATATCAGCCCGTCGTTGGACACGTGTCTTATAGAGTTCTTATTCGCGTTTCTTCACCTGATCGAGCTCCTGGTCCTTTTGGTTCTTTCTCTCAAAGAGAGCCGGTGCACCTTGGCGCGGTTGCCTCTTCCAGACACTGATCTGTTTTGGATGAACTTCTTATTGTTCTGCCAATTCCCTGTAGGGTTTTCTCTGTATCGGTATAGTATTGACCTTACACCTTACCCCCGAAAGATACTCAGATTTACCTAAGCGACATTGCCGCTTTTCTTCTTCTTTCGTATTCCATAAAGGAAGGCTTGTTTCGGCGCCCAGCCATTCATATTCCATCCCTGGTGAGTCCGTTCTTCGTTGTTGTATTTCAGATATGCTTCCAGATCTTCCTACATTTCACCGATGGCTTCATAGAACTTTTCACGGCCCTTTATCCTGAAATGCTCATCAAGCAAAGTACTTTGTTTCCAGTTTATGACGCTGCCAGACGCCTCTGACGCCGTCTGTGCTTACCTGAATACTCAGCAGAAACCATGATAGTAGACACGTCTGATTCAATTGCTGGTTATGTTGCTATTTCATAATTACCAATCATCTTCTGTAGCCATAAAAAGATTGAACGATTCAGCATTTTTTCTCCATCTTCTATTTGTTTCAGCGAGGTGCTTATTACTTGTCATTCGACGAAAATCTGGCTTGTAATCATTTCCATCATCGGTTTCACCCATCATGGTACTAATTGTACCATATATAGTACCAGTATATTTCTCATGAGGATTTTCAAATGTCATTCTTACCCTATTTCCCTTTATTTCAATGTTGACATCAAATTTCATCTGATAAAAGGTGTTCACGTCAACGAAGCTATCAAATATAGTACCAATAATATAACCGTATTCCTTATCTGATATTAAAATTATTGAATTCTCACTCGAAAAATTTGAAATAAACCATTTATTTGCTTTCAAAAATATTTCATTTTTAGGCATATTCGATAATTCTAGAATTACCTCATATTTATCAGGATAATCAATATCTGGGTCGTATGGGATTTGAACACAACTAACAATGATTGGAACAATAAAAAATAAGCTAATGGATCGTTTCATTTAAATTCCTCACATGCAAATATTTTTTAATAACACTACGCTTATTGCAGTGATTAAAGTAGTTCAGCTAAATCGATACTGATAAATTTTATCTAAAAAAATAGTTTCTATATTCCTATACTATTTTTTCATATGCATGTACGGCTCCAGAAATGAAATAAATTCATATTTATTTATAAAAATTTCTCTGTTGCTTATACCTTTGCCAACATAACATCCAATTGAGACACGCCTGATTCAATTGCTGGTTATGTGCCTCTTCATCCTTTTAACACTTCATACAATCTCTTATTCACATAGATTCTCTCTTTCCACGATTTAAACGATTCTAAGATTCCTATTTCTTCAAGCTGTTTCAAATACTTACTTGCTGTTCTCCTTTCTGCTAACCCTGCATTTACCAGAAATTCTATCTTCGTATATGGCTGTTCAAACAGCAACTCTATCAATTCCTTTGAATATGTTGTTTTGGGTAATTTCTCTCGGCAGACTTCTGTTGTCTTATTCAATAACTCAACTATCGAAGAAACCAGCTTTAAAGTTTCTATTGATGTTATCTCCACTGCTTTTAGCATATATACTATCCACTCTTCCCATCCCTTTTCATCTCTTACTTTTTGAAGCAGTTCATAGTATTCACTCTTATTTTTTATTATATATTCACTAAGATACAATATCGGCTTATCTAGCAATCCTTGCAATATCAAATACAATACGTTTACTATCCTTCCTGTCCGTCCATTCCCATCATAAAAGGGATGGATAGATTCAAATTGATAGTGTATCACCGCCATCTTTATCAGCGGATCAATTTCATCTCTTTCATTTATGTACTTCTCTAAGTTTTTCAGCAATTCCAATATCTTTTCTTCATTGTCTGGCGGTATATAAATTGCTTTTCCCGTTCGCTCATTTACCAAAGCCGTTCCAGGTAATTTGCGAATCCCCGCACTATTTCCTTCCAGTTCGCTTTGTAGCTCTATCAGTATATTCGTCGAAAGAAACCCTTTTTCTTTCAGTTGCCGGAATCCTCTCCAGATTGCTGATCGGTAATTTAAGACTTCCTTCGTTTCTACATCAATTTCTTTTACTGTTGTGGCTAACGCTCTATACAGTTCATCTTGTGTTGTTACAATATTCTCTATTTCTGAGCTCGTTTTAGCTTCTTTTAGAATAATTGCGCTTAGCAATATTGAATCGTTTGGTAACAGCGAACAATAGCCTTTTAGTATCGCCAACTCACGATTCGCACGAATTGCTTGATTCAATATTTTTTTCGTTTCTATATCAGCATTCGGTGGCAGTAAGGGAAGTTCATTGTTTGGTCTTTTTTCACTACTATTCATTCATGTACATTATATCACATTATTTGTACATTACAAGCACTTCATGTACAATACGTGCACATGACAACGATTTAGGTAGCAAAATCGTTCCCCGTCTTCGGGGAATTGGCGCGATTTTAGAACATAGGTGCTATTAGCACCGTAGTGTTCTATACGGCGTCTGCTTGATCTACTTGTTATCTATATTTTTCTGTCCTCATCGTATATCACTTTAAATCTCTCAAATATCACAGGAATTTCTTCTGAAAATTTTTTTCCTTGCTCTTCATATTCTAATCGAAAGAAATGCTCATGAGCATTTCTCCAATATTCCAATGAAAGATCTCCTTCACCCTCTAATCTTGCCTCTTCTTCTGTAATTT
>JGI2924J29684_1077325_pt1 | contig 15875 bp, 16 predicted proteins | sample BenlonsequencITS_FD_29684 | JGI IMG/M metagenome (IMG submission 29684)
CCTCTCGCCTCATGTGCAAGCCTTTTTTGAAGTTTATTTCACAAATTCTCACAAGTCATTGATATAAAACAAAGTTGAATTTACTTTTCTCCACACGGGCTTCCAGGGCCCGCGGATTCAGCCCTGTATCGGGCCGGTCCTCGTCGAAAAATCTGATTTCTCTGCCACGTCGACCAGCATGTTTCCGCGGAAGTTCACCCTTGGCAGTACTGAAACTGATACAGCAGGACTCTGAACATATATATAGGTCTCTGGCTGCCGGCATCCCGCGACCCGGAATTGGCGCCCGGGCCTGCCGAGATGCCTGCATTCAAAGGAAGGCCATGGCTTCAGTCACGGGTGCCTCAATAGATCGGCGGATCGCTCCGGCTCGAAAAGCGACAAGGCCCGGTCTTGCGACCGGGCCTTGTCTTCACTGCCGTGGCATGAAGGCCGACACTCAGCCTTCGGCGACCAGCGACACCCGTGCAAAATTCCGCTTGCCGATCTGCAATACGCCTTCAAAGCCTGGCTCCAGCACTTTCTGCGCATCCTCCACCACTTCGCCATCGATCTTTACCGCGCGCTCCTTGAGCTTGCGATTGGCCTCGGAGTTGCTGCCGGTCAGTCCGGCGGCCGTCAGCAGTGCCGCCATCTTCAGGCCCTCGGCCGGAATCCTGATTTCGGCCAGCGGCAACAGGCTGGTATCGCCTTCACCGCGAACGACGGCATGCCAACCGGCAATCGCCTGCTCGGCCGCTTCGACGTCATGGAAGCGCGTGGTCAGTTCGCGCGCCAGCTGCAGCTTCACATCCCGGGGATTGAGCGAACCATCGGCCACACCCTGCTTGAGTCGGGCCAGCTCATCCAGAGAGACTTCAAAGCTCAGCAGTTCAAACCAGCGCCACATCAGCTCGTCGCCGATCTTCATGGTCTTGGTGACCATGTCGATCGCCGGCTCATTGATGCCGATATAGTTGCCCAGTGACTTGGACATCTTGTGGACACCGTCCAGTCCCTCCAGCAGCGGCATGGTCAGCACCACCTGGGGTGCCTGGCCGTGGTGCTCCTGCAAGGCGCGCCCCATCAGCAGATTGAACTTCTGATCCGTACCGCCCAACTCGACATCGCACTTCAAAGCGACCGAGTCATAGCCCTGGGTCAGCGGATACATGAATTCGTGGATCGCAATCGGCTGCTGGGCCGCGAAACGCTTGGAGAAGTCGTCCCGCTCCAGCATCCGTGCAACCGTGTGCTGGGCGGCCAGCCGGATCATGTCCGCCGCGGTCATTTCACTGAACCATTCGGAGTTGAAGCGCAGCTCGGTCTTGTCCTTGTCCAGAACCTTGTAGACCTGGGCGGCATAGGTTTCGGCGTTGGCCAGTACATCCTCGCGGGTCAAAGGGCGACGGGTGGCGTTCTTGCCGGTCGGGTCACCGATCATGCCGGTAAAGTCACCGATCAGGAAAATCACCTGATGTCCGAGGTCCTGAAACTGGCGCATCTTGTTCAGCAGAACGGTATGGCCCAGATGCAAGTCCGGCGCGGTCGGATCGAAACCGGCCTTGATCCGCAACGGCCGGCCTTCGCGCAACCGACTGACCAGCTCGTCCTTCTTGATGATCTCTTCCGCGCCCCGTTCGATGATCGACAGCGCCTGCTCAAACTCACTCATGATGATCTGACTCAATGGCTATGGATGGGTCCCGAATGGCCTGGATGTGGCGACTTCGAGACACTTCCGTTAATTGTGCGTTAATCGCGATAGTTTACGCAAAGCCTTGATCGAAAAGGCATTGACTCCCTTGTCGCGCGGCCGCTATGGTTGCCTATTATCAACGGCGTAAGTGACAGGGTACACCGGGCATGGCAGAGCAGCAGCGGCGTGGATGCAAATCTCGCAAACAGGCCATCCGCCGCAAGGCACAACAATGTCACGCCCCTTTCTATGCCCGAGTCAGTCACTGGAGCTTCTGCCCCCATGGTGAGGCCGCTCCCATTCACTGGCAGCGCGAACGCTGGCTGCTGGCCGGGACCGCCCTGCTGCTGACGGCCTTGTCGGCCCTGGTCTTGCCGGCCTGGGCTGGTGCCCTGCAACTGGACAAGCTGCTGGCCCCTGCAGCGCCGGCATTGCCGTTGCCTGCCACCTTGGTCGTGGCACCCGATGCCCACCTGCCCAGCGTGATGCCCGGATTGGCGAGCGAGGCCTGGCAAAAGGTCGAGGTCCGCCCCGGCCAGACCCTGTCCGATCTGTTCCAGGCCCAGGGCTACAGTCTGACTGACCTGCAACATGTCATGGACGCTACCGGCAACGGCAAAAGCCTGCATCAGATCCGGCCCGGTCAGAGCTTCGAGTTTCTGGCCGGGCAGGCATCGACGCTGGCCGGCTTCCGCTTCGATGACAGTGCCTCCAGCCGCACCACTATCCGCTTCGACCATGGCAACACCCGGGTGAGTCAGCAGGCGCTGGCACTGGACGAACGCGAGACCATCGCGCACGGCACCATTGATGGCTCGCTGTTCGGCGCCGGCTCCCGTGCCGGGCTCAGCTCGGTCATGGTGCTGAAGCTGGCCAATCTGTTCCAGTACGACATCGATTTCGCGCAGGACCTGCGACAGGGTGATCACTTCACGGTGATCTACGACAAGATCTATCGCGACGGTCATTTCATCCATGACGGCGATATCGTGGCCGCCGAGTTCTACAACGAAGGTACCCGCTACACGGCCTATCGCTATCAATTGCCGAACGGTGAAACCCGCTGGTTCAGCGAGGACGGACGCCCGCTGCAGAAGGCTTTTCTGCGCACGCCGGTGGATTTCACCCGGATATCCTCCACTTTCAGCGCGGCCCGCTTCCATCCGGTACTGGGCTTGATGAGAGCTCACAAGGGGGTCGACTATGCCGCTCCCACCGGGACCCCGATCCATGCCGCCGGCGATGGCGTGATCAAGTACCGGGGCTGGATGAATGGCTATGGCAACTTCGTGCTGATCCAGCACAACGGCACCATCAGCACCGCCTATGGTCATATGTCGCGCTTCGCGGCCAACGAGCGGATCGGCCAGCATGTACGACAAGGTCAGGTCATCGGCTATGTCGGCATGACCGGTCTGGCCACGGGACCGCATCTGCATTATGAATTCCGGGTCGACGGAACCCAGCGCAACCCCCTGACAGTGACCTTGCCCAAGAGCCAGCCTCTGCCGGCGGCCCAGCTGGCCATATTCAGGTCGAAGGTGGTCAAGCCGCAGCTGGCTCGGCTGGATGCGGCTGATGCCGAACTTCGTCTGGCGCGAACCGGACAATCCGGCGCGGGAGATCTCTCGGCCGAGGTGCCAGATCGCGCAGCCTCCCCCTCCGCAACCACTACCTTCCAATAAAAACGCGTGCGGCAGGTTTCACAGATGGCTGAGGCCACCTTGTTTGTCGGCCTGATCTCGGGCACCAGTGTCGATGGCATCGATGCCGCCCTGGTCCGTTTCGATGGCGAAATCCCCCGGTTGCTGTCCGGCCTGACCCATCCCTGGCCGGAGCCACTGCGTCAGCGGATTCTGGAGCTGAGCCAGCGGGCCGACGGACTGGTCGGTCTGGATGACTACGGTCAGCTGGACGTGGCGATCGGCCAGAGTTTCGCCGCCGCGACGCAGGCTCTGCTCAAGCAGGCCGGAATCTCCGCCAGCGCCGTCAGGGCGATCGGCTCGCATGGCCAGACCATGCGCCATCGACCGCAGGGCCCACAGCCTTTCACCCTGCAGATCGGCGACCCTGCCGTGATCGCCGAGACCTGCGATATCGACGTGGTGGCCGATTTCCGCCGTGCCGATGTAGCCGCCGGTGGACAAGGCGCTCCTCTGTTGCCGATCCTGCATGCCCGCCTGCTGGGCCGGTCAGGCTGCACCACCGTGGTAGCCAATCTGGGCGGCATCGCCAATATCACCATCATCCATGCCGACGGCCGGGTCCAGGGCTTCGATACCGGACCGGCCAATGGTCTGCTCGATGCCTGGTTTCATCGCCATCATCCGGGTCACTACGACCATGATGGCCTGTTTGCGGCCAGTGGCCGGGTCCGTCAGGATCTGCTTCAGGACATGCTGCAAGACCCCTACTTCGCGGCTCCGCCGCCGAAAAGCACCGGCCGTGAATATTTTCAGCTGGCCTGGCTGGAGCGCCACACCCTGACCGGCTGCTCCGCCGAAGATATCCAGGCCAGCCTGCTGGAGCTGACCGCCCGCAGCCTGGGTGATGCGATCCGTGCCCATGCTCCCGCGGCCGAACAGGTCTGGCTGTGCGGCGGCGGCATTCACAACCCGCTTCTGGTGCAACGGATTGCGGCCTGCCTGCCCGGCATCTCCGTCGACACCACGGCGGCGGCCGGTATCGATCCTGACTATATCGAAGCCATCGCCTTTGCATGGCTGGCCCGACAGCGCCTGCTGGGACGGCCCGGCAATCTTCCTCAGGTCACCGGTGCGCGCGGGCTGCGTCAGCTCGGTGCTATTTATCCGCGCCCCGACCACTTCATCTGAGTCGGGTCCGTCAACTCATTCTCTTTGCCATGGACTTTCCTGTGACCGATCTGTTTCATGTCATCCTTCTTGGCATCATTGAAGGCATTACCGAATTTCTGCCCATCTCCAGCACCGGCCATCTGCTGATCGCCGAGAAACTAGGCCTGGGCGCACGCTCGGAGTTGTTCAATGTCGGCATCCAGGCCGGCGCCATTCTTGCCGTGACCGTCATCTACTGGCAAAGGATCTGGCAGCTGCTGAGCCAGTGGAAACAGCCGCAGAACCGCGACTACCTCGCCAAGATCACCGTGGCCTTCCTGATTACCGCCGTGCTGGGACTGATCGCGGTCAAGCTGGGTTTCAAGCTGGAAGAAGCCGTGACGCCGGTGGCCTGGGCGTTGATCATCGTCGGTATCTGGATGCTGGTGGCTGAAGCCATCGCCTCACGTCTGAAGGACCGATCGGCCGTGAGCTGGCGAGTCGCGGTCCTTGTCGGCCTGGCCCAGATGGTCGCCGGCATCTTTCCGGGGACATCCCGCTCGGGTTCGACCATTTTCATGGCCATGCTGGCCGGCACCAGCAATCGTGCCGCCGCCACTGAATTCTCGTTTCTGGTCGGCATCCCCACCATGTATGCCGCCACCGCCTACGAATTGCTCAAGGCCGCCAGACATCCCGCCGCAAGCCCGGAAAACTGGACCGATCTGGGGGTGGGCTTCGTAGTCTCGGCCATCGTCGCCTTTATTGCCGTGAAATGGCTGCTCGGTTATATCCGCCACCATCGCTTCACCTGGTTCGCGCTGTACCGCATCGCCGCCGGCATGGCCTTGCTGCTGTGGCTGCCCAGCGGCAGCTGAGCACTGCGAAGCATACTCCGGGCCAAGCCGCCTTTGACGCGACCCGGAGGTCATCGATCGCTCAGTGGCTGACCATGATCGCGAACCAGCGCCAGCCCGGCACCCGGGCCGCGATCAACTTGAGGCAGGTCAGCATCGGCACCGCCAACAGCGCACCGGCAATCCCCCACAACCAGCCCCAGATCAGAAGCCAGATCAGGATCGCGATCGGGCTCAGCCGCATCTTTCGTCCCACGATCAGGGGCGTCAGCAGATTGCCTTCCAGCGCGGTCATCACCGCAAAGCCCAAGGCCGGCAACAAGGCCATCGGCATGGCATCGAAATTGATCAGGCCGACCAGGCCCAGCATCACCGTGGTGGTGACCGCTCCGACATAGGGAATGAAGTTGGCCAGCATCGCCACCGTGCCCCACAACATGGCATCAGGTACATGCAGCAACCACAGCCAGCCGCAGGTGAGCAGACCCAGCAGGAAGTTGATCATGCTGGTGACCAGCATATAACGCGAGATTTCAGCCTGGATGCCGCGCACCACGCTGACCACATCACGCTGCCGGGCGAAACCGGGCGTGTTCTGGATCAACCGGCGCAGCAACTGCTCGCCATAACCGAGAAAGAACACGGTCAGCATCAGCACGGTGAGAATGGTCGCCATGATCCGTGGCGCGGCCGAGATCAGGTCCCAGGCGCTGATCGCCGCCGCCGCCGGATGGCGGATTGCCTCGCGCCCTCCAGCGGGTGACATCAGACTCATCGTCACCCGGCTGGCCGCGTCCAGTTGCCGGGTCATCGGCCGCAGATGCGGGGCAATGGAATGAATCGCGGCAGGAAGGGTATGGAACCAGCGCAGGGTGGGTTCCATCAGACCGCCGATCGCCAGCACGGATGCCAGCACCAGCATGGCGACCAACAGGCTGGCCGATGCCGCCCGCGGCACATGGTGCCGGGCAGCCCAGGCGACCAGCGGATTGAGCGCCAGTCCGATAAACGCCGCCAGCACCAGCGGAATCAGCAGCCCTTTGATCAGAGCCACCGTGTACAACAAGGCCAGGATCAGCAGAACCAGCAGCAAACGGCGAACGCCCGCCAATCCGGCCGCTGGGGCCGGGACGGCAGGCAGCGCCATGGCTTGGCTGGCGGCCGGAGGCCGCCCTGATCCTGAGTTCAAGACTCGGTAGCTCCGAATCCAAGCTCGGCCAGCAGATTGGCCCCTTTGGCGACCAGGTCGGCCACACTGCCACTCAGGGCCGCGCCCAATCCCGGAATCCGCAAGGGGTGCACATCCAGCTTGCCCAGCACAAAGCCGGCACCGGCCGCGGCCACCACCACCGTCAGCGGATGCTCATGACCCCGTGCCAGCAGCTTCGAGGCCGGCACCGCCAGTTCCCGCCGCGAGCGCTGCACTTTTTGCCGGGCGGCGACGACTGCCGCACGACGCTTGAACAAACTCATGGTGCCTCCTCGCCGTCGCTGTCGATCCGACGTTTGGTCTTGCGCAAGGTGTCACGGATCAGGGCCTGCCATTCACCGCGTGACTGCGGCAGCGACATCCAATGCATGCAGCGCAGAAACAGCATCACCGCACCGCCCAGCGCCAAGGCCTGCAGAAGGGACAGGACCAGCAGAGCCCGCAAGGGCGAACCCAGCCACTGGGCCAGCAGCACGCCAAGCACACCCAGCAGCGTGAGGCCCAGCCCGACGCCGCTGATGGTGGCCAGCAAAGCCATCGCCAGCAGCCAGTGGACCGCCGTGCGGACCAGCCCCAGCTCTGCGGTCAGCAATTCCAACTGGGCGGCAAACAGGTGCTTGTAAGCCTGGCCCAGTCGAACCACATCCTCCCACCAGGCCGGCTTGGCCTCGGAAGCGTCCGGACCGGGCGGCGCTCGCTCCGGTCCCGGCCCCTCAGTCGAAGCCATATGGCGCTCGTTTGCCATGCAGGGGCATCAGCGACGCAGCAGACGGCCCAGCAGCCAGCCCGCACCCAGCGCCAGAGCCACTGACTGCACCGGCTTTTCGCGGACATAGTCGCGCGCCTGATCAAGCCAGTCCTCGGCGCGATCCACGCCGTCTTCATAAAGCTGACGGCCCTGCTCGCTCAGGTCGGCAGCTTTGTCCGTCGCCCGGTAAGCCTTTTCAGCCGCCTTGTCGGTCGCCTTGTGAACACCGCTCTCGACCTGATCGGCCGCATGGTCAACTGCATCCTTGGTATGGGCGACGGCCTCGGAAGTCGCCTGCTTCACGCGATCGGCCTTGTCGTCAATCTGGTCCTTGACCGCTTTGGTATTCGCTTCGATTGCCTTGCTCATCAGTCACTGCTCCTACATCAAAGGTGTTGGCGGTGAGGCACGGGGCCATGCTGTCACCATACACAGGTTGGGTCCAATAGCGTAGGGCGGCCTCAAACCGAAAGCCGCCCATGCACCTCCTACGAGTTCCGGCGCAGAAAGGAAATCACGGCCAGAATCAGGAATACGATGAAAAGGATTTTCGCTATGCCGGCAGCGGCGCCGGCGATGCCTCCGAATCCCAATACGGCGGCAATGATCGCAACAACGAGAAATACCAACGCGTAATGAAGCATGGTGAGGCTCCTTGTCATGCTGCTTGGAGTGGATTGATCGGTGGCAGCTACCGACACCGCTATTACCTCACATGAAGCTCACATGTTTATGAACAGTCTGTGATGAGCTGCACGGATTGCCTCCATATTCGCCATGCGACATTCGGCGGATCAAAAGATACGACTACTGTTGATAGGTCACCCGATAGACCCGGCCAGCAAAGTCATCGGCGATCAGGACACTCCCATCCGGCAGTTCCAGCACATCCGCAGGCCGACCATAGACATGCTCGTCGTGCTGAAAACCATCGACCAGCGGGAACTCACCAGTGGGCTCGCCTTCGCGCAGGCTGATGGCCATGACCCGATAGCCCGACTTCTCGGTGCGGTTCCACGAACCATGCTCGGCAATCAACAAGGCATTCCGCCAGGGCGGCGGCCAATTCCCGCCCACATGGAAACGCAGCCCCAGTGCCGCGACATGCGCGCCCAGCTTCCAGACCGGCGGCGAATAGGCACTGCACGGATGCCCTGCACCCAGCCGGGGATCAGGCACATCGCCTTGGTGACAATAAGGAAAACCGAAATGCTGGCCGACATGATCGAGCCGGTTCAACTCGTCGGAAGGAACATCGTCCCCCATCAAGTCGCGCCCGTTGTCGGTAAACCACAGCCGACCGCTGCCGGGCTGCCAGGTAAAGCCGACGCTGTTGCGGATGCCCCAGGCCACATCTTCGCGGCCGCTGCCATCGAGATTCATGCGGATCAGCTTGCCGAAACCGGTACCGACCTCGCAGGCATTGCAAGGCGCACCGATCGATACATACAGCCGCCGGTCCGGACCGACGCCCAGAAAGCGCCAGCTGTGATCGCCCTCGCGATACGGCAACTGATCGGCCAGCACACGAGGTACCGGAGGATGCTCCAGGTGCGACTCGATCGCCGGCAATTCCAGCACCTGATGAACCGTGGCGACATACAGATTGCCCTGCGAGAAAGCGATGCCGCTGGGCAGTTCCAGATTCCGGGCTACAACCTGCACCTGTTCGGCATGACCGTCATGATCCGCATCGATCAAGGCATAGACGACCCCGGCATTCATCGAACCGACAAAGACCGTGCCTTGCCGGCCCAGCGCCAGTTCGCGCACATCACGCAGCCCATCACGATAGATATCGATATGGAAACCCGGAGGCAGCTGCAGCGATGCCGGCACTGACGATGCCTCGCTCCGAGCGGAAGCCATCAGTACCGACATGGCCAGACACAGCATGATGCCGAATTTGAGCATGACAACGTCTCGTCGCTGGACTGAGGTCCAGCTTACGTCAGTGCGGGAATCACGCCAAATGGAGGCTGGCCCATCAAGGGCCGGTCGATCAGGGGCTGGCCAGATCCGGAATGCGCGCGGCCAGCCGTCCCGAGGCGACGGCATTGAAACGTGCCGCGATATAATCGTCTGTGAAGCTGGTCATATCCCAGCCCTGGATGAAACCGCAATGGCCACCATACGCGGAAATATCCAGCTCGACATGGGCGGGCAACTGCAATTGCCGGAAGCTGTTGACCGGAATCACAGGATCATCCGCCGCCGTCAGAATCGTGCCCGGCACGGCCATGTCGGCCAGAATATCGCCACCGACCGAATAACCGTCCAGATACTGCTCCAGCGATTCGAAATCGGTGTTGCGAGCAACCAGGGCCGCCGTCAGGCCACGCAAGCCCTGCTTCAGTTCGGCCAGCTCGAAATAGGTATGCTGGGGAAACAAGGCCTGCTTGGCCTGCAGCGAACGGCGCCACTTGCGGATGAAATAGGCCCGATAGAACCAGGGGGCCGATTCTTCAAGTGAATACAAGCCCTCGCTTGGATCGATGATCGGGCAGACCGCCAGCACGTAGGACAGCGGCAATCCCGCCGCCTTGGCGCGATTGGCTACTCGCAAAGCGAAGTTCCCGCCCAGCGAAAATCCGGCCAGTACCATCGGTCGACATGGCCAGCGGCGGGCCAGATCACCCATCGCATGCACCACCTCATCGATACGGCAAGAATGAAACAGCGCTTCGTTGAGATGGAAATTGTCGCCATGATCGCGGAAATTGAGCCGGAACACATCCCAGCCCTCGCGCAGCAGGCGGCTGCCGGTCTGCAGCACATAGGTCGAGTCGACACTGCCCTCCCAGCCATGAAACAACACCGCCAGTCCACGTGAGGAAGCCTGCCGCTTCTGAGCCGTATACACCCCGGTCAGACGCACGCCATCACCACCGTCGATCAGCACATGCTCGGCACCGTCGAGAATTTCCAGGGCCGCTTTCGGCAGCAGGCGGCGGCGAATGCCGCTGGATGAAAGAATGGTCTGGATATGGCCGCTGCGCAAAGGGCCCGGAGGCCTGAATTCAGCTCCGCTAGGCAATCCCGTCATACCGCATTGTCATCCAGGGCATGACCGATCCGCTCACGCGCAAGTTCAGCCATGCGACGGCGAGCATCCGGGGTGGAAGGCACCGCCGCCAGAAAGTGAACCTCGGCATCCATGCCCGGGCCACCCAACAGGCGCAGGATATTGCCCACAAAGCTTTCGCCCTCGCGAAAGCCGGCATCAATGACACGACGCCCATCACTGACAAAGCGCAATGCCACCGGCTGCACGGTGACCTCGGCATCCAGCGCCGCCTGGAAGATGCGGGCATGAAAGACTTTGAGCACGCCGTTGTAACCGGTCCCACCTTCCGGGAAAACCGCTACCGAACGGCCGCTGCGCAGCCGCTCGACCATGGTCTGCATCACCGAGGCCAGCGAATGGTTGTTTCCTCGACGATGGAAGATCGTGCCGCCACACTGGGCCATCCAACCCACCAGCGGCCAGCCGGCGATTTCCGCCTTGGCCACGAAACACACCGCTCGCTGCGAGTGCAGCAGCACGATATCCAGCCATGAAGTGTGATTGGCCACGAACAGGACCGGATCAGCCAACGGCCGACCCAGGCAGACAGGACGAAGACCGAAGATCCGCAGCAAGGTGGATGACCACCATCGGATCATGCGGTGAGCCAACGGCTCCCGCCCATCCCGCATCACGGCATGTTGCGACCATGCCAGCAGCACCACGCAAAGCAACAGCCCGACGACCAGGTGCAGCAATACGCAGGGAACCCTCCATGCGTAGCGCAAAGGGCGTAGGAAATCACGACGGGTTTCGGGCATGGTCTGTATCGTCATAACGGGTTCAAGTCTAGCCTTAAACGGGCGGCCTGCGTATCTGACCGGACCGTTTCAGCGGGGCACCTCAGCCGGAACGACCCGACATCACGGCGCCTCGCCAGCACTTTCGGTGCCCTGCAGCCGGCAGCCATGATGTGACGGACGGTCGCATGCCGATGACAGAATGATTCTGCCGTCAGGCCGGGATCGAAAATACGCCCCACATACAACGCAAACCGAAGGATTCGATCATGAAAGCCTTGCTGTCCTGCACCGCACTGGCGGTTGCCCTGTTTGGTGCCAGCCACCTGGCCCACGCCGATGACTTCAGCACGCCCTCCAAGCAGTCCGACTATAACAATAGCATCGACAGCTATCACTGGGTTGCCCGGCTGGGCTATTCCAAGGTGCATTCCAAGCCCTCCAACGGCCAGCTGGCCGGCATGAAGGCCGACGTCGGCTCCAGCCAGCGCCCGACCGCCAGCATCGAATACCTGTTGACGCCGCACTGGGGCTTCGAGCTTCTGGTGGCCGCACCCTTCAGCCACACCGTCAGCCTCAACGGCGCCCGTTCGGCCCATACCCGCCAGCTGCCGCCGGTGCTGGGCATCAACTATCACTTCCGCGTCCACAGCGTGGTGTCACCCTTCGTCGGTGTCGGTGCCAACTACACCTACTTCTTCGATGACAAGACCCGTGGCGGCCTGATCGGCAACAGCATCCGCGTCGACAACAGCTGGGGCTTCGCCGCCCATGCCGGCGTCGATTTCAACATCAGCAAGAACTGGCTGGTCACCGCCGATGTGCGCTGGATCAACCTGGATACCGGCGTGAAGCTGAATGGTCAGCGCATTGGCAATGTCGTGGTCAATCCGCTGGTCTACGGCCTGAGCGTCGGCTACCGCTTCTGATCCACCCTGTTGTCGACCGCACCGGCAAGGAGCCGGTGTCCGGTCACATTGCCCGCCGGCTTCAGCCGGCGGTTTTTTTTTGATCCATGCAACGATCCCCCGCCGCAGCGGGCTCCGGTCCGCCCTCGGCGATGAAGCGCCGTATCCTCTGCTGCAATATCGGCAACGGCACCGAGCCCGTCGACAGCACCGTGTCATGGAAATGGCGAAGATCAAAACTTGATCCCAGCGCTTGTTCCGCCTGTTGCCGCAGCTGGCGAATCGTCAGATAGCCCAGCTCGTAGCTCAATGCCTGACCCGGCCAGCTGATATAGCGATCCACCTCGTTGCTGATCTCGCGCTGCGACAAGGCCGTATGCTCGCTCAGATAATCAATGGCCTGTTGCCGGCTCCATCCCAGATGATGGATACCGGTATCCACCACCAGCCGGCAGGCCCGCCACATCTGATAGCTCAGATAGCCGAAACGCTGATATGGCGTGGTGTAGATCCCCATTTCGTTGCCAAGAAACTCCGCATACAAGGCCCAGCCTTCGCCATAAGCGGAAATATAGTCCTCGCGTCGGAATATCGGTTGCCCGGTCTGCTCGGCCGCCAAAGCCAGCTGCAGCGCATGACCGGGCATCGATTCATGCAGCGTCAGGGCCGGCATATTGAACAGGCCACGCGATTTAAGATCATAGGTATTGACCATATAAACGTCTGGACCACCTCTTCCTGAGGTGTAATACGGGGCGATCGCCGCCGGCACCGGCTTGATCGAGAAACGCTGCCTTGGCAGACGATCAAAGTAGCGGCCCAGCTGACCATCCACCTGCTTGGCCACCCAGGCCGTACGCATCAGCAACTCCTCCGGGGTCTTGGCGTAGAACTGCGGGTCCTGGCGAAGAAACGCCAGAAACTGGCCGAACGTGCCCTTGAAGCCGCTGTCGCGCATCACCTGCTGCATCTGTATCTGCAGCTTGGCCACCTGCTCCATCCCCATCTGGTGAATCTCGTCAGGTGCCAGATCCAGCGTCGTGTATTCACGGATCTGCTGCCGGTAATAGGCCTTGCCGTCCGGCAGCGCCTCTGCCGCCAGGCTTGTGCGCGCTTTGGGCAGATACTCCTGATCGAAGAAAGTCAGCAGCCGGCGATAAGCCGGCAGCACCTGGGCACCGATCATCTGCCGGGCCCGAACCTGCAAGGCTGCCGCCTGAGTCGGCGGCAAGGTTGCGGGCATGCTCAGAAAAGGCTGATAGAAACGGCTGTGCTCCGGGCCCTGGATCTGGAGAAAGTCCCTGATCGACTGATCCCGTCCTGCCAGAGTGGCTTGCGGCACACTGAAGCCGCGCGCCAGACCTTGTCGCATATTGTCGACCTGCTGATCGAAATAACGTGGAATCTGGCCAAGGCGAGCCAGATAGGTCTGATAATCGGACTCGGTCCGAAAAGGGCCTGCCATCAGCTGATCCGGAAGATCGGCCCAGAACGAGGAATCGCTGTTGAAGGGCATCTGCCACTGGCGATACTGCTGATCAGCGATGCGATTGGCGATCTGGGTCGCATAGATGCTGGCGTTGATCCGATCCTCGGCCGAAAGGCGACTCAGATCCAGCCGCTTCAGTTGCTGCTGCACACGCCGCCAATAGTCCAGCCTGAGCTGCTGATGCGCGGCATCCACCTGCTCCAATCCCTTCTGATCGGCTGTGCGCCAGGTCCATTCCCTCTGCCACAACGCCTGAAACCGTGCCTGCGGCGAATCTTCAACCCCTGCACGGGCTGCCGGTCCGGCCTCCACGCTGGCCAAGGGCATCAACATCCCCAGCAACAATGCCGTCCGCCACGACCTTGTCCGATCACCCATGACTCCATCCTCCCCCAAAAAGCCGCCAGATCAGCCCAACCCATGGGCCGGCGCAGGCACCGGAAGTGGTGGTTACTGCATACGACCCCATGCCCGAGATCCGCTCAACTGCAGAATCCCATGATCTTCATCGACAACACGGCATTTCAATCGATCAAAATAAATTCCATATGATCTCAATAAATAGACTCTCAAATGCTTATATGTCTATTTATTTAAATCGTCACCAGGTTGAAAAAGATCAGACAGACAACTCAAACCATATCCGGCCAGAGCAGAGCGGAAAAGTCATGACTCCATCTTTTTATTGAATTAAAAAGATGTCTATACATCTATAACAATCAAGAAAAACATCATGTTTTTCGATTGATCCGGCGCAGCGGCCAACACCTTTCCGGCCAGCCTTCTTGCGCAAAAGACCTCTCCACCTCCGCCTGACAACTCAGTCCGCAGCAGGAAGACCGGCATCATGAACCTCTACCAGACCTCGACCTGTGGATAACTCTCCCGTTTTATACACAAGCTGCTCGCCCACTTCCAGATACCAAGCCCGGAACGGCTCCAGCGCCCGTTGAAGAGGGCCCGGAGAGCCAAAAGCTCCGCAGTTGTCCACATGCCACACCCAGCTTTTCCACAGGAATACTTCGGTCAGCTCAAGGCTCGCTCAGGTATCGATGCTCCTCCCCTCAAGCGCCGGGCATGCACCGGCGCGGAGTATCCGTGACCGAACGGCCTGGCCCCTCCCGCTGGCGCCGTGGCGCTGAACAGACCACAATGATGCGACTTACCTAGTCAGGGCGGTTCATGAAATCCATATCGCTGATTCAATTTCTGATCGAAGCTCGCCGCAAAGGACAACTGAATGCGGAACTGAGCCTGTTGATCGAAGTGGTGGCACGCGCTTGCAAGCGCATCGCCGTGGCTACCGGCAAAGGAGCCCTGGGCGATGTGCTCGGCGGAGCCGGCACCGACAATGTGCAGGGCGAGCACCAGAAGAAACTGGATGTCATCTCCAATGAGATTCTTCTGGAAGCCAATGCCTGGGGTGGCCATCTGGCGGCGTGTGCCTCCGAGGAAATGGAAGATCCACAGCCGATCCCCGATGCCTATCCGAAGGGGCATCATCTGCTGCTGTTCGATCCGCTGGATGGTTCATCCAATATCGACATCAATGTATCGGTCGGTACCATCTTTTCGGTGCTGCGCTGCCCTGATGGTATCTCCCAGGTCGATGCCGAACATTTTCTGCAGCCTGGCGTGGAGCAGCTGGCTGCCGGCTATGTATTGTACGGACCGCGCACCTTGCTGGTACTGACCTTCGGGCATGGCACCCACGAGTTCACCCTGGATCGCGAAATCGGCAGCTTCATCCTGACCCGTCGCGATATACGGATTCCGGAAGAAACCGCTGAATTCGCCATCAACATGTCGAACCAGCGCCATTGGCAACCGCCGATGAAGCGCTACATCCATGAATTGCTGGAGGGCAGCGAAGGTCCTCGTGGCAAGGACTTCAATATGCGCTGGGTCGCCGCGATGGTCGCCGATGTCCATCGCATTCTGACCCGTGGCGGGGTGTTCTATTATCCCCTGGACACAAAGAATCAGGCGCAGGGCGGCAAGCTGCGCCTGCTGTACGAAGCCAATCCGATGGCCTTTCTGGTAGAGCAGGCCGGCGGTGCTGCCACCGACGGCCATCAGCGAATCATGGAACTGCAGCCCACCGGCCTGCATCAGCGCATCCCGGTCTTTCTGGGGTCGCGTGAAGAAATCGAGCTGGTCACCCGTTATCACCAGCAGGATCAGACCTCCAGCTGAAACGGGGCTGGATCGGCGGGGCATGGCCACCCTCTGCGGCCATGCCCCTTCCGGGGAGGCATTCTCGCCCTTGTCCGCCCGGGAAAGCCAGGATACCGGGCTGATTGGGCTGGATACGACGTGTCCACAGTTCACGGCCCGGGCATCGTTGGTATCGATCTTCAGGCTGGCCATGACGGCTGCAGGG
>JGI2924J29684_1077324_pt1 | contig 15853 bp, 7 predicted proteins | sample BenlonsequencITS_FD_29684 | JGI IMG/M metagenome (IMG submission 29684)
CCAGGTACCAGAGTTTCTCTCTACTACCTTGCTCCTTCCAGGGCCTTAAGAACCGAACATGATTACCGCCAATTAATTGGCCTCGATCTTTTTTCCATCATGCTCAATGATCGTTTGGAAGAGCGGACCCGGGAGGGTAATCCCCCCTTTATCTATGGCTACAGCGGTTTGATTCCGGTAAATCGAAAAAGCCGTGCATTTGTCTTGACAACTAGAGTCGATGAGGGAGCTTCCGTCGGCGGCCTCGAGGCTCTCCTCTATGAGGCCGGTCGTGCCTCAAGCCTCGGCTTCTCAACCGGAGAATTGGAAAAAGCGAAGGAGAACCTGCTACGTTCCTACCAGAAGGCCTGGGATGAAAGGACCACTACCGATTCCGCCAGATATGCCGACGAACTTGTCACACTTTTCCTTGATGGGGACGCGGCTCCGGGAATCGACCGGGAACTGGAATTGGTAAAGCGTTTGCTTCCGGAGATGAGCCAGGAAGAGGTACAGAGGCTTCCTTCCAGGCTTTTCTCTCTGGATACTCCTGTTGTCGTTCTTACCGGACCGGAAAAAGACGGACTTTCTTATCCAGACGAAGATGAGCTTTTGCACCTTGTTTCCAAGGTGAAAGATACGGATTTTCAGGCGTATGTGCCTGCTGAAGATCCCGATTCGCTTTTGAGCAACGAACCTGTCCCAGGAAGTATCCTCAAAAAAGAACCTCTTCATTTCGGTTCTTCACTACCTGTTTCCAAGATCAGCCTTTCCAACGGCAGCCAGGTATGGGTGATGCGGACCGATTATAAGAGTGATCAGATTCTTTTCGGAGCGATAAGCCCCGGAGGAGCGAGTTTGGCGGATGATGAGAATTATGTTTCGGCGATACTCGCCCCCTCACTGGTCTCACAGGGAGGAATCGGGGAGTATGATCTCTCGGCCCTTCGCAACTTTCTCGCCGGTAAGGCTCTTCAGCTGAACGCCTCTCTGGATGATCGTTTTTTCATCCTTTCAGGGACTTGTGGGGTCAAGGAACTGGAACCCCTTTTTCAGCTCGCCTATCTTTCCGTAGTCGATCCTCGCTACGATGACGCTGCGGCAAAAGCCTATGTGCAACGGCTTTCGGCCGCTTTGAAGAATCGGGAATCCGATCCCGAAACCCAGTTTAACGATCAGGTGCTTAAGATGCTGTACGACGACCATCCCCGTAGCCGTCCACTTACCTCGAAAAGGGTTGAGGAGGAAGCCTCTGTTCAGGAGGCCTTTGACTTCTACGACTCGATCCACAAGGGAGGTGCGGGTACTGTCTGGATTCTTGTAGGTAATCTGCCCGAAGACGAAGAGCTGGAGCCGCTTGTCACTCGTTATCTTGCAGCACTTCCCGCAGGTAATCCTACCGCCCCCGTGGACCGTGGAATGCAATTTTCCGAAAAAAAGAGTACTGTTCGTTCCTTCGACGGGATTGGGCAGAAGGCACAGGTAAAGCTCTTTTTCAGCGGCGGCTTTGACGGTTCACGTCGTACTGCGGTGGGAATGCGCCTTCTCAAGGAGCTTTATACCATTCTGCTGCGGGATGAGCTTCGGGAGAATGAGGGAGGCACCTACGGTGTATCCATCGGAACGAATTTTCGTTACGCACCAGAAGCCCAGTATCTCTTTTCCATTTCCTTCGGATGTGATCCTGAACGAAGCCAGAAGCTCAAGGAAAAGGCAGAGGAAATTCTTATGAAATATCGAACTACCCCCTTTCCTTCAGAGGCCCTTGTTCGTGCCAAGCAGATTATAAGGGCCGGACTTGAAGAATCGGATAGGCAGAATGGCTATTGGTTTTCGGCCCTTGTACAAGAGGCTACAGGCGGTCCCACGGCAGAACCTGTGAATGAAACAGATCAGCTGGTGGACCGTTTTGACAACAAAAGCCTTGTGGATCTTGCCGAGACAATACTCCGACCGGAACACCGTATGGAGGCTTTGCTCCTTCCTAAGGACTTTTCTAAGGAATAGGAGGATTATACGATCCCCTGCTTCTTTTCGCTCATCCTGACCGACAGGACAGCGAGACCGGCGGAGAGATCTTCCCGCTGAACGGTCATACTCTCCGGTACATCGAGTTCGGCCGGAGAAAAATTCCAAATCCCGGTGATGCCTGCGTCCATGAGCGCGTGGGCGCATTGGGAGGCCGATTCGGCGGGGACGGTCAGAACTCCGATGTGGACCTGCATTCGTTTTGCCAGTTCCGCCATCTTAGAGATGGGGAACACCTCTTTTCCGTGAATCCTTGTGCCAATCTTTTTAGGATCAATGTCGAAAGCCGCCACGATTTGCAGCCCCCGTTCCGCAAACCCTCTGTAGCCCAAAAGCGCAGTGCCCAATGCTCCTGCGCCGATAAGAAAAGCATCGGTTGCCGAATCCCAGCCCAGAAAACTTTTAATTGTTTCAATCAGTTCATCAGTTTTGTATCCGACCTTTGGCTTACCGACAATTCCGGTAAAAGCCATATCCTTTCGTACCTGGATCGGTTTAAGCCCTAATTTATTCGCAATATCCGTTGCGGATACAAAAGAGATTTGTTCCGCCGCAAAATCTTCGAGAACATTTAGATAGCGCGGGATACGACGAATGGTGGGAAGTGGGGCTGCAATCAGATGCTCGCGCATGATTTCTCCTCTTTATTATGAAACGAATTGATTCGATAAAAGCTTATCAAGAGATCGCCCAAAACGCAAGCCGGATTATTGATGCGCTTTCTCATCTTCTTTGTTTATGTTACACTTACCTATCCCTATGATCACTCTACCGGGGTATACAGTCGAGCGTCTCGCCTACCGAGGAAATCGCACCCTTCTTTATCGCGGTTTTCGGGATAGTGACGGTTCGGCCGTTGCCCTGAAGAGACCTGTCAATACGGCCGATCCTGTTTCTCGTCAGCGACTTCGTGAAGAACAATTGATTCTTAAACAGTGTATTGCCCCCTGCTTTCCCACTCTCATCGATTATCTTGAAGAAGAAGCCTTGCTTGTATTGGAGTGGATAGAGGGATCTCCCTTGGGCCAGGTGGTTCCACGGGAGGGTTTCGAGTTGAAGCGCTGGTTTGATCTTGCCCTCCAGATCGCGAAAATTCTGACACTATTGCAGGAGTATGAGATCGTACATCGGGATATCACCGGTTCCAACCTGCTGCTTGAATCTGCCACGGGAAGGGTTGTTCTCGTTGATTTCGGCCGTGCCTTTGTCTTTGGCCGTGACGAGGTTATCGCGCGCGGTGGGATAGGATCCTTGGAAAGCAGAGTCGCTTACCTCAGTCCTGAGGAGACTGGGAGGTTACTGCGTCCTATCGATTATCGTTCGGATTTCTATTCTGCCGGGATCTGTTTGTATGAATTGCTTATAGGCCGCCCGCCCTTTGTCGGAAATGCCCTGGAACTCGTCTATGCTCATTTGGCCAGGACTCCTGTTGAGCCCAAGGCAAGTTCCGAGGCGATTCCCGATGCCGTTTCGGCCATCGTTATGAAACTTCTTGCAAAAATGCCTGAGGAGCGTTACTCCAGTGCGCAGGGACTGATGAATGACCTGGAAGAGGCCCTGGAACTCTATCGAATGGGTAAAAACGGCCGCTTTGTTGCCGGAACCAGGGATCCCCATGCCGCTTTCTTACTGTCAGGAACATTATTCGGCCGTGACCGGGAGCTCGTTTCTTTAGGCAAGGCCATTGATAGAAGTAAGGGATCCGGGGCGGAGCTCCTTCTGCTTGCGGCTGAGACGGGGATGGGGAAAAGTGCTCTTTTACGTGAATTCGTCCGTCTGGAATCGGCCCAAACTCAGAGTGCATGGGTGGTATTGGGTCAGTGGCATGGTGAAGAGTTTGGGGGCAGTGCTCTTATAGAGGCTGCGAACGACCTTATTTATAGGATTCTTGGAGCCCATGAGAATGAGATAGCATATTGGGCATCGATATTTCGCAAGGAACTTGGTGATGCACTACCTCTCCTTCGACGCCAGATTCCGGCCCTTTCCCTGATAGTCGGGGCTGCCGGAGAACAGGGGGAACTTCCTGAAGAGGGAAAAACAATCGAGGCAATTGGATTGCTTTCACGTGCCATTGGTTCTCTTTTTCATGTGGTTTGTTCCCACTGCGACGGCCTGGTCCTCGTCCTCGACGATCTCCACTACGCTCCGAGATGGGAACTTGAGGTTTTGAAGAACATTCTCACCCTTGAAGCGACGAAACCGATGTTGGTCCTATCCTCCTATCGTCCGGAGGAGATCGACGCTTCCTCTTCTCTTTTTACGATCTTCGCCAAAATACCAGAGGATGTGCGTATTTCCACCATGCTTTTGCACGGCCTCGAAGAGAAGGCCATCGGAGAGTGGATTTCCGAGAGCCTCGGACCGTCTCCCCATTCGTACATGCCTCAGGCTAAAATTTTTGCCGAACGCTTTTCGGGTAATCCAATGCATATAGCAGAGGCACTTCGTCATCTGCACGATTCGCAAGGCCTGGTATATCGAAAGGGCGAGGGCTGGTCTTTTGATCAGCAGGCACTGGAAAAGCTTGAAGGGATCGAAAGCGTGAGAAAGCTTATCTTCGACTTTCTCGATCGTCTAAGTCCAGAAGCCCTGTCGCTGTTTGCTCTTATTCTCTGTTTCGGTGAACGAGTAAAAGAGTCGGAACTTGATCAGCTTCTTCCTGAGGTTGATATCCTTCCTTTGCTCGAAAACCTGTACCGGTTGGGCTTTATCAAACGCTCTGCAAACGGCGGTTGGGAATTGAGTTATCCGAAGTTACGGAAGCGGTTCCTGCGCGAGTTGCCTGCCGATCTTATCGAGGAAAAGCATCTTGCCATCGGCCGCCTGCTTTTTTCCTCGTACACTGCCGATGATGGCTTATCTTCACTTCAACGGGGCATATCCCATATCCTGAAAGCCGACATCAATCGCCTATCGGAGATGGAACGAAGGAATATTGGTGAGGCTGCCCTTTCGATTTCAACCGCCCATCTTGAGGCGGAAGAGTGCGATACGGCCATGAACATGATCGATGCGGCACAACAGCTTATCGGAGCGGCACGCATTACTGCCGACGACGGGCTGTTTTCCCGTTACTACGGGCTACGCGCCCGATGCCTTTTTATTCGTGGAAACATAGCCGAAGCGATCGGCCTTTTCGAAGATCTCATTAGGCGTGAACATGATCCCGTGGCCTGTTTGGAGCTGTATGGCGAGTTGATCGATGCCTCTACTCAACTTCGACGCTATGACGAGGCAATGGCGAATGGAAGACGTGCTTTTGCTTTGGCGGGGATTGATTTTCCCGAGACCGAAAACGGTATCGAACCAATCGTCTCCGATCTGCCTCCCGTAAGCAGCGATAAAACAAACGATAAAACAATGGAAGCTTTTTCCCGTATGGCCGTACGTCTGCTTTCGGCGATACATGAGACAGACTATGGCCTCTACATCTCCTACATACGTGTGTTGACCGCCTATTTTTCCAAACACGGAGGCCCTCCCGCTACGAGCGTTTTGTTCATGCATGCCGCTGCCCTCCTTATTCCGGAGGGACGGTATCTCGAGGCCGGAAGGCTTGCTCTGAGGGCCCTGCGTGTAGCCGACGTGGCGAGAGACAATCGATCCATGGTTTTGTGTAGAGAGGTCTACGGTTTTCGAATAGCCCCTTGGATCCTGCCTTTATCGGATGTTTCTCCCATCCTGACCGAGGGGTTTCGTATCGGACGGGCCAATGGTGAAGGATGGTTTACCGGGGATATTCTCATCGCCTACCTGATCCACGAATTCTTCCTCTCCTCCGATCTTCATGAGCTTTACCAGAGGAGCAAGGAATATGGGCGTATCATCAGGACCTTGCGCAATGGGTCGGCCGGCCCCCTTCTTGATCTTTTTACCAGCTGTCTCGAACTCTTTCTGGCCGAAGAGAAAGAGCAACAGCAACGGCTTCTTCTCTCTCAAGAAGAGTTGTTCCACAGCCTTATCCAAGACCCCGACCACAAGGGATGGGTTTTGCTGTTCTCCTTTGGTTCCCTCTACGATCTTGTATTTGATGATGATACAGGGTTTCATTTCGACGAAGGCCAGATCAGGAAGAGAGCATCCTATCTCCAGGAAAGCTATCTATTTGCTCCGTTTTTGCTGGCTCAGGCGCTTGGATATATCAAAGTCGGTAATCTCCAGAAAGCAGCCCCTGCCGTTGATCGGCTGCGCAGCTTTGAGAGCGGCTGTGCCGATAATATTTCCCATCTGCGGCTCATGCTCGAAGCGGAGCTACGATCCCGGGAGAGTAATTCCGTCGAGATCGCCAATCTCTACGATGAGGCGATCAGAGGAGCCCAGCGGCAGGGAGACCTGTTCCACTGTGCCGTGGCAAATGAACTGAGTGGACGTTATCACGCTCGGGCCTCGCGGGAAAAGGTTGCTGGCCTCTATCTATTGGAAGCATATCGATATTGGTCCTACCTCGGAGTCAGAAGAAAGGCTGAAGCCCTGCGGAACGAATGGGGATCGCTTTTCCCTTCCTTTGAATCTTCGAGTGATCGGACCGCTTTGCCTGATTTCCCTCGTGAGCCCGGAGAAATCGGACTCGATGCCTTTACCCTTTTGCGGGCCGGACGTGAACTGACGGAGGAACTGCGGGAAGAGGTACTCATAGAGCGGATGTTGCGCGTTATTTTGGAAAGTACCGGTGCCCAAAAGGCCTTTCTTATCCTTGTCCAGGATGACGAGCTCTACCTCCGGGCTCGGTATCTGCCGGAAGAGGATGGCTTTACCCTCTATCCGCTGACGGATGAGCCGGGGCGCCGGGGACGCGAGCGGCTTATACAGTCGATAAATCTCTCCATTGGGGTTCTTCGCTATACGCGAAAGCGGAAAGAGCCTGTGGTCCTTGACGATGCCGCGATTCGGGGCATCTTTACCAGCGACCCCTATTTCAGGACGGCGGGGGTTCGCTCCCTTCTTTGTTATCCCCTTCCCGACACGGTCATCGGCTCTGGTATGCTGTATCTGGAAAATGATGCGGTTCCCGGGCTTTTCACGCCGACACGGCTTGAAATTGTCTCCATACTTTCGAAGCAGGCGATTATCAGCCTTCAGAACGCAAGGTTGTATGAGCATGCAAAATCGCTCAATCGGAACCTGCAGGAGGAGATCCTAAGAAGAAGCCAGGTTGAAGAGGGGCTTCTTGCTGCGCAAAAAGAGCTGAAACGGCTCAATGAGGAGCTGGAGCATCGGGTGGAAGAGCGTACCAAGGATCTGCGAGATTCGTATCAGAAGCTGAAAGAGGCCCAGAAACAGCTTATCGAGTCGGAAAAGCTGGCTTCTCTCGGTTCTCTTGTCGCAGGAATCGCCCATGAGGTCAACACGCCGATAGGAGTGGCTGTTACGGCAGCGACATTGCTTCAAGATCAGATACATGCCGCTTCACTCGATATCCATGATCTGGAACAAACCTCCGACCTGATATTACGTAATCTCAAACGGGCAGGCGAGTTGATAGGCAGCTTCAAACAGGTTGCCGTCGACCAGGCCAGCGAGGCGTTACGCAGTTTTGACCTTCGCTCCTACATTGAAGATATTGTTCTCAGTCTCGGGCCACGATTGAAGAAGAGGCCGATCTCGGTTGAGGTCGAGGTGGCACAAGGTATTACCGTTATAGGCTACCCCGGTGCCATTAGTCAGATATTTACTAATCTCATCAGCAATTCTCTGATCCATGCCTATGAGGCTGATGATACAGGAAGGATCAGAATCGATGGCTTTCAAAGAGAGGGGAGAATACTCATCCATTATCGCGACGATGGAAAAGGTATGGACGAAGAGAGCGTCAGGCGGGTTTTCGAACCCTTTTACACAACCCGTAGGGGAAGCGGCGGCAGCGGACTGGGGATGAATATCGTGTACAATCTGATTACCGGTAAATTGGGTGGATCGGTTTCCTGCGAAAGTACTCCGGGCAAGGGAGTACTCTTTACCATCGACATACCTATCGCTCCGCCAAAGCTTGCTTCATCCTCGTAGTGGAAAAGCATCTTTCTGTATCTTTATATCTCTGAGAGGTAGGCGAGAAGCCTTTCCGCTCCTTCACGAAAAGCCTCTGCAGCAGGGCGATGACGAAAACCGATGATCACACCCAAGCCGCTGTTAACCGCCTCGTGAAGAAAGGAGGCGGTTAGCTGGGTATAGGCCTGGACGTGAACCGATCCTGTTTTGTTCCGAAAGATCAAATGTTCCAGTTCGAAGGTTTTTGCCATCGTTTTTACTTGTCGTGATACCACGGGAAGAAGCTGCTTTACCAATTCGATATGTTTTCCGTGATAATGGTCGCTTTTTTCGATGAGGAGGGATATTTGCCTTCTTCTGTCCCGTTCTTTTTGTCCATTATCGTCTTCCCGTTTTGGTACGGAGGACTCGATCAGATTCCTGACTGAGGATGATGCAAGAAGCTTGAAAAGGGCAAATTGGAAGAGAAGTAGCCCCGCTGGATTACGTAATTCCGGAATGGTTTCGGCGGCAAGATCGGCACGCATCAAAAGGGCGGTAACCTCTTTCTCAAATACGAGCCGTTTCCGTTCGTCTCTGTTTCGAAGAAAAGGGGCGGTCCGTTCCGATGCCGCCTCTGATGCCTCTCGAATAAGGGATAGAACCTTTTTTATCTGGAGAAAAAAGGGGTCGGAAAAAAGAGCATGGAAAAAATGTGCCAGAAGATCGATTTCAGTACCTTCCGCTATAAGAGGCATATCCATCTTGTTCCCCGAGTATGCGGCAAGGTATGCAAGAAGCTCTTTCGCGACCATCGGTGAGTCGGTGGCCGTGTCTATGTCAAGGGAATAGACGAACCCCTTGAGTACCGATGTCGTTCTGGCACCGGAAGAGATGTGGCCGACCTTTTCGTCCAGAAAGGCATCCAGCAACAGACCGCAGCTGCTTTCCATGGAGCGAAGAAGGAGTGGTTCAATGGCGGTGTCGCCCGAGAGAAGATCCAATGCCGGATCAGGTGGTAGGTAGGCAACATGGATCAGAGAAAACGATGAGGGATCAAGCCTTTCCTCTTCCGGAACATTATGATTGTAATTGCCCACCAGATCCCGGGGATCAAAACTGAGGGATTCTCTTCCCCGATATTTATTATGCCAAAGCAGGACTGGAATCCTACGCTCAAGAGCTGCAGCTTTCCGCAGATAGGCTCCTGCCGCGGTGTGGCTAAGGGGATCGGGATTGGTTACAAGCAGCAGTGCCCGGGCAAAGGCAAGAAAGGCAATATTTTCTTCTTCATCCGTTCCTGCAGGCAGATCGAGGATGAGTATGTCACATCCTTGCTCCGCCTCTTTTGCACCTCCGTTATCCATGTACCGTTTGAGGTCGCGGTTGCGACCTTTTTGCGAAGCAGCGATGGGAAAAAGAAGTTTTACCCGGGGGAAAATATCCAGGACGTAGTTCGATAAAGGCAGCCGTGAGTCAATTGTTTCCGGTATTGCCTTCAGTTTTTCAGGGGCGATGTCGAGGGCTGATGCCACATCGGAAAGGGGATCGACGTCGATAATGGAAACTTGTAGGCCTTGTTTCGCCCATTGAAGAGCCAGATTTACTGCAACCGTCGTTTTACCGACTCCACCTTTACCGGAAGCAATTGCAATCGTTGATCCCATATAATTATATGTACCATACATCAAACTGATTGTACAGTTCGTACTTTCATTGCGAAAAGTATACTACTGCTTCATACTTATTGGTGTATGGACGATGAGATCATTACTGTCCTGATCGATCAATCGGAAGATCGGGTCAAAATTACCACAATCCTGGAAGAAGAAGGCTATACGGTAGTTTCATGCGAGCATCCGAACGAGCTCTATGAGTTGATTGGTACAGGATCGGTTGCCGTGGTCATCCTTGATCAGCATATTTCCGACCAGGCGGGAGATGCCGTTTGTGGAGTGATCAGAAGGCGTTTTCCCGGCATACCGCTTCAAATATTATTGGTTGCAAAGACCCCCAATTCCGTTCAGGACTGTTTAAATAGCGGAGGGGATGATTTCGTCTGCAAGCCCATCCTCCGTCTCGAATTCCTTACAAGAATTCGGGCCTCACTTATTCGGGAGCGGGCCCAGCGTGATATTTACACCGAACGGGATTTCTTTCGGAATGCCGTTCGCTATGAAGAGGAACTTTCCAATCGCATTCTCGACCAGCACCTTCATCTGAAGGAGGCCTTTGCCAATATCGAAAAAATAAACCAGGAACTGGAGACCTCGAATCGAAGGCTTGAAAAAATTGCCCGTTTTGATATTCTCAGCGGCTTGTTGAACCGGATGAGCCTTTTTCATACCATTGATATAGAAATAGAACGAGCGGTACGGACCGGACGCAACTTATCGGGAATCATGGTTGATCTTGATTTTTTCAAAATGATAAACGATAACCATGGGCATTTGGCGGGTGACGAGGCCATTCGGATGGTCGGTAAGGTACTGATTCAGGAGATGAGGCGATATGATCAGGCTGGTCGCTACGGGGGCGAAGAGTTTTTTGTTGTACTTCCCGACAGTAACGGAGAACAGTCATTAGGAATCGCCGAACGCCTTCGAAAGAAGCTTGAGTCATCGCCCTTTTTTTTCGATAGAAAGAAGATATCGCTTACCGCCTCCTTTGGTGTTACCACCTTCAAACCGGGGGAGAGCCGTGAACACTGGATCGGCAGAGCCGACAGGGCAATGTATCAGGCGAAGCAGGGGGGGCGAAATAGGGTTGTTCTTCTGGTTTGATTGTCTCTATGAGACCCTGATCAGGGTCTCTTTGTCGATCCGAACCCATACCGGCTTTCCTTTATGTTCTTCGAAGTCGTCGATTCTCTGTTCCGGCACCATGGCGCTGATCTCTGTCTTGTCGGCCAGGATGATTGTAGCCAAAGCTCGTCCGCCAAGATAACGGAGACTCTTCATCTTTCCTCGAAGGGCAGAATCTTCCGGTTCCAAAAGAAGCGTGGCGTTTTCCGGGCGAAAAAAGCTTTTTTTGCCTTCTCGTGTGATGGTCGATCCCTCCCCCAAAAAGCGTGCCGTAAAAAGTGTTGCCGGCTTTCGGTAGAGTGTCCGGGGAGCGCCCTGCTCAATGACCCTCCCTTCGTTCATGATGACGATCAAATCGCTCATAGAGAGCGCTTCATCCCGATCATGGGTGACGTAGATTGTCGTAATTCCCAATTTCTTCTGTAATTCCCGTATCTCTTCCCTCAGCCGACTGCGAAGAGGGGCATCTAAGGCGGAAAGGGGCTCATCAAAGAGGAGAAGACGGGGATCCGGTGCTATGGCGCGGGCCAAGGCAACACGTTGCCGTTCTCCTCCGGAAAGGGTTTCCGGTTTACGTTTTTCAAAGCCCTCCAGGCCGACCAGTGTAAGCATTTGAGAGACTCTGTCCGTAATCTCCTCTTTTTTTTGTCTCGCTCCCTGTCGTTGCTGTAGGCCATAGGCTACGTTTTCTTCAACACTCATGTGAGGGAAAAGGGCATAATCCTGAAAAACAAAACCGATATCCCTTTTCCACGGCTCGAGACGCGAAAGTTCGATATCACCGAAGTGTATGTGTCCCGAATCCGGAGGAATCAGGCCTGATATCAGCTGAAGGGCTGTTGTTTTTCCCCCGCCCGAAGGCCCCAACAGGGTGATGAAACTACCGATGTCGGCCTGAAATGATGCTTCAAAAGAAAAATCGTCGAACTGTTTTACCAGTCGCTCTACAATAAGTTTCACGTCACATCTCCTTTTTTCGGCGAGTCGATCGATCAAGTAGCAAAAAGGCGACGGCACACAGCACGATAAGTACCGTACCGAGGGCACTTGCCCGATGAAACTGATATGAACCAATCAGGCGATAGATGGTGATGGGCAGAGTGGGGAAGCTGCCGCCGGAAAGGGTAAGGGTTGCATTCATCTCTCCCACCGATAGGGCGAAGGCGAAGGCAGCGGCAGAAAAGAGAGATGATTCCAACATCGGCAATTCGATATCGGTGAAGGCCTTGGCAGGCTTTGCCCCAAGAGATATTGCAGCCCTGCGATACGATCCGTCGATTTTTGCCAGGGCGGTAACAATGCTGCGGAAGACAAAGGGAAAGGCGATAACACTATGGGCCCCGGCGATGAAGAGGGGAGCGGCCGTGAGCATGGGATATGCGACGGAGATGGCGAGATATCCACTCCCGAGGATGACGGTGGAAATACTCATGGGAAGGCTTGCCATCAGTTCAAACAGCTTTGCCCGTTTCCCTCCCGAACGAACCGTGGCCAGGGCAAAGAGGGTAGCCGTCGGTATCGTGATAAGCAGGGTAAGTCCCGAAAGTAAAAGAGAACCGGCAATAGACCTCGCTGCAGTTATCGAGAAGGCGTCCGGTCCTGAGACGGAGAAGATTCCGGCGAACCAGCGGAGTGAGAAGCGGGGCGCCGCAAGGGGACCTTCAACCTCGAGAAATCCGCTGGCAATTACCCCGAGAAGTGGTCCTATAACAAGAATAACCATTGCAAGTCCGTAAACGGCACCAAAAAGCCTGACCTTAGGATTCCTGCCCCGAACGATGCGATGATCCCGATCGGATGCTCCCATGCCTGTGAACCTGCTTTCTGTACCAAAATTTAGTAAGAGGGGAAGGATCGTAAGGCCTGCCGCAATGAGCGCCACTCTCCCTGCTGCCCGTAGATCCAGATTGATTCTGGCAAGGCGGAAGATTTCCACTTCGATTGTCGTTGTTTTCGGGCCGCCGCCCAGTACCATGACCACGGCAAAACTTGAGAAACAAAATAGGAAGACCAAAAGCATACTTGAAACAACGGCAGGCATCAGCTGAGGTAGGGTGATGGTCCTAAAGACTGCCGAGCGTTTTGCTCCCAGAAGCTGTGCTGCCTGCTCCTGTTTTTCGGGGATTGCCTCCCAGTGAGAGGCTACGATTCGAAGTACGACGGGGAAATTGTAAAAACCGTGGGCCAGAAGTATTCCTTTCAGCGAGTACAAGATTTTCAGCGGCGGTGTACCGCTACCGGTAAGCTGCATCAGAAAACGGTTTATGATCCCGTTGTTGCCGAAAATCGTCACGAATCCGAGTACGACCAGTATCGGTGGGATGACAAATGGGACGACACTCAGGGACCTGAGAATCTTTTTCCCGGGAAAATCACACCGGGCAATAAAATAGGCGCCGGGAAGCCCCATGGCAAGGGCGATAAGGGAACTCAAAAAGGCCTGAAGAAAGGTGAATCCGAGAATTCTCAGCAGATTTTCGTCCCTTACGGTAGCGAGAAGCGGCAGCAAAGAAATTTTCCCCGCCTCATCGATGAAGGCACCGGAAAGAATGGTGAGCAGGGGAATGAAAAAGAACAGAAAAAGAAACATAAGCCCCGGCAGCGCTGCCAAAGCAACACCGCCGCTTATGCTTTTTTTTCGAGAAGCGTTATTCATTGCAACAAAGCCTTGGTCCAGAGCTCAATCAGCGTATCGACGGTTGTACCGTCCGGAGCAGGGTTGATCTGCAGCTGCTTATCGGGTTTAGGGGCAAGACGGAAGGAATCGGGAAGTGGGGTCCCCTCCCTCACCGGATACATCCAGTTGGTCAAAGGGATCACCGCCTGTGCATCTTCGGAGATTAAGAAGTCGATAAAGGCCTCTGCTGCCTTTCTCTGCTTTGTGCCCGCCACCACGCCTGCGCCTTCAATTTGCATATAATGGCCTTCGGGAAATATAAGGGCCTTGTATCGTTCTGTGCCTTCATATTCGAGATGATAGGGGGGGCTGGTGGTATAGCTAATCACCAGAGGAGCCTCCCCACTGGTGAAAAGGCCGTAACCAGTGTCCCAGCTGGAGCTAACCGTAAGGATATTCGGGGCAAAGGCCTTCCAAAAGTCAAAAAGCTTGTCACCGTAGATTTTTTCGCTCCACAGCAGAAGGCCCAGACCGGGGGTGCTGGTTCTGGGGTCCATGATGATGATTTTTTCCTTAAACCGCGGATCGGTAAGATCTGCAAAACTCTGGGGAGGATTTTCAAGCTTCTGGCTATCCCAAATGAAAGCAAAGTCGCTGTAATCGTAGGGGGTCAGGAGGTCGTCCTCGAATCTGAGAGAAGAATCGACCTTTTTGAGTTCCGGCGATGTGTAGGATAGAAAGATCCCCTCTTCTTCAGCCTTGGGAAAGAGGTTGTTGTCGATACCGATCGCTACATCGGCAACGGGGGCCTCTTTTTCGTTGATAAGCCGCTGGAGGGTCTGGCCGGCGTCTCCCGGTGCGACATAGTTTACCGTAATACCGCTTTGTTCGGTAAATTGTTTCGCGATCTCCGGACCTGGACCCCATTCGGAAATAAAACTGTCGTAGGTATAGACGGTAATCCCGTCTGTTTCGGGTTTTGTTCTTCCTACCATGATCGTTGCGATGAGAATCACACCGATCACAGCAAGAAGGAGGGGAAGGTAACGTTTCATCTTCGTCTCCTGGTATAACGTGTCGGGTGAATCTGTGAGGGGCTTTGGATCGGATACAGGACGCTCCCTTCGCCGGTATTAACCGGATCAGGTTCAACGGGTGTAATCTCAGGCTTTTCCCATCAGAGAAAAAACCACCCCACGCGATTCAGCTTGTATGATGGTATGATCCTACCGCTATGGTGTCAAGAGGGCAGGGCGGGGAAGCGAAGAAGAAAACTGGCACCCTCTCCCCTGCTGCTTTCCAGTGCCACGGTTCCTCCGTGGAGCAGCATGATATGTTTCACAATGGCAAGCCCCAGTCCCGTTCCTCCCATGTCTCGGCTGCGAGCCTTTTCCACACGGTAAAAGCGTTCGAAGATCCGTTCCTGATCCGCTTCGGGGATACCCGGACCGTTGTCCTGGACCACAAGTAATATGCGCCTATCCTCTTCTCTCTCGCAGCGAACCAGCACAACACTGCCTTCCGGACAGTATTTGACGGCATTATCCACGAGGTTGACCACAGCCTGTTCTATGAGGTGTCCGTTGCCGAGAATTTCCAGCTCGCGATCACATTCCACATGGATATCGATTGATTTTTCGTCGGCCCTGCCTTGACAAATGGAAATGGCCTCGTTTACCGGATGGCAGAGGGGGATTTTTTCCATGCTTATCCCCGACTCTTCATCATTTTGTTCAAGCCGGCTCAGGGTTAAAAGGTCGTCAATGATATTTCCCAGCCTCGTCGTCTGATTCTGAACGATGGTAAGGAATCGAAAAGCATTTTCCCTATCGTCTATGGCTCCATCGAGGAGGGTTTCAACAAAGCCCTTGATGGAGGTAATCGGTGTCTTCAGCTCATGGGAAACATTGGCAACGAACTCTTTCCGCATTCGTTCCAGCTGTTTTAAGGTGGTGATATCGTTCATCACCAAGATAAGTCGTTGCTGGGGGTAGCGGCTATTCTTATCAGCCGTAACAGCCTCTATTGTAGATGCGTTTACCTGAAGGTGTATCTCCTTTGCTTCGCCTGGAATGACAAGGGAACATTGACGAACCCCACGTGCAACAAGGGCTTCCTGCGCAAAGGTATTGAGTTCTGTGTTTCTCATAACCTGAATGAGACTTTTACCGATAACCGGATCGTAAGAGCTGCTCACAAGCCGTGCCGCCGCGGGGTTGATCTCGGTAATGACCAGGTTACGGTCGAGTACGATGACCGCTTCGTTCATGCCGGTCAGTACCGCTTCCAGCTCCTGCTTTTGCCGTGTTACCTCGTCGATTCTACTTGTCAGGGCCTGCGCCATTTTTTGCAAGGCGTCTGCCGTGTTGACAATTTCGGCAGGGCCGTCGACATGGATCGGCTGAGAAAAATCAAACCGGGCGTATGCAGAGGCGCTTTTGGATATGGCTGCAAGAGG
>JGI2924J29684_1077323_pt1 | contig 15829 bp, 32 predicted proteins | sample BenlonsequencITS_FD_29684 | JGI IMG/M metagenome (IMG submission 29684)
GCCTCAGAGTCGCCCCCAACGGCGATGTGCAGTTGTCGCGGTTCAGGAGCATTTGGCCCGAAACCATCGGGAACTCTCAATGTGGAGGTGATAGTCACTTCCGGTCCAAGCCCGATTTGCAGGGCCTTCTTGGTTTGAAGATTTGCCACGATCAGCGTGCGTCCCTTGACCGGCAAGGCCGTGGTGTCGCTCATGCCCCGATCCTACCGCCGTCACTATCCCCGTCCATGCCGTTCGGGCTGGCGCTCATTCGCGCTCCTGGTACTCGGCCCGCAAGAGTTCCTGCGTGGACAGCAGAAGCCCTTTCGTGACCCATCCGGGCTGTCCCACAGGCTCGATAGTGTGGATGGTCTCGCCGTCGTCGTCTATCGACTGGGAGCCCACCGCCACCACCCAAGGACCGGGCAAACCGGGGCTGTCGCCGTCCTCCGCGCGGGACTGCGCCACATACGCGGTCACGGCCCGGTCGATCTCGTCGCGCAGAGCGTCAAGACTGGGCATGCGGCCTCCAAAGAACCCCGGAAACAAAGAACCGCTCCCCGTCGCCCTGGTGCGCCAACACCAGGCGGGAAGCGGCCCTACCAGGATCAACGCTCATGTAACGAAAGGATCTGGCGACAGTAGGCATAGGGGTGCTACTGGCATTAGTGTGCCATTCGAAGATTACCCACGTCAACACGACACGCTGACGTGTTCGAAAAACGAGGAGGGTTGGTCAACCGAGGCTGGCGGCGTTCGACTCGTCCGTGCCGTGGTAGTGCTCGGCGGCATACCCGACGTTTTCTGCCGCAGCGGTGATCGTCTCGATAGCGGATTTGCCCCGCGCGGTCTCGAATTCGGCGTAGGCGGCGAACTCGATTGCGGATTTCAAGCCTTTCAACGCTCGCGAGGAGGTTTCCAACATCAGATCGCTTGAGGCGAGCTTGCTCGTCGCCTCCTGCGCGAGGTCGTGAAGCTGGCTCGCGCCTGCGTGAAGCTCTTCGAGCGCAACCTCGATCCTCTGGCCTGCTCCTGCGGGAGCCCCATCGGCTGTCATCGCGGCTCCTTGCCCGTGCCCGGAATAGGAATATTGCGGTCGGTGTACCAGTCCTCCATCAACCGGCACGGGGTCTTGCCCCTGATGAACGCTTCTACGGCTGTGGCGATTCTTATCTCCCCGCCGTCTTGAGAGGAGAACACCAGGTCGTGCTGCTTGGCCGCGTCCTGGTACTTGAACTGGGCCGTCATCCCGAGGAATTCCGCCTCGCTGCGCACGATGGCCACCGCACGGGGCCACACGTCCTCCGGAATGGCGCCGTCGAAACCCGCTAGGCGAGTCGCGAATCGTGTGACCCTCGTGTCGCTGGCAGCATCGGCCGGACAGCCGATGTTTCCAGGATCGTACTGCCATTTCCAGGTCAGGCCGGGGACGAGCGCGGCGATCTTGTCGGCGGCCCGAGCGATCACCGCCTCCAAGTCTTCCGCAGCCTGCTGCACACTGCCCTTGTCCCGATACCGCTCCTCGAACGCCGGAACCTTTTCTTGTGCCATGTGCCGCGGCGCGTCATCCATGCCCTTCAACACCTCCACAAACCGAAACACCCCCACCCCGCACACCAACACCACCCCGACAAGCACCACCACACCAGCAGCCCACAACCACGCCGCACGCCGTCGCAACCAACTCCTCTTCTCCACCGGGTACGTCATTTAAGGGTTATTCTCCCCTCTTGGTGAGGTCGGGGCGACCGTCCTGCCCGGTCATCCCCGCGACGATCACAGACATATTGTATCCAGGCATCCGCAACTGCCCGTTGTCGCCTTTGCGCGGGTATTCCGAGTGACCGTGCGCGCCGTCGTGGTGCACCGTCGTGCCGGGTGCAGCGTCGCCGGTGGTGTCCCCGGCTTCGGTGGACAGCCTCGTGATGCCGGGGATTTCGACGGGGTTGGGGCCGTAGTGCTCGGTGAGGTTGGGGACGTAGTTGATCGGGTCGCTCGGCGCTTGCATGGAGTAGGCGTGCCCCGTAGCGACCGGCAATCGGTCAAGGGAAGGAAGCTCCAGACCGGGGGAGCCGTAGAACACGGCGTTGTCCACGACTCCCGTCTGTGTCTGCTGCAACGCGAGGCTGGTGGTGAGCGAGCCGTAGGAGTGCCCGAGGGCGGTGATGTGCGGGCTCGTGGCGGAGTCTCCGTCCGCAGGATGCCAGGCGGCGCTGATGCCCTCGTAGAACTGCGAAAGGCTCGCCGCGCCGGCCTTCGCCTTCGCATCGCTGGCCACGTCGGACAAGCCCCCCGGCTCGTCCCGCAACCCGCCAGGTCCGACGTCGCCCGTCTTGTCGAGGTGCTGCGGGTCGAGCTGCGCCTGCGGCGGCTCGTACCCGATCCACGAGATGGTCGAGACCGTCTCGTTCCCATGCCCATTGGCCTTAAGCACGTTCTCGGTCTCAGTCTTTAGAGCTACTGCTTCTTTGGTCATCTCCCCAATGCTCTGCCCGGGGGAGGAGTTCACCCCGGGGGTCGAGATGGAGATGTGGTTGGCGGTGTCCGGGTCGCCCGTGCCGATGGCGACACGGCCCCTGGTCCCGTAGTCGGGGTCGAGGACCAGGAGCTTCGTGCCGGGATTGTCCCGCAGCGCCTTCTCGGTCGCTTGCAAACCCTCCAACCGGCGCTGCGCGTACCACAGGTCCGAGTCTGTGTTGCTGAAGGCGCCGTGCCCGAACTCGCTGTCCAGTTGCTTCTGCAAACGGTCCACCTCCGCCTGCAACCGGGCGATGTCCCCCGGCAGCATTTTGCGGTTCGCCTCGTCGTGCACGGACGCGGGCACCCCGTCCAGGTTGCCGACCCACTCCGGGTGCAAGTCCAGCACCCGACGCCGCTGCTCCGGGGTCAAGTCTTTCCACCATCCCGCGTTGTACGAAGGGTCCGCATGCCCCCCAGGGGCCTTCGGAGGCTCCGGCATGCCCAACGTGCCTTGCGCCGCCCCGGCCAGCGCCGCCTGTGTCTCGTTCCCCGTGCCAGCGGCGTTGATCTCCCCGCCCACAGCTTTGCGCAGAACCTCGCCCGCCTTCTCATCGAGCCGGTCCGCGTCTGTCATCAACTCGTACGCCTCGCCGCCGATGACGAGGGCGCGGTGCTGCTGGGTCGCATCCGGCCACGGAGCCCCCTCCGGGAACGTGACTTTGCCGTCGTCGCCCAACACCGCCCCGATGCTCGCCGCCTCCCGCTCCAACTCCCGCACACGGGCCTGCAACTGGGCGAAGTCCGCCGACAGCTCCAACACCGCCTGATGCACCGCCGACACCCGCGCCACATCGTCCAACAAGCTCGCGTCCGCGCGCTGGAAGCTCCCCGCCGCCGCGTCCTTCGCCGTCCCCGACCAGCCGGGGAACTGCGTGATCTTCGCGAACTGCGCCCGCGCCTCCTCCAACGACGACGCTCGGGACGCGAGACTCGTCGCCAAGTCCCCGAGCGCGGCCACATCCACACTCCGCACATCACCAAGATTCAACGAGCATTCTCTTTCACCCAGCGCCGCCAAGCACCCCAACACCGAACAGGTTTAACACCCGCATCGCTTGGGCAGCCTACGACGCCTCGCCATGTTTGGCAATACTTACGGGGATCATCTACCGTTTGCGGCGCAGGTTCGCCCGTCGCGCGTCCGAGCACCGCAGTTTGGCCTCGTCGGCGTCGTTGACCTCGACCATCAACTTCCCCTCGAACATCCGCCACCGCACCGCCCCGGACTCTTTCCAACGGTAGATAGTGCGGCGGGATCGGCCCGTGGCGCGCACCGCCCGCTCCACCGTCACGAACTCGGGAACATCCACGTCCAGCAGCGCGTTCACGCATCCGATCCTACCCTCCCGCGCGGTGTTTTCCCGTCCTCGATGACCGTGGTGATCCGGTCGAACTGCTCGCGCTCCAAAGTGAAACCGCAACCGGGGCATTGCACCAGGCACGGGTCGAACTGGTCTATCGGAGGGCGGAACAGCATCGTGCGGCCCCCGCATTTCAAGCACGGGTACCCGGTCGGCGTCGGCTCGTCCACGAGCCGCCAACGCGGACGGCGGCGGGCGCGCATGTCCGCCAGCTCTTGCAGCATCTCGCCGGCCCATTCCTGGCTTGCGAGCACATTGGGGTCGGTCAACAGGTACCCGACAAGGGCGTGGCAGAGACGCACATGCCCGGACTTCGCGCCGATCACCTCCCCCGCGCCGCCGCGCTTCCACAAATGCTGTATACGGGGCGGCACAAGCCCCGTGGAGTCACGATGGTTCTCAGCCCACGACTGCAACACGGCGAACTCCTTGTCGGCCTCATCGAGGGCTGCGAGGCTCAACGGAGCCGGGGGGTCGGTCTTGCGGCGAGTGCCCTCCTGATCGCCCCAAGCGCAAGACTTCTCCCGATCCGACAACAGCAACGCCACAATATGCGGGGTTTGGGCGATCAAGTCCGCCAGGCGCGCGAGGTGACCCGCGCACAAATACGCCCCGTCGAACGCGGCGGGACGGTTCAAGTCGTACACCACCAGGCGCCCGCCGTGCTCCCTGAGCGCGTCGGCAGGGTCGTCCTCGGTCGCCTCACGCGAATGCGGGACAGAACAGAAGGTTGTGACGCTCATGCGGACTCCTCGCTTTCACCCGGCGCGTATGTGTAAGACACCTGTGGTCGGGACTCCCAAAGCACTCGCCGCATCCGGGCGACCTCATCGACCGTGTAACGCCTGCCGTCCTCGAACGCGCGGCGCGAGTCGTCCACACGCCGGTATTTGACCCAGCACAGGTAGACGATGGCCGCGAACGCGAAATACAGGGCCAGCGGCCATTTCCCTTGCGCGGCGAAAAACCCAGCGAGCGCGGCGCACACGAACCCCGCCCCGGTCATCGTCCAGAACGACACTGGGCCGGTCCAGAACTCATCGCGGCTCATGCCTGGTCCGCCAACACCATCAAGGGAAGGGCGGCTATAGCTCGTTCCTGCGCGGCATAGATGTGGGCCTCTTCGGATTGCGTCTCGTCCAACTTTTCATCTCCGAAGAAACACAAGTTGCGTGACAGTTTTTCGGTTCCAGCCGATGAGGCCAAAGAGAGGCATCCGGTGCTCTTGGAAAGGCCGATGGCGTAGGTGTTCGCCAGTCCGAAGTGCTTCGCGACGGGGATTCTGACCTTGCCCAAGGGCTTGATGTCATCGAACGCGACCCTGCCAAGCTGTTCGACCATGCTCTCGGTGACCCACATGTCACCGGCTTTGAGCATCCGCAAACCCTTCGCGACCTCCACCACACGGATCTCACCGGACTCAGCCTCCGAGTCGTCGCGGAACGCGTCGGCGTGCTCGGCCAAGTACGCCGACATGCGGAGAAGATCGACATCTTCGGCCCGCGCCTCGGTCACCTTATAGCCGTCGAGCGTGGCGCAGTAGGCTTCATCGATCCGGTCCAGGTGCATCAGCATCAGGACTAAAATTTGATCCTGCAACCTGAACGGCTTGGTCTCATCGCTCATTCCCCGGCCCCCTTGCGGTCCAGCGCCTCGAATAACGCCTCCACCGAAAAGATCCAGGCAGCGCAGATCGCGATCCCGCAGACAATCGCACCGGGATAAGGGGACATCCCCATGCCGCAGCTGACAACAGCCCACCACAAGACAAGCGCGAGGTTCGCGAACAGCGCCGCGAGCTGCGCCCAACGCGCGGGCCGCATGTAGGCGAGGAGCGATTTACGGGACGGATACGCCGCTTCCAGCATGCGCGCCCGCACCTCGGCTTTGACGCTCTCCACTTCCGCCTCAAGGTCGGTGACGCGCCCGTTATGGTTCGCCAGCTCGCCCCACACGTCCCGCAGCTCGGAGACGTTCGTCGTTGCCTCGGCCCACCTCTGTGTAGGGGCTGTGGTCACGCCATCCCCGAAATCCAAACCACCGTCCGTCATGCCCCGGCCTCCTTGATGGTCTCCTGCCGCCGTAGAAGCTCCCCGTACTCATCCGCCGCCGCAATATGCGCCGCAGCCTCCGAAACGTTGGACATCGCGGCCCTGATCACCGGCCAACGTGTCTCGATCATGGTCATGTCGCCCGCGCCCAACTGGTCGAACACCGCCCGCGCTTTGATCCGTGCAGTGTTCAAGCGCATCGCCGCCTCGTACTCCGGGCTGCCAGGCTTCACCGCGCGCCAACCTCTCATGAGTTCAAGCGAGTACCGCTCATGCGCGAGCCGACCAGTCTCAGGGTCGAACCTGTAAAAGTCAGGCGTGATCCTGCCCGAGAGCCTGATAAAGCCCTCGGCGCTCGTGATGGCCAAGTCCGCCACGAGCGCGGCCCCGGTCATCTCGTTCACCAAGATCAGCCAGTCTTGCGCCATGTGCTCATCGATGAACTCTTTCAACTCTTGAGCGTTCATTCCCCGGCCTCCCCGGCCTCTTGGCCCTCCCATTCCTCAGCCGTGGCGGTTGTCACATAGTTGGAGACATCGCAGGCTGGCGACAAGTTTCCAACACAGATTTCGGCGGGCACGGTCCTTGTCTCACGGTCCATCTCGCACCGACGGGTCCGAAGCACGTTACTGCCGCCCACTTCCTCGTCCCAGCATTCTTTATATTGGGTCGCCTCTTGCAGCAGCACACCGGGGCAGGGCTCGGTCTCATAGGTGCCGTCGTCCATCCTGTAGACGTTCACCCACCCCGGAGGGAGGGCAGTGAACGCGACGTCACTCCACATGGTGATCCTCCTGATGCTCGCCCTGCTCACTGCTGTGTCCTTTCCTCGGTGATGCTCTGCCCGAGCCAGTGTGTGAAGAACCCTGGGTAGTACTCGCCGTTGTCCTGAATGAACAGTTCAGATCCGTCGTCCAGACCGATCACCAAGCCGTCGTGGACGAACGGCGACGAGTCGTAAGCGGAAGGCTCGACAATTCTGCGAGCCCCTTCTGCAATCGAGACGATGCGCCGTCCCACAACACCGATCGGTAGCTCATCGCTCATTTCGCATTCCCCCAATCACAGGAAAGGGACATCGCCGTGTTGCTCGAATTGCTGATCGAGACACACACGACTTTCCGGCCATCAGCTATGGGCAGCCGCCACACCTGCGGTTCAGGCGGGTTGATTTGCTCGTTAGAAGCGCCGCAGCCAGCGGCGGCTATGACCACGACGACGGCCACGGCTCCTGCCATTAGTTTGCGGGCGCTCATTCCCCGGCTCCTTTCTCAACGGCAAGGCGACGCAAGACCGCCCGCCCGTTCACGACCATCAGCGTGAACACGAGCGCGTTGACCAACGTCGCGGTCAAAAATCCCCCCGCGAAGCTCAACACGCCCGCCATGTCCCACGCCAACCCGTCCGCGCTCATCCACGCCATGGCCACCAGGGCCGCGATGAGCACACCGACCTGCGCCATGTCACTGCGGTCCACGAACGCCAAAAGCGGCACACGCCCACCGCTGCCCGCATTGTTCCGCGCCGCGACCTGGGCGGCGTCCCGCCACATGTCCTCGCTCATTTCCCGGCCTCCCTTAGCAGCGCCATGTGCCAGCTTTCGTCGTCCTGGTCGATCCGCGAGCGGGCGATGAGCACGCGCGAGTCTGCGGCCCAGTCGTGCGTTTTCGCGACCAGCTCGCGAAGCTCGCCCAGCGTCGGGCCGCTCCCCGGCCCGGAGAGAACGGTGTAGCGTGTGGTCGCTATCGGGTTTCCGCTCATAGCTCTGTCCTTTCCTCGGTGATGCGTGGTTCGTCGGTGACGGGTTCGCCCCATCCGGCTTGCCTGAGCAGGCGCAATCCCTCTTGGTAGGGCAGGATCATCGACCAGACCGGGGCCTTGCCGGGGATGGAGTGCTTCACCACCAGCACGGCGACGTCGGCGCGGGCGTTGCGCTTCTGCTGCGCGAGCTGCCTGAGCCATTCGGGGATCGAGATGCGCTTGCAGTCCTTCACCTGGGCGATCACGTACGGGCACAGCGTCAAGTCGCCCCGGTCCCGCTCGGCCCCGGCTTTCATGCGCTCCCACCACGGGAAACCAGACGCCCCCGCGATCCGCCCCGCCTCCCGCTCGGCGCGGTCCCCCTTCTGCTTCATGCGGTTCACCGGGCGGTCTCCTCGGGCATCGAGAACTTGCGGCTCAGCTCGCGCACCATCGCCAGCACGCGCTGCCGGTCGGGGTTGTCCTCGCTCGCGGGTTTCGGGCCTTCCAGTTGCAGGACGTCCGCCACCGGCTTCGGGTGCCTGCGGTCCGCTTTGATCCCGGCTGTGATGTGCCCGTGGGTGATCCTCTCCCCGCCGCGCGGGATGTCGAAGAACGCGTCCACCTGGGCGCACGCCTCCCGGTACGTCCAGTTGTGGCGGCGCGCGGCGGAAACGAACTCATCCAATTCGAACTGATCCGGTTTGCGCTTGTCGTTCGCGCTGATCTTCCGCAGCACCAACACGACTTCCTGTTCGGTTATCACGCGCCCACCTCCCGCAATCTGTGCCCGTTCGATGGCGGCTTGTAGCCCGCAGCCTCGGCCATCGCGACCGCCTGCGGGTCAGGCGTGGGGCTCAGCATCTCCCATCCGATCTGGCTTTTCACACCGGCCCCGTAGCCGTCCAACGGGCCGGGAGGAGGCTTGGCGCTGGTGCGCTCGAACCTCGGCGGCAGCGGCGGGTCGTTCCAGCACTCCTGGTTGAGCCAGGTCGCTGCCTCTTTCGTGAAACCCGCCTCACGGTTCGGGTCGTCCCGGTAGCGCCCAGCGGCCTCGGTCATCGCCTCGACGGTGGTCTTGCGCCTGGCCCGCTCGAACGCCTTCTCGGCTTTGGCCTTCCCCGACTTGCGGGGGTAGACGGTCCAGAACGCCGCGAACTCGGCGCGAAGCTCGGCGGGTGAACACTGAGCCGAAGGCGAAGTACTTGAGTTATCTACGTCAGTAGATAAGGACGGGTCGGGTCGGGTCGGGGTTAGGCGAACTTCGCCCGAAGTTCGGTCGGTGTTCGCCCGAACATCCTCCGAACCGTCTTCGGTGTTCTCCGGAACATCGCGCGAACCATCCTCAGTGTTCTCCCGAACAGGCTTCGCGGCTTTGCGCTTGGCCCGAGCGGCCTTCATCCGCTCCTTCGCGGCCTCACGCTCCGCTTCGACCTGCTCTTTGGTGGGCTGGTACTGCTCCCAGTCGTGGAACTTGTGGCCCTTCGGGTGCAGCTCCCAAAGACCGGCCTCCACGAGCTCTTGAGCCCGCTCAGGCGTGCCCCTGTGCATCGACAGCGCCGCGTGCGGGACAACGCCGTCCGTGAGCTGGTGAGCGCACCAGGTGCCCGCGAGCGTCCACAAGCTCAGAGCGCCGTCCGAGAGCCCCATAACCTTCGGGTGCGCGTAGAACCCGTCATCCACCTTGAACCACGACATCAGGCCACCGCCCATCTCGTCGCGTAACGGTTCGCATCCAACGGCCCGCTCACGTCCACGTACCGCTCATCGAGCGGTGTAGCGCCGTCCACCAGCCACGCCGGGTAGCGGTGGCCGCCGAGCGCGTCGAAACGCCACTCGTCCTCGCCCACGCGGATAAGCGGGGTCAATCCGCCATCGTCCAAGAGCAGGCGCCACTCGCCCCGAATCAACACGGGCCGCGCGTCCGGGCGGTGCGCCTGGTACACGCAGATCCCCAGCGCCTCCGCGAGACGGAAGCACTGCCCCGCCCAGTGATGACAGTTGCGGCATAACGCCAAAGCATTGCTCACCTGCGAGGACGCGGGATCGCTCGTGCCGCCCGAGCCCCTGGTGCGGCGGTGGTGCATCTCCTCGGCCACCCGAAGGCACCGGGGCCTCTTCGAGCGCTCGCGCGGGTCGAACTCGCCCTCGCACCTCCCCTCGGAGCGCAACTCCACAAGAGCGCGGGCGCGCTTGCTGAACTCGGCGGTCATCGCAGCGCCCCCTCTCCCGCGAAGTCATCCAGGAAGGACGCGAGCAACTGGAACTCGACGCGGAACTTCCGCTCAGCCTCCGCGCGGCACTCCCCGGCCTCAATCTCCACCGCAACACGGCGTTCGAAAACACCCGCCACACCCCGTAGCGCCGACTGGTACACCTTCTCGTCATGCCGGGTCCAAGGGTCCAGGGGCAAGCCCTTGCGGGAACGGTTGAGATGCAGCCCGCACATGTTCTTCCCGAAACGCCTGCGCTCGCACCCCGGCACCACGCAGCCTTTCCACAAGGGCACGCCCAGCGGGGTCAACCCGCCCTCGCCACGCCTGTGAAGCTGCCTCTCGTGAGCGGGGCACAAGCTGCTCCTTGTGGTTTCCCGCTGGCAGCCCTCGAACCGGCATATCGGCCTCACCATCGCAGATCGACCTCCCCCGCCCAGAACTTCGCCCGGTACGCCGCCCTCGCCTCTTCCAGGGAATGCCCGAGCTGCACGTAACGGCGCACCCACGCCTCCTCATGCGCCCGCAACGCCTCATCGGCCTTCTTTATCTGGTCGCTCACCGCTCACCCTCCGTTCTCGACAAGGGTTTTCCACAAACTGATGAGGGACTGCACGGCAATGACCTCTTGCCGCAAGTCCTGCAACTGGTCCGCCGCGTACCCGGCAAGAGCCTCGGCATGCTCCGCGCGCTGCTGAGCCGCCATCACCCCCTTATCCGCTGTCGCGGCCTGCTTCGCGTCCTCCACCGCGTAGCCCTTGCTCCTGTAGAAGGCGTGACACACCGCGTGCGCCCTCTTCCACTCCCGGCGCTCGTCGTCCGCCTTGATCCGCAAATCCCGCTTCTCAAGCGACGCCAGCCGCCGCTGCTTCATCAACTCGCGAAGCTCAAGCTCCAACGACACCGGGGAAGACTCCATAGCCGTCACCGCCAATCCGGCTCGTCGGACTGCGAGACGCCGCCACGGTTCGCGCGGCTCACCTTCGCCGTGCTGTAGCGCAGCGAAGGCCCGATCTCGTCCACCTCGAGCTCCACCACCGTGCGCTTCTGCCCGTCCTTCTCGAAGCTGCGTTGCTTCAACCTGCCCACAACGATCACTCGCTGACCTCTGACAAGGGACTCCGCGACGTTCTCCGCGGCCTCGCGCCAAATGTTGCAGCGCAAGAACAACGCCTCCCCGTCCTGCCACTGATTCGTCTGCCGGTCGAACACACGCGGGGTCGACGCGACGGTGAAGTTCGCGACCGCAGCCCCGGTCGGCGTGAACCGCAACTCCGGGTCCGCCGTGAGATTCCCAACCACATTGATAACAGTGTCGCCTGCCATCAGACCGCCTCTTCTTCCTGTGGCTCCTCAGCGGCGGCGGGCTCGGCTTCGGCTCTCTCTGAGCTTTGCGACTCGACCGGCTCAAGACGTTTGCGTTTGACGGTCGTCGTTGGTTCGGGCTCGTCCAGCTCTTCGACCGAGTACGGCAGACCGAGCAGCACGTCAGCGGAAACCAGGCGGCACACCTCGCTCGTGGCGCGGGCGGTCAGCATGGCCTTGGGCTGCTTGCGCCACTGATCCCGGTCCATCAACCCGAGCGATTCCGCGCGCTTGATGTCCCACACGGACTCATGCACGATGTCGTCGCCCTGCCGAACGCCTTTCGCGGTGACGGACTGGTCGCTCGCCTTCTCGATCCACACCCGATGGCCCTGCGACTGCACCAGGCCCCGCAACGCGACAGCAGTCATCGCCGGGGTGCCGTGGATGACGACGATGGAGCGCAGCGCAGTCATCGGGGAAAGCCCGATCTCCGAGCCCATGAGGATCGCCGCCGTGGCCTCCGACGGCTTTCCTTGATAGCACTTCGGGACGAACGACGTCTTCGCCAACGACTGCGCCACTTGGTGCGCCTCGCGCGCGTCGAGCGCCCACTGCCCGACTTTCGAGAGCGCCCGCTGCTCCGGTTCGGTCTCGGTTCTCTCTAACTCGCTCAATGCTTCTGCCTTTCCAAAGCTTCACCGACAACTTGTTTCGATGTCTTCGCCCAGCGGGCGATGCGCGCGGCGCTGAGGAACACCGCGAACTCCTCGGCTCCCGCCCTCAGCTCGTGGACGCTGTAGCCGTCCGGGCGCAGCCACACCCCGAACGCCCTCTCGACGCCAAGACCGCCCATAGCGACCTCTTCCCCGCCCGCCAGGGCGAAGTCCGCGTGCCTATAGGCCGCGAGCTGCAACCCCGTCTCCGGGTGGACGCCCGAACGGGAGGTTTTGAAGTCGATCAGGCAACGCCCCTCGCCGGGAATGTCCACCACTGCGTCCAACGTGCCCGCGTACCGCTCCGCTCGGGACGCAACCGGGCATTCCAGCAACACCGGCACCGGCTGCCACTCGTCCAGGAAGTCCACGCACGAGCGCACATGCCCCGACAACGTGGCCGGAACGGTCACCTCCTCGCCGCGCATCAGCCGCTCCGCGAGCCTATGCACCTCAGAGCCCCGGTTCGCCGCCTCGTCCCGCTCGCGCCAAGGGGCCTTCTTGATCTGGTCCACGCGCTCGAACTGCCCGAGCCCGCACAGCTCGTCCCAGTTCTCCACCGCAAACTGCGCCGCCGTCTTCAACGCCCACGGCATCAACGCAGCCTTGGGTATCCCGCCGCTGAGGATCGTCGTCACACCGTCCACACGCTCGCCGTCCAGCTCGTAAAAGTGGTTGCGGCCCTTCTCGATCCGCACAAGCCCGCTCATATGAGCACTCCGAACACGCCTGTGAACTCGGCCCGGTGCTCCATGCACACCGGCTCGCCGCCCTTGCCGGGATGCGTGCGCGTCTGCGCCGCCCGCACCCTCGGCGCGCTCGCCCACGAACCCCCAGCGGCCACATGCGCGCGGAACGCCCGCTCGCACCAAGCGCACCGCTCGTCCTTCTTCTGGCCGGTCATGCCGCCGCTCCCAGCAGCCAGCCCTCGACAGTGACGCCAAGGTTCTCCGCAGCCTCGGCGGGCGTGTTCGCGCCGCCCGCCTCGCACAGGGCGATGAGCTTGCCGAACATCGCCGTCGTCTCGTCGTAGGTCTTCGAAAGCGCGATGCTCTCCTTCTGCTTCTCCCGCAGCTCGGGCAGGGTCACGTAGTAGATGAGCGCCTGTTCGTAGTACCGCGTGCCGTCCTCGTCGGTGCGGCGGGCTCCCACCACGGCGGGCTTGCTCAAAATCCGGCCATCGTGCGACATGGGCACACGGCAGCGCTTCATGTGGTTCTTCAACCCGTTCGCGCAGCCGTTGCGCCGGTAGTGCGCCAAGACCTCCACGGCCCATCCCCGTTGCGCCTGTTCCGCGTCGATCAGGCCGTTGAGGTAGAAGTCCGTGCGCTCGTCCTGGCGCTTGGACGACTCCCACGCCTCGTACACCAGAGCGTCGTGCTCGTCGCGGTCCCGCTGGCTCCAATGCGCGGTGCTCCACACGCTCTTCTTCGCGCGCCGTCTGCTCATCCCTGGTCTCCTTTGATAAGGCGCAGCCCCGACCGGGCGGCGCGCATCTTGTCCAAGAACTTCTGCGTGGACTTCAACTGGTGCTCGACCACCTCCACGTCGCGCTCGTCCCCGAGTCGCCCGACGCGCTCGGGGTCGAACTGGAACATCTCGCCCGACTTCTTGAGCACCTTGTAGAACGCGACCATGTAGCCCTTGTCCTTCAGCTCCTGGCTCGACTCAAGCCACTTCGTGACCCCCGGATGCGGCTTGGGCGCCGCCTCGGCCTCCACCGCGCACATGACCCTGTGGTGCGGACCCGCCACAGAGCCGGTCGCGTCCATCTCCCCCAACGCCCAGCGCGCCGCCTCGCGAACAGGCTCGGGGGTTTCCTCGTCCTCAGCCAGATCTTTGACCTTGCGGACCTTCGATATCGTGTCGCGCCCGTAGCCCACCGCTTGCGCGGCTATGTCCCTGGTCTCGGGTTGGCGCTCCACTTCCGCCGATTCGGCGGAAGTGGACAGAGCCCTGCCCTTCTCGTCTCGGTCCTTGATCGCAGCAGCACGCCTCGCCGCAGCCACGGGCCGCAGCGCCGCCTCTATCGCGCTGGCTATCGCCTCTGCCTCGGTCGGGGTGAACGGCTTGCGCTGCGTGTTCTCATCCGCCTCCGCGCGCAACAAGTCCGCAGCCTCCACCAGGGAGGCCACCACCGTGACCGGCACCGTCTGCCAGCCCAACAGCCGCGCTGCCTCCAAACGCCGCTGACCGGCCACCAGCCGCAAATCCGCCGTCACCGCCACCGGATGGATCAACCCCACCTCGCGAATGCTCGCAGCGAGCGCCGACACATCGCCCAAATCCCTGCGGTGCCTGCCCTCCACACGAACATCCGCAACCGGAACCGCGCGCGTCATCACGCGACCTCCCGCGCCAGATCGCACGCCCTGTCGGCCTCGATATCTTCGGCGTCGGGGAAGGCGTACTGCTCGACCTCCGAGAGCACGTCACCGAACCAGTCGTCCATGTAGCGGCGGGTGTTACGGCACCATTCGCGCTCCTCGTCGGTCACAGCTTCCGAGCACTCGTCGTCATAAGCCGACAAGAACAAGCGCATCGCCTCATTCAGAACCCGCGCCCGCTCCTCGATCAGCTTGGGAAAGTCGCGGCGCGGCAAACGCAACACCAAACCCCCGCTCATGCCGACGCCCCCGTGATCTCGCCACGGTCCACACCAACGAACGGGATCTCCTCATCGGGCAGGAACATCGACTCCCACTCCTCCAAACGCGCCGTCACGTCGCGGATGTGCGCGGCAACCACCGGGTGGTGCGCGAACGGGAGGCGTAGTGCCTTGTGGACGATTCCGGCGATGTCCAGCACCTCCTCAAGGGACTTCCCTTGCCCTGAGCCGTAGGGCGTGCTACCGTAGTTCACGGTTATCTCCTTTGATAATCGGTAAGGATCGGGACAATTTCCACGTCGGCCCGGTCCTTTCTTTTTGTTCAGCCTGCCGCCTATTGGCGACGGGCTTCTGTACTCTCAGGGCTCGTTGACTGTTTTTCCCCGAGAGGAGCATCTGTATGTCGATCGAGAACTTTTTCAATGGTTGGGCCACGATCACCAACGCCGAAATCCCCGCTGACTACACGATTAGCGCCGAGATCAAGCATCTGCTGTCGAACGCCACCGCGAACATCGCCCTTGAAAACGTCAAGGTCAAAACCGAAGACCCTAGGGAGGAAGCCAAGAAGCTCGCTCTGGTCGGGGCCAGCCTTAGCGTCGTGCTCGGCGCGGTTGTCAAGCTGGAAGGCAGGGTCATTGACCTTGAAACCCGCCTCGCGGCCCTTGAAACGCCCCAACAGGGCACATAAACGCCTCATCCCAACCCCCTCACGCGCTCTGCTTCACGGCGCATTGATCCTGTGATTCCAGGTATTTACGCAGTTCAAGTGGTGCGATGAGCCATGCCCCGCGTCCACCAGAGGGGCGCGGTTCTGCCGTCAGTCGCCCTTTGTGGATGTGGTAGAGGATGGTTCGCCGCGAGATGCCCGTCTGCTCGACCACATCCGTGATCGAAAGGAGGTCTTCGCTGTGCGGCATGGATTTATCCTACCACAGTGTTGCCGATAGCGGCAACACTGTAATTTAGCGGCGTGTTGCTGCTTCATACATAAATGCTGCCTCTGGTTGACGCTTTGCCAACTATGGCATAGAGTGGTCGGCATGTTAGCCATTTACGACTCAGGAACATCCCCCGAGATCTCCTTGAAGTACCGGCTTCTCATCGCACGCATGGAAGCTGGACTGGAACAAAGCCAGCTCGCGGAAAGAACAGGCATCAGCGTTAGGACTATCCGCAACGCGGAACGTGGGCACACTTCCCCAAAGCAGCACGTCATCTATCAATGGGCGCTTGCTACCGGGGTTCCCGCCACCTGGCTTCTGACTGGGCAAGACCCGAACAAAAACGGTGGCCCGGACGGCCCCAGCGCGGGAACTTACGGATCTTCGGATTA
>JGI2924J29684_1077322_pt1 | contig 15823 bp, 16 predicted proteins | sample BenlonsequencITS_FD_29684 | JGI IMG/M metagenome (IMG submission 29684)
GAGGTTGTCGTAGACGTGTACCAGCTCGTTCACGGTTATGAGGGAAGGGCCGGGTCTGGCACCCATCATGCCTATAGTCAGCAGTATGCCTGAAGAGGTTGATGCTACGTCAGATTTTGTAAAGGTATACGTATAGGTGCCGGAAGAGATATCCTCTGTTACATAATCATCCTCTCCAAACTTTGCAGAAACTGTGCTGACCGCTGTTATTGTCTCCGGCCAGGTGATGGTTATTTCCACATTTCCCGTGCCGGTTGTAGCGGGTGCCATCGTAAAGGCAAGGTTCGTCGGTTCGCTTATAGTTTTTGTCAGCGTTCCTTGCAGCAGCAGGTCGCCAGTTGGTTCGCCCGACTCGGATGCTCCACTGAAAGCCTGGAGGATGAAAGTCCAGATTCCCGTCTCCAGGGTGATCTGTGCGTTCGCAAGGTCGGCCCAGGTTTCGGTAAGGGTGGTGCTCCCCTGTACGGCGGTCAGTTTGTAGGAAGCGATGTTAATATCGCCTTCCTGCACAGTCACCGTCCGGGCGTTCACCGTTCCGGTGGATATCGTCAGAGTGACCTGTTTGCCCCCGGTGGAACCGTCGGGCTCATTGGCAAGAGGCATTTTACAGCCGGAAATCCCCAAGACTACGGCCAGTATGATGATGCCGGTAAACCGGCGAGTCTGTGTTCTCATCTTATGCATCCTCATCCGGATCTGTTGTGCTGTTGGTTACGGTGACAATTACACTTTCCGAGAACCCGTTTCCATCGTCGTTTGTCACCACCACGGTAAAGGTATAATTCCCTGGAGTAGTTAGTGTTATTTCCAGGGTCTGGCCGGTCGCACCGTCCAACATCTGTCCGTCCCTGTACCACTGGTACGAGGCGTATATGTCGCTGCCGTTAACGCCTATGGTCAGGGTGGCTCCCACTGTCCCGGCCAGGCCCGAGTCTCCGGTTCCAGTCCCGGTAACGGTAATCTGCTCCTCTTCTTTCAGTGTTGTGGTAACGGTGCCTTGGGGCGTCCATTTGGCGTAGAACGCTCTGGATCCGGTGGAACCGGCGGGTATGCCGGTAACTTGCGCCTCGAAGACTGAGTCGCTGTACCAACCGCCGAAGGTGTAGTCTGTTCCGGACGGATCGGCCAGGGTGATGGTGGCGCTTTCAATGGTATAAGTCGCTGGATTGGAGGCGCTATTTGTCCCACCGTTCAGCGTATAGATGATGGTGTACGTGGTGGGCGTCCATACCGCGTATAGGGTTACATCCGCCGTGCCCATGGTGAACTCCTCCTCGTCGGTATAGGCCGCTCTTCTCCCGGCGCCTGTGGCCCACCCGACAAAGGTGTAGCCCTCATAGGTAAAGGTGTTCACCGGTAGCGTTACCGTTGCTTCCTCGGCCACTGTCTGGACTGCCATGGTTCCGCTGCCGCCGTTCGCGTCGAAGCTCAGGGTGTGTACGTTCTGCGACCAAGTCGCGTAGAGTGTCACATCCCCCGTTCCCATGGTGAAGGTTGCGCCCTCCAGGTAGGTCGACGTCCCGCTGTCGTCGGCTGCCGTGTTCCAGCCGCTAAAGGCGTAGCCGTTCAGGGCAAGCCCTCCGGTGTTGCCCAGGACCGTCACCTCGTCGCCCGCAATGTACGTGCCGCCGTCCGTGGGAACCGTCCCCGAGTCCGCTCCATTGGCGTTGTAGGTGACGGTGTAGGTCTCTGCCGGCCTCACCGAATCCGTTGTCCCGTTGGAACAGCCTATAAAAACCAGCAGGGCCAGAACGGCCGCCGCCGCGACTATGGCACTTTTCCTTATCATCTCTGTTCTCTTCATCTCTGTTCTCCTATGACTCGAATTGTCTCCCGGGTATCCGTGACGGGCGGAAGGAAGATTTTTCTGCAATCAGGAGAAATTGTAGGCGTTTTTTTACGGGCACTCTCACGGATTTATAAATCTGGCAGTTTTTTTGAGAAATTCCTGCGTCCGAGTTTTCAAGCTGGGAACTGCAAAGAGAATACGGAGGAAAATCATGACAAAAGCATATAAGACGAACTTTTCTTTTTTGGATGAAGAAGAGAAGGAGCTTGAACACCTCGACGCATCAAAGGCGTACCCCAGGAATTTGCTGAGCCGGTTTGCCAAACAGTTTTCCAGCACATTTAAGGTGGAACCTTCACTAGCCATAGGGCGGAAACTGACTTCCCTGGTCTGTATTAAAGATTGCAGGTGTTCCATATGGTTCGTAAGGCATCCTTCAACGCTTCAACACAGAACGCAGCTTCCATTGTGAGTGAGATCCGGCTCCTTCTGCGGGATGGAAGTTAATTTTTTCGGTGACAGAACGTTAAGGCCCAATTCTTTTATCAGAATCGGCACGGCGTTGGGTACGTTTCTTGTAATAGTGATGCGAGCGACTCACGCCAAGAAGCTCGCTTTGTCGTGCAATAGAAGATGATGGTCAGAAGAGAGAGGCGTAAAGGATAGGGAATGCAAGATTCTACAGTTCCTACGATAGCAAGCTGCATAGAGAACATTGAGTTTTTGTTGTGCTATGGACAAGATAGCCTTACAATTATTTATATAAGATTCTGGACATAAGTATGAATCATAATTATTCTGTATCTACATTGGTCTTTCATGCTTAAATGGATGATGAGCTGAAAAAATGAACAAAATTACTAAGAACATACCCAATATCCTTACAATATCAAGAATTATAGTTTCCCCCTTAATAATTATTTTATGGAATCATAAAGTATTAAATACTATAGTAATTTTGTACTGTGTTTTAACAGATATTATCGATGGCTATTTAGCAAGAAAACTAAAAATAGCCACAAAATGGGGCGGGAAACTTGATTCTTTGGCCGATGTTTTTTTCTACTTATCGTTAGTTGTATTGATTCTGATTTATGAACCTAAAATACTAATTAACTATATACTCTTAATCGGTATTTTAATAACGCGAATAACATCAGTAATAATATGCAAAGTACGGAATCATGAAATATATAGTATTCATACAATAGGAAATAAGATGACGGGGGTAATTGTGATTTTGGGAGTTTTTTTATACTGGGTATTAAATATGAAAATGATAACGACGGTCGTTTTTTCACTGGCAACGCTTAGTGCAATTGAAGAATTACTAATCTTCCTAATAATAAGAAATCCTGATATAAATATGAAATCGTTGTTAAATAATGATTGAATCTAATATATTACAATTTTCATTGCCGGTTGAAACATTTCAATTTTTAGTATGTATGAAATGTAACAGTGAATGGAGTTTAAAATGCTGAGATTGAGACCTCATCATATTCTTGATATCGTAAGAAACATTGGAAATGAACGACCGATAGTCCCACATGAGTATGGCCATTTGCTACACAAGGTAACCAATAAAATAATTACAGATGTTAATGTGAAATGCATGTTAGTAATTGGGACCGATGATATTTGTGGTCCCTGTAGAATGCTAACCAAAGAAGGAAGATGTTTAGATATTCTTCATCAACTTGAAAGGCAAACTTCAAAACAAGAATATAATGATAATTTAGATAAACGGATCATGACTTTCCTAAATATAGAGCCTAATTCAGTTCTTAAAATTAGTAATTATCTATCATCAATAAAGCAAAACATGAATGAAATAGTAGATATCTGTACACACCCTAAAGAAGATAAAGAATACAGGAGAAATGGATTAATAAAAGGACTGAAAATATTGAAAATTGAATAAACACATAGAACAATCTATTCCAGTTCCATACATGTATCAGAAATGAACAAATCTACCTCTCGATAAGGGATTCTTCGACTGAAGCTTTGCGACGTTTGTAGCGTTCGACAATTGCCGTTTCAAAGGGAAGATTTCTTAGTTTGGGCATGTTTAGATCTACACGACCGGCAGAAGTATCGAGCTTCCTGGTGTAATACCCGGCACGGGTATCGGCTCTTGCTTCTGTTCTTTCGTAACGGGATAGATTGCACCAGATGCTCGTCTATCTGTATAATTTCCCCTGGTGTTTTTGAGTCCATAAAGGTCCTCCGGACCTTTTCTCTTTCATAATTGTACGAAACTTTCTTGACGTTATCCGAGTCCCGCCACCTCCATGGATACCCTATTTTACTTTCGTATGTCAGAATTCAAATCTGAAAAACCGACATCTTCTTCCAGGAATCTTTCTTCGTACATTTTATAATTTGTTAAGCAAGTATAAAAAGGCCCCCGGTATGCCGGAGGCCCTGTCCTTATAACTTATCAGAAATAGAAGAATATATTGAAGGTTAACGGGGTATAGGGCCCTGCCCTGGTTCCCCCGAATCTCTTGGACCGCCCTGTCTGCCCGGCCCAGGACCATCTTGTCTGGGAGATCCTCCAAGACATAATATACGATACATGATAGGAGCAATTTCCGCTCTTGTGAAGATACCATTTGGATTGAAATTCCCGGCATCATCGGCCTTCAAAATACCAAGCTTTACTACAGTCGCTACTGCTTCCCGTGCATTTTTCGATATATCATCCGAATCTCCAAATTTTGAAACGTTTTTCGTCACCAACTCTTTCGGCATACCGTTTAAACGTTCACTCAAATAGATCCAAACTGCAGCCTGTTCACGGGTAACCGCTTTGTCAGGATAAAAACGGTCGACATCCTCAAATGCACCGACTGCCTTTCCTTGCATTGTTGCCTGATAATAATAAGTATCCTTTCCTACATCGGTATACCCTGGGGCCGTGCCATCATATTTGAACTTTGCATCCAACATAACTGCCAAATCGGCACGGGTAAGAACTTGATCAGGGTAGTACGAGGTTGCATACCCAACGAGGATACCCTTTTCATACAGATAATCGACATACGCATTGATTGAAGCAGTTCTTGCATCCAGATCAGAGAAGTATTGCGATGAAACCTGTTCAGGTAAGGTTTGAGCAACCATTACAGTTTCATGAGGGACTCCTTGTGGTGGTGGGCCTCCCGGGCCTCCTTGTGGTCCACCACCGGGACCTCCCTCCATGGTGACCGGTCGGGATCGTTCGGTATGCGAACAACTTACTATCAGAGCAATAAGTGTAAAAAACATCAAACCTGTCTCAAGGGACAACTTTACCAGTCTTTTTTTCTTAATTGGAATTAACATAGGCATTTCTCCTTGTTGAAATCAATTAAGAAAAGGTTAATTGTGAAAGATGAAGGAAATATGAAGTTCTTTGTAATATATGTAAAAGTTTTATAGTGTTCGGAATCCTGGTGATGCTTATGTCATTTTGCAGGCAAAATACTTGCTTTTTGCCTGCAGGTCATTTTCTTCATGACATACCTTTCAAATAGTGCTTTTAGATTTTGCTAAAATCATCTCTCCTAAAATCCGTGTGACTCGTGGGTCGATCGGAGGAGACATTCCATTTCCGATTCGTGCAATCTCCAAATTTAGGAACTCTATTTCGGTCTCTCGCCCATTGTTGATATCCTGAAGTGTTGAAATGAGTTGTCCATCGGAACGCTGACTGATGAGCAGTAATTGATCGAGCAATTCTCTTTTCTGAAATCGAATTCCGATTTTTGCAGCAACCGAGCTCGCTTCGTCAATGATTGTTTCGGCAATCATTGCGACGTGCTTATCTCGGTGGAAAATACCGTTATCAACATTGATTAGTGGGCAGATCGAATTAAATGCCGCATTTATAATTGCCTTTTTCCAAGCCTCTCTTTCAATGCTTTCGACGTAACGAAAGCGAAAGGTCGGTGTTGAGATTTGATCGATAATAGCCTGTGCTTCCCCTGGATCCCCTTTTACGATACCTATCGGAGACTCTGAAACTTCGCGAAATCGGTAATGATGCTTTTGTATGGTTTGGCCTGTTGCATATAGGACACAACGATAAATTTTCGGGAAACCCGCATCGATATATACTTGTTCTACGCCAATTCCGTTTTGCATCACGACTATTGGGAGCTTTGAAAATTTTGTTCTCAATGAATCAGCAATATATTTATTTGCTGTGGCCTTCGCAGTGAGGAGAAGAATCCCTTCGTCGACGCACTCGATCTCAGATAATGAAACCATTTTGACGTTCGCCTGAAGGGATTTTCCGGCCGGTAATTCGACTGTAACGCTCTCGATAGTCGGCGAGACACCCTCTACACTCGTGCGGACAGCGATCACCTGTATATCATTTGCGGATAAAAATGCCGCAAGAGGCATTCCCATGGAACCGGATCCGATAACGTAAATTCTTGGTATAGCAGTCAAATCGTTACTCCTTATTGCGATCAATTGTTGCTAAGGTAGCAAACAATAAGCAAATACCTTATTAAAATAGTATCATATTTTTGGAGAAAGGCAAAATAAAAGGGGCAATTCTAAGGCTTTGACCAAAAACGGAATGGAGGATACCATCATAAATTTCAACTGTTTTTTGTTAATGCATAGCTGCACGACTCGAAAAGTTTTTGTCATTAAAGGCATACTGCCCGGTTACACCTGTTAAAAATAGGGAAAGGCCGGGATAAGTGGAAAGTGTTGTCCCATCGTCCCGATAAAAGCGGCGGATGGAATCTGAGGTACAGAATCCAAGCCTTTTTCCGGCGATACTTCCCCCATAGACATTAATAGTATGTTCGAATCATCTTCTTCTTCCTTGAAGACGCTACAGGAAAAAGAAGTAGTTATAACAAATGCAAGTAAAATGAAAAGCACTATCTTCATGACAAAAGCCTCTTTCTCAATCGCTTATACGCTATCCCCTCTTCGGCTTTATAGCAATAGCATAGGATTTTTTATCGTATTTTTGAATAGGTAAAGCGCCCCTTTATTCCATCAATCTCCGAATAATACTTGATTATACCTACGACCTTCTCAGGAGCATCCGAATTTATCATAACATTGGAATACTTGTACCGTTTGTATATTGCATTTACGGTAAACGCCCCAACAAAATATAGATAACGGTCTAAATTCGTGTGTTTACGACGATTGCATTGTCTTTGTACTAAATATCCAGCCAATCCTTAGAAACGAGAAGATAATCAAAGCAGATTGAAATAGTGCATATAGCTCTGAAGGAAGAATGAAAAATTTGATGGCAACGGCATAAATCGAACCTGCCAAAATCGCCAAAGATCCTGCCTTTATGTAATCCACAATGGCTTTTCATTCGATAGACAAGTCATCCTCCTTACCGATGTTTCTGATATCTCCCTTTAGAGAATTTCTCCCTCTTTGTCAATTTCGCTTATCAACGGCTTATCTGCGGCATGCTAATGCGAACCAGCGTCCCCCTACCCACCCCACTTTCCAGTTCGACAAACCCGTCGTGTGCAATAACTATTTTTCTGACAAGATAAAGGCCTAACCCAAAGCCACCTGTCCGCTTTATCCCTCAAAAGCGACACCCTTTAAAATGCTCAGATCATTGTTTGCATAAATGATTTGATTGAAAACGATATCAGGAGAGATTCCCTCTTTTTCGAAAAGAAAGAGCGAAATAGAGAGGAACGGATAAGTCAAACAAAAACTGTAAAGGAAAAGACTGTTACCCTACCGTCAAGACCTCGCAGCCGCTTTGGGTCACGAGAACGGTATGCTCCCACTGAGCAGCAGGAAGGCCTGTGGAGGTGAGCTTGCTCCAGCCGTCTCCCGCTTCTACCAAACCAGAGGCGGCAAGAGTGACCACAGGTTCAATCGTAAATACCATCCCTTCTTCAAGACGGAAGCCCTTTCCTTTATAGCTGCAAAAGGGGATAACGGGAGGTTCGTGAAGGCTACGGCCGATACCATGGCCCAGACAGTCGGCAATGACGGACATGCCCATTGCATCGACATAGCGTTCCACGGCCCTTCCAATCTCAAGACTATCTATCCCGGGACGTGTCGCGGTTATTCCAGCGATAGTTGCCTTTTTTGCAACCCGCAAAAGACGCCCAACCTCAGGAGATACCTTTCCAATGCCGAAGGTGACGGCCCCATCACCAAACCAGCCGCCGATTTCAAGAGAAAGGTCGACTGTCACGATATCCCCCGCCTGTAAAATCCGATCACCAGGAATGCCGTGTACGGCGACTGCATTTACCGACGTACAGACCGTTCCTGGAAAACCAAGTAGGGAAGAAGCCGATTGAGCGCTTAGGCGTCTCAAATGCTTCTCACAGAAGAGCGAAATCTTTCCCGTACTTATGCCCGGGACCATAATGGGCTCCAAAGCGCTGAGAATCTCTCCCACGATTCTCGAAGCAAGGCGCAATCGTGCAATTTCCGAGGGATTTCGAACAGCAACCCCTTTCATACTCAAATTCCGCCTAACCAGGCCAGGAGATAGCTTTCGCCAACATAGATAAGCAGAACGATAAGCAACCCGAATAGAGAGCGAATCCGTGAGAAAAATCGACGGGGGCGCACAAAGAAAAGCATACTCTGATAGATCAGGGTAAAGACGATATAAAAATAGGCGGCAATGCGAATACACTCGAGTAAAAGAAAGAGATTGTCGTCGGAAAGCTCCTGAATCGAACCAGCCACGAAAAAGAAAAGAAGTATAAGTATCATATGGAAAAGCCATATCCTGAAGGAGTCGATTAACCTGATCAGTGACTGAGAGAGGCCTAAAGGTTTCTTTCCGGAGATGCTCTTCATAGGCTAATAGTAGCACAATTGCAGTTGCGAATGAAACAAGTTCCATCGTACAATGTGTTTGTGTTTCGTGATGTACTGATTTCCATTATACGAGAGGAACTTTCTCCTCTTGAGCCAATTTCTACGGATCTTCGGCCGACTCTCACCCCAATGACCGGGATCAGGGCTTGCCTTTTTGATATCTACGGTACCCTTTTTATTAGTGCCAGTGGAGATATCTCTCAGGCATCAGATACCGACGGCGACAAACCCTGGCGGGCTATGGCCGCGGCAGAGGCACTGATCAAGAGCGGTTTTCTGCTTTCCGGTGACAAAACGCCGGAAAGAGTCTTCGAACTGTATCTTGAGGAAATTCTACGCGAACACAATATGCGGAGGTTGGCCGGGATCGATGTCCCCGAAGTAGATATACGCCGTATATGGGAACGAGTAATCGACAGGCTCAAGGAGGAAGGCAGACTCAAAGGGACTGCCGATGAGGCATCATTTTCTATTGTGGCCCTCCGTTATGAACTTTCGACAAACAAGATATGGCCGATGCCCGGGGCCCTGGATCTTTTTGATATTCTCACACGCCGTACTATGCCGATGGGGCTTGTCTCTAATGCGCAATTTTATACCCCGCTCTCTTTCAAGGCGCTCTTCGGTAGTGACGAAACCGATCTCGGATTCGCCTCTGAACTTCTTTTCTACTCATACGAGCATCATGTTGCAAAGCCCTCGGCGAATATGTTTCGCCCGGTCTTGGAAAGACTTGAAACTGTGTATCATATTCGTCCAGAAGAGGTAGTGTATGTCGGTAACGATATAAGAAACGATATCCTTGCCGCATCGCAGTGCGGCTGCAAAACGATATTGTTTGCCGGAGATAAGCGAAGTCTCAGGTTACGACGAGAGGTCCCGGAATGCCGTACGATTCGGCCCGATGCAGTCGTCACCCAGCTTATGCAAATACCCTTGATGTTTGACGAAGGAGCTTCCACATGAAAAAAATCCTTGCTGTTTTTATTCTCCTGCTTATTGTCGGCGGGGTCGTGTTCTATTTTGGCTGGATTCAAAACTTGATTCCCGAAAACCACTATGCCGTTCTCTTTACCAAAACCAGCGGCTATGCCCCTAGCGTATACAAACCGGGGGTATTCTACTGGGAAGCGGAACGGCTCATACCTAGAAACATGAAGCTTCACCTCTTCGATCTTACGCCTCGAAGTAGGAGTATCGAATCATCGGGAACGCTTCCATCCGGAAAACTCTATGCTGGGATCCTTCCAGACGAGGTCTCCTTCAACTATACCATTAAACTCTCTCTTTCCTATCGGATACGGCCTGAAGAGCTTCCTCATCTTGTCAAAGACGAGGGGTTAACACCGGAAACTCTAAACGATTGGTATGCAGCGAGAGAGGCTAAAGTGCTTAATGCGGCATCTGCTTATCTTGCACAGCACCCTGATCAGATGGGTATTGACGAAAACCTTTCTTCATCCTTCCCCGAACTTGAATTCTCCAATATATCGTTGCTTTCATGGCACATGCCCGACAAGGAACTCTACGAAACGGCTAAGAAGCTTTATTTTGACCGGCTATCCACCACCGAGGCGGCGGAACGAGAGGCCCTTTCAAAAGAACGCCTATGGAGTGTGTCGCGTAAGGAGCGTCTCACTGTTCTCGAGGAGTATGGAAGACTCTTGAGCACCTATCCAGGCTTACTCAAGTTGGTACTCAGCCGGGCGGAAGATCCAAACCTTATTTCGATTGAAGATCTTCTTTCGGAAACTCCGAACGAGTGAATAAAAACCCATGGAATACTTTTTTAATTTTGAAAAAATGAAATACGTTAAAGGGAAAAAATATCCAGGCTGCATCCTCTGCTCAATCGTCGAAAAACGTGACGATGTTGTCAATCTTTGTATCTGGGAAGATGAAGACTTCCTTGTTAGTGTAAATCTTTATCCATACAATCCCGGGCACCTTTTTATTTTTCCCCGAAGACATCTTACCGACATCAGGGAACTCACAGGTAAGCAGGAAGCAAAACTGGATAGGATTACAAGAAGCTGTCTAAACCTTCTGGATGCAGTTTACGCCCCATCCGGCTATAATATCGGCTACAACATGGGGCTTACGGCCGGAGCATCCATCGACCACATCCATCGTCACATCATTCCCCGTTATCCAAGGGAAACAGGAATTGCCGATTTACTGGCAGGCAAGAGAGTACTTGTGGAAAGCCCAAAGGTAAGTTGTGAACGGCTAAAAAAGGTACTTTCCGAGCTTACGACTCCATTCGCTTGATTTGCTGCATAACAAAGGAAAAACGCCGCAGGGTGGCAATATTACGATCAAGAATCGATCGTAAGGCCACCGGAGTCCCCTTGATAAAATAGTGCTGGTTAAGGGCCTGTGTTCCCGATTCATTTCTGATCTTCAGCGTATCCTCGAATATCCGCTTCAACCCCTCTACGGCCTCACATCCCCGACGAACAATGGATGCCGCTTCGCTATCCTTCTGCTGAACCAGTGACCGAAACATCCGGGACTGACCCTGATCCCCTCCCATGGAAAACCGAAGGCGCTGGAAGAGTTTTCCATCGCTTTCCTCGCTGGAAAGGGAATGGTCGAGCTTGCGTATTTCCTCTTCCACATCCTCGATTGCACTAGCATGCATCAATAAACGATCACGTTCAACACGATTGAGAGCATAGAGCCCCCTGTCAAGGATCTGAACCGTTTCCTGGATATCATTGCGATAGTTCTTTGTGCAAAAGGCATACAAAAGAGCGAGAGATCGCTGAAACAAAAACATGGGCAGGGCCAATTCATCGTAGGCAATTGATTGATAGGTACGATAATTCTTCAAGCGTTCTACGTCACCTTCTGCAAAAATTTCCCGAATATTGCGATCCGTTGCTTCATCACGAACTCCGGGGAGCTCTTCCTCAATATATTCCCGCATGATAATTTTTCGTGTGGTACGAAAAAAGGCCTTGAGGTCCATTTTTTCCTGAACGATACGTATCTTGTAGTAGGGATCACGTCGAAAAAAGCGGATCAGCTCGGGGAGAGAAGAGGCATCCAGAAAGCTTTCTGCGGTTTCCACCAGATGCTTGAAATGTGAAAGAAAAGCCTCGCTCTCTTCTTCTCGCACATTACGCTTTCTACAAACAGACAGAACGATATCGGCAACATTGAGTGTCAGAGGATCGCTTTCCACCGTAATCGACAGGAAGTAGAGACCATGAAAAAGTTGTTCAAGCTGGTCAAGCATGGTAACGGCGGTAGCATTACGGAAGGTAGGAATATTACCGGTCGCCTGATACATATCCATGGGATCTACGCCGACAACCCCGAATGCCCCGAACATGCGTTTAAAGGGAAATCTTACAAGCCGGTCGGCGGCGAGGATGGGAGCAACGGCTGATTCCAGCCTCTTGAGCAGCTGTTTATCGATTACCTGCTCAAGTTCTTCATCCAGAAGCTCGGCTCCTTTTCGCCTGACAGCCTCGTCGCTTCCTTCCCGGCGAAACACCTCAATCATCTCTTCTCTGGAATATACCTGTTCAGGAGATTTAATCGACTCTTTTAATTCATTCTGAAAAAGCGAAATCATAACATCACGGAACAGACCACTTTTACCAAACAGCTTATCAAAACAGGAATAGAGCAGTAAAGAGTCTTCGTAAAGGGGCCAAAGCTCCTGAGCGAATCCCGGCTTGAGATCCCTGGTTTCAAAACCCGTAAGACTTTGATTATTCTTTCGAATGGTACGCTTTAGTCGATCAAGCTTCATCTCCAGCATAAGGGCCTCGTACCCCTTCCCTGTCAGATGCTTTTTCAGCCAAAGCATGAAGCGTTCCCAAAGCGAGATCCGCTTGAACTCCTGCATCAAGCGAAGATTCAGCTCGTCCGTATCCGACGAAGAGGAAGGCTCACTGCCCCTTGGACTGTTCATCTTCAAGCTTTTATTGATCGAATTGAGAAGCTCATCTCTTTCGGTCGAAGAAAGCGATCTGCTTAACTCAAAAAAGACAGAACGCCGATCTCCATCTTTCCCCACTTGACCTGCCAAGCTTTTCTCCCTTCATCATTATTCATCAACAGGAATAATGAAAATCATTCTACCGCTGTGGACACCTATTTGAAAACAAGATTCTTTGACCTCGTTACTTATACCGAAACTGCCCCTCTGCCAGAATAAGGTATCAAGTTCCCATTTGAGCCCACGGCTCCAGGGGGAACACGCCTGCTTTCCGACGGGAAAACAACTGACCGTAGTCCCGACAGGCAAGGAGAAAGAGTTCTCTTTCTCTATCAAAAAGACCGATCCAAAAGAGGCATACCATCTTTTAGGAGTCCAATCTCGATCAAAAAGGGCAAAAAGGGCGAGGAGATGGTCGACACGGCCCCCGCCTCCGCCGATAACAATCAATTCATCACAGCCAAGATTCCGGGCATGGGAGACGGCTATCTCCGTGTCGGTCATATCCTTATCTCGATCGTAGATGATAACATGTCCATCTTCAAGCGTATCAAGCAGAGATTTATTCTTTATCGAATCAAAATCACCAACGGCATAATCCACGCTAACGCCGTAAGCGACGGCCAAGTCAATTCCCGAGTCGGCGGCAATCACCATATCCGAAGAAGTGGGGAATTCGGGAAGAGTATCACCGATCGGTCCTTCGCCACCAATAAATAAAAAAGCGCGTTTCATACATCAAAATTCCTTACTCTGGCATAATCAACAGTTTTATGCTTGTTTTTTTTCCTTTTCGTAGATAATATGCCAGTAAATTGATGAAGGAGTAAGCCATGGCTTTCAAAGACAAACTTGCCGCAGTGGGGGTCGCCGCCCCTGCCATTGTTATGCCGAATTCGGACATCGACATGTCCAAATGGGCCGTTGTTGCCTGCGACCAATACACGTCCGAGCCGGAATATTGGGAAGACGTTGCCCATATAACCGACACTGTACCGTCGACCTTTAAGCTGATTTTTCCTGAGTGCTACCTGGAAGACAACGATGCGCAGGAGCGAATCAAAAATATTCAGAACGCTATGAAAGCCTACCTTGCGGACGGCGTGCTTACCGAACATGAACCCTCCTTTTTTCTAGTCAAACGGGAAACAGGAACCAGCCCCCGCCGCTGGGGACTCATGGTGGCTCTCGATCTTGAAGCGTATGACTATTCCAAAGATTCCACAACCCTGATACGGGCGACGGAAGGAACGATCATAGAACGAATTCCCCCCAGAAAGAAAATTCGAATAGGTGCACCTCTCGAGTTGCCGCATATCATGGTTCTCATCGACGACCCCGATAAAACCGTTATCGAACCGCTTACTGCCCAACTTGATCGCCTCCAGAAAATCTACGACTTCGATCTCATGAAAGAGGGCGGCCATCTTACAGGATATAAAATTGATCAGAGTCGTATGGAATCCATCGCCGATGCACTAACAAAGCTTGCCGATCCAAAGAGCTTCGAAAAGCGCTACGGAAGCAAAGATGTTCTCCTCTTTGCTATGGGAGACGGCAACCACAGTTTAGCAACGGCAAAGGCTGTCTGGGAAGAGATAAAAGCAAACAAGACTTCTGATTCCGATATTATGAATCATCCGGCCCGCTGGGCTTTGGTTGAGGTGGAAAACATCTATGATGAAGGCCTCATTTTCGAACCGATTCACCGGGTACTCTTTGATATAGATACGAAAGAATTTCTTAAGACCTTCTCGAGCGTGGGAGCGGTCAATTTTAAGAAACTTGACTCTGTCGATGCAATCATGGAAAGCATTAAGACCAAGGATGAAATTCAGCGAATTGGCTATGTTGATGAAGAGCAAATCGGCGTCATTGAGGTACAGGATTCGAATTCGACCATTGCTGCGGGTACGGTACAAGCCGTTATGGATTCCTACCTTTCCGCACACAAGGAATCCTCGGTTGATTACATACACGGTGAAGATGTAACGATCAAACTGGGGAGGAAACCTGGTAACTGTGGCATTCTTCTTCCGGCCCTGGATAAGGGGGATTTCTTTAAAACCGTTATTCTCGACGGCGCACTTCCTAGAAAAACCTTTTCAATGGGAGAGGCCCATGAGAAGCGTTTTTACGTGGAAGCAAGAAAAATCACCAGGTAAGCAAAAGCGGAAAAGAAAAACCAGACAACAACTATTAGGTTGTCTGGTTTTTTATACCATCTACACACACCGCCCCCTGTCTTAGAAGAACATAGGGCTCACTTCTTGCATTAATTATAGTAGAGGCCTGTCCTTGCCCCATGATTCCTGCATCGACAATCAACTCTACCCGACTCCCAAATAATGCCACAATTTCTTCAATAGCATTAATATTAGGTTGTCCACTTTTGTTTACACTTGTTGAGTATAATGGCATACCAACCCTTTCGATGCAACGTTGAAGAAGCTCGTCATCCGGTATTCGTACCCCTACCGTACCGCCCTCAACGGCATCGAGGATAAGGGTCAGGGCTCCCGGCCAATATCGCATTAATCGCGCTGGAACCTTCCCTCGAACCACACGGGGAAGCAGAGAAAAGTTTATCAGCTGTAAAAAGGGATTTGTCTCCAACCGGTCCTTTAAAGCTCTGATCTTTTTTTCACTTGCGGGTACTATTCCGACAATACCATACATAGTATCGCAGGGCATGATGACCGGTTCACCTCGAAACAGGACCTCGGTCAGGACATCTAAAAGATTGGGATCATCCTTCGATATCCGCCGCGTCATCTTTTTTTCCCTTCCGAAGTAAAAAGATTCCAAGTCACCAATGTGGCAATGGCTCCCATAAAAATAGCAACAAGCTTAAGAACAAAAATGGGAGATTTTTCACTCTCGTAGGGCTTGATAAAGGCTCCTACCGCAAAGCTACCAGACGAGGTCGGTTTATATCCATTTTCAAGCACAATCCGTCCTTCATCAGCCTGATAATACCCCAACTCTCTGGCTGCAAGCATTACCGCCTTTCTATCAGATGCAAGTGATTTTGCATGTAGAGCCAAATCACTATGATAATCCTCAAGCTGGTTCACATTTGCTTCCAACTTAACCTTATATGCAAGCAAATGCTGATACTGTAGATACCCCTTTGGCCCCCAAATAAGAGTCAAGCCACCATAGGCCATCCCAGCCACATATACGCCAAGTAAAAACGACCATACACGCTTCATATACTCATTAACGGCAGG
>JGI2924J29684_1077321_pt1 | contig 15819 bp, 12 predicted proteins | sample BenlonsequencITS_FD_29684 | JGI IMG/M metagenome (IMG submission 29684)
CCGGTGCGTCTCCTGAGAACGAGGTTTGCCCCCGATCTCCGCCGACGGGTCGTGGAGCCGCTCGAGCATCGCGTCCGTGAGCCGCTCGAGGGTCTCGAGAGCCGCACGGATCGACTCGGTGTCGTCGAGCGGTGCGGACGTGTCCGCCGGCGTCGATGCGTCCTGTCGGACGGGAGTGTCGGTCTCCCGCGAGTCGTCGTTCGCCATGGTTTCCAGGGTGGACGGAAGCGTTTCGCGGACTGGATTTTGGCCGAGTCCTTTCGGAGCGTACGCGTTGTGCTTGCACTGTCGCTTCCGTATACGTCACCACATCTTCAATGCACTTATAGACTAGCGTATTTATGCTAATACTGGATACGGGATGAGCTATTATATCCGGGGACCAGTCCAAATTAATGTTCGTCAGTGGGACGACACCGTCGAATGCGTCCTCGGCCAGAGTGGATGTCGTTGAAAGATGGGCTCATCCTCGAGTTCCTCGAAGAGCACGATCTCGAGCTCCCCGCGAAACCGCTATACCGGAACCTGAATCGACACGGACACGAGATCGGATACTCGACCGTTCGACAACGATTAGGCGAACTCGAAGACCACGGACTAATCGAGAAAGTCGACGACGCGGGCTACTACCAGATAAGCCAGAAGGGTCAGGCATATCTTGCGGGAGAAGTGGCTCTCAGCGATCTCGAGACCAACGGCGATGCGTAACGCCGGCAGTTCTCTCAGCTACCCGCCAGCGGAACGTCGACCGGAAGGTTCCTCGAGACGGTCGTTCGGAACGTCCTCGAGATGGCGAGCAAAACGAGGAAGTAGACGGCAGCACCGAGGCCGACCAGCGAGACGACGAACACCTCGTTGTAGGCGGCGACGGGATGGGTTTCGCCGACGGCTCGAGCGCTGTAGACGACGATCCCCATGAACAGGGCGGCGAGGATCTGTCTCGAGATTTCGCCGACTGGGACTCGGAATCCGACGTGGCGTCGGGTGTAGTAGAAGCTACAGACCAGTCCGATTGCAGCGGAGGTTGCTGTCGCGATCGCTGCGCCGATCCATCCGATGCTGTAGACGAGTGCAACGTTAAGCACGAGATTGGCCCCAATGAAGACGGCGTTCGCTCGGAATGCGAGGTCGGGACGGTCGATCGCGTTGAGGGTATTAAGCAGCTGTTTGTTATAAGAGTAGGCAAGGATACCGAGAAGTAGAATCGTCAGTACGTGGGTGCCGATGCCAAACCCCTCACCGTAGAGCAACATTAGACGTTCTCCAAGAATTTCTGCGCCGACTACCCCTGGAATTAGGAACAGGCCCGCATAAGAGAGCGCGTCGTTTGTGAGTGCCCGAACCATGTTGACATCACCAGAGGAGGATTGTTTGCTTAATTCGGGAAACAGTGTGCTTTCCATTGCATCTCCAAAAGTGTCTAAGAACTTTCCGAGAGTATATGCAACGGAGTAAATCCCTACATATCCAGAAGAAACAAACGCACCGAGTACAAGAATATCCATCTCACTGAACGTTTTCTTCCGCATACTTCCGAGCCAGGAAAATTTCGCGAAATCGAATAACTGACTAAAATGATGGCGTTTCGGAACTACGACTGTAGGCCGGACGATCCAGAGTCCGATAATAGCAATTATGAGTGTCCCGAGTGCATGGCCGGCAAGCATACCGGAAAGTCCCCAACTGAGTGCCACAAGAACGACCATACTGACGCTCCTACCAACCTCTTTCAGCGTAAATAGTGGTGCATAAACGTGGATTCGGTGGGTCCCCTTGAGTGCAGAACTAACTATATTCTTAAGTATCGACACTACTAGCAATACGATTACAAACTCAGAAACTGGTTGTCCAACATAGGCGTTCACTTGGTCACTAAATACAACTATTGCGATTATAACGGGTAGTGTGAGCGATATTTTGGTAATAAATCCTGCGGCAAGATACTCGTTTGGCGCTTCTCCTTCACTCATTCGCTTGATAATTGCCTGTCCGAACCCCACGCTCTTTACGAGCCCGAGCCAGGAAACGAGCGCGAGAGTGATAGCATAGAACCCATAGATGTCTTCTCCCAACGTCCGTGTAAAATATATCGTTGCCAAAAACCCGATGACAGAGGCAGCGACTTTTGAAATGAAGTAAATAACCGATGTCTGTCCAAGACGCATCTCTGACTACCCCAGGATAATTGTCTATCTGGAATAGGCCTTTCTATAGACGTGGGACGTAACCTATGAAACAGAGGTGATCGACTGGTGCCACTAACCAGAGAGTCCGGCAGTGTCTTTTGGAACGCAATCTTGGAGATCAGGATGATCTGAATACAGTAGACACTCGTCACGAACGCCGTCGATTGACCTTGCAGCCCGGTATTCGTCACGCACGCGCTGCCATGCCGAGTGACGTGACAGTACCTGAATTGGTACTGCATCTATGTCAGCAACTTTGGCTATGGCTAGTCGATGCGCGCCACGATATCTATGGATGAGCGCTCCTTCTCGGCCGATACAGACGCCGACCTCGTTCATCGCCGGAACGGGTGCATCCATATTCTTTAGCCGTGTCTCTTCTGGATTCGTAGCTTCCAGACTGGACTGAGATCGGTAGCCATCTTGTCCGATCCGTCTATACAATTCATCCATTTCAGAAAAGTACTGGTCAAGCTCTGACTGGCTACTTCCAGCACGAGTTGATTGACCTCGGTGAATTCGGTCAGACATCTTCTGATAGTACTCTGTCTCGTCCCACGACGCTCCACCATTGAAGCGTTCCTCGAACGACTTGTAGATTGTATTGTCCGATATCAGCTCCAGATTCTGGTCCCAGTCTCCACTATACACGCGGCCGAACCGTCGAAGATGAGACGCTCGTCCAGAAATTTCGTACTGGATGCAGTCTGGATCTACCCATAGTAGCTTGAGAGGGTCTGCATCGGTGTATCGGTCGGGGGATAGTCTGTGAGCGGTAGCAGTGTACTTCCTTACGAGTTGTTCTGTCCACGGCGTAAACCCTATTAGTTTGTATCTGGCTTCGCCGCTGGTGACGAAGCTCTCAAATCCATCCAATAGCCCAGATACACCGCCAGATCGTACTCTTTCTGCAGCTCGAACTATCAACTCGTTCATTCTACCTTTGGTTGATCATCTGTCTCAGAACCAGTCTCAACAACCGATTCGATTGCCGGATGGTTAATTAATGTTAGTATTCGGTCTGTACCTCCGCTAGATTTATCCACATCCTTCCAAGAAATGGCTGGGATAGACTGAGTCTTTTCTTTTTGGGTAGTAATCTGATCGTTTACAGCTAGATATTTCTCTCGAGCAAAACTCTTGTCCGGCCAGGGACCTTGCGTCCGATGATCGTCGGGTTCGGACGAGAACAGTAGTCTTCTGACGCCGCTCCAGTGTCGCCACACGTATCGAACCGGGAAGCTTCGGTCGAGTGGCGTTCGGGTTCCCGCTCGAGGGATTGCGGCGAGATCGGGAGCGAGTTTCGCGATCGCCTTGTTCACGATCTCCCCGCGGAGGCGATATTCGATCGGAATCTGGGTCTGCAACGTCACGAGTCGGCGGTCGAGAAACGGATTCCGGTATGGATGCGTCTGGACGTACGAGAAGTGATGGAACGCCGACCAGGCGTTGGTCAACGGATACACGTAGTTGTAGAGAGCCAAATCCTCGAAGCTGTCGTACTCGACGTTTCCGAGCTCGACGTTGTCTTCGTCGACGTGACACGCGTTCGAGAGAATGTCGTGCAGCGAGTCGTCGGTGGGAACCGTCTCTGGGTTACCGGAGCGGAACGTACCGTTGTACGTCGGCCCGAAGTAATAATCGTCCGTATCCGACAGGATATCGATCGTCTCCTCGAGCGTGTCGACTGCCTTGTAAATCGGTATTTCGGCCGCCTCGCCCGTCCCCGGAATCTTCAACTCGAACTGTGGCACTTTGCTTCGCCCATACAGCGAGTCGGCTAGATGTCCGGAGAAGATCACGTCGACTTCCTCACGCAACTCCTCGTCGAATCCGATAACGTGTCCCTGCGTATACGCTCCGTTCAGGTTCGAATACTGTATTCCGTCGTCGAGAATCGACGGATAGTGGTCGGGCTCACGTTCCAACAGTAGGAATTCGTTCCCCGAGGTGTCTGCGACCTGTTTCGCCACCCGAGCTTCTTCGTTCAGCCAGTCGTTCATGTGGAGTCCGACGAGGGGTTCGTCGGTGGCCGCGACGAACAGCCGCGAGTCACTCCCACCACTGAGCAAGACGCCGTAATCGCCGTCTTCGCGCATCCGATCCTCGAGAGCGTCGGCAAAGCGCTCGGCGAACTCGTCGACGTACTCCTCGAGTGGTTTCGAGACGGGGGCGTACGTCGGTGTCCAGTAGGTTTCGGTACGAAGCTTCTCGCCGGTTCGTGCGTCGAACTGAACGATCGACGCTGGTGGCACCTGTCGGACGTCCTCGAAGACTGTTCGAATCCCGAAAACTCTCTTGTAATGCATAAACTCTGCGACGCGATCTTCCGAGAGTCCAGCAGAAAGCGGTGCCAGTGGCGTAATCGAACTCGAAAATGCGATGCCATCACCCGTCGCGACGTAGTACAGCGGGCGCGTCGACAGGTGATCGGTAAACAACGTCAGAGTCTCTTCGTCGGGTTGATAGACAACTCCACAGCATTCCCCGTTGAGTGTAGTGGGAAACTGTATCCCAACTTCACCGTATCGACTGACACAGTACTCGGCGTTCGAGATGCCAGGGGGCTTCGGCGAGTAGTTATCGGTTGAGCCGTGTCCGTACACGTCCCCCCATACCCAGATGAGTTCTCCGTCATCGGTCCGGGCCGGCTGTGTCTCGTTCAGAACGGTATGGTCGACGGTATGCACTGCGATAGTTTCTTTCGAGAACTCCCGTGCCACGTTCTCTTCTCGAGCGGGAAGATGGTCGCCGTCGACGAGTCGACGTAACGAGCCAGTACCCCCACAAATACCGACCATTTGTTGCTACTGAATCAGTTGTACGAATAAGCTTTGCTGAACGAGCCCCCCCACTCTCGAGAGTTCGCGTATTGGTTGACGAACCGGCTGCTCTACCGCCAGCCATAATCACGAGGTTAAAGAACATACGGTAAGAACTGCGTACTATTCACTGATGTCGTTCGGTTCCCTTCTTCTCCGGGCGAACCGCAAGCGTCGTTCCGATGGGACACTGTCAGTGCTCTCTGAGGCATCTACACGCATTTTCGAGAGTACTGTCACCCGGGCGCTCGTTCGTCGACTTCTTCTCGATGACCAGTCCGTTTTCGAACAGCCCCAACTTCGAGAAGTTACGAGCCAGCACTGGGAATCCGATCCACAGAACACGTTCAATCCGTTTCAGTCTAAAGTTCAGATTCCAGGCAAGTCGCGGCTCGAAACGAGCGGATCGTTCGCAAACAACGAAACGTATCTGCCTCCCGAGCCGTTCGTTGCTGAGCTTCCGAATGCAACCGTGCTGGCACCGACGGGAGTCGCGCTAACGGAGGATTCGCGATTCGTCAAGGATATCGTTGCACCGCACCGATCGTCTAATTCCAGACTCGAGAAACTTCTTGCACGTAGCCTCAGATACAACGGCTATCGGGACATCCGAAACGCCGTCTCCGGTTCTGACGTGAGTCCCGATCGATGTCTGTCACTCGCGACGGTGCTGGTGCCGACCTGGCACAACTACTACCACTGGACGCTGGAGTGTCTGCCCAGACTACTTGGCGTCGAAACGTACCGCAAGCATACGAACGAGACACCGACAATTCTCTTGCCGTCTGACCCCCCTTCGTGGATGCGAGAGTCGCTCGAGTTAGTGGATGTCGACGACCTCGAAATCGAAGAGATTCGATCGGAGATCATCGACGTAGACCGACTCGTCGTGCCGTCGTACCCGTCCCCATCGAGAACGGAGTGTCACTGGCTCCGAAACCGTATTCACGACGGGCTCGATGATAGAGAACTCGATGGAGAGTCACATGATCGCGTCTACGTCACCCGTCGAAACGCGACCGTGCGTCGAGTGAAAGACGAACAGCGGCTCTACAGCGTTTTTGACAAGTACGATATGCAACCGTATGCACTCGAAGCGCTCACCATCGCCGAACAGGCGAACCTGTTCGCCGAGGCCGAACTGGTAGTCTCGCCGCACGGTGCTGGGCTCGCAAACCTCGTGTATGCGAGTTCACCGACGGTTCTCGAGTTGTTTGGTGATAAAGAAAAAACGACGTTCTACCGGTTGGCGAAACTGATGGGATTCGAGTATCACGCAATGTTTTGCGATCACGACAAAAAAGATATCGTCGTCGATCCAGACCGGTTAGACGACGCGATAGGAAGTGTTCTGTCCGGCGACCGAGACCCAGTTATCGAGGGGCGCCGTCCCGGGTCCGAATAGCCGCGCCGGCTAGCTCAGAACTCGTTTTGGTCGACGACTGATCGAACATCTGGATGAGAGAGAGAACGGACAGCGTCGTCCGATAATTCGTCTTTCGAGTCGGCCGACGTGATTTCCTCGCGGATGTTTTGCCACCTCGCATGACGTACAACCACGCGGACGGGCATGTCTTCGAGTCCGAGAACGTGGGCAATCGCTAGTCTGTGGTTGCCATCGACGAATAGGAACTCGCCATCGCGCCCGACAGCTACCGCTACGTCCGTCTTCGATCGATCGAACGCGCCACTCAAAACGATTGATTTGACGCTCTCGCTGTGAAGTTCCGACTGCGATTTGAACCCGCTCTTCCGGATCGTTTCGTAGAGTCGTTCGACGTGGTCAATTCGTCGCTCGAGGTCGTCGACAGTTCGACAGCCGTTCCAGTGTGTCTCACCGTTCTCGAGTCGTTCGAGTGTCTCCTGATAGATGTCGGTTTCCTTCCAGGGCGTGCCGTTCTCGAACCGGTCGACGACGCTTCGGTACTTGACGCTATCCTCAAGGGTCCTGCTCGAGTAATCCCAGTTACCGTCCCGAACTTCGCCGACGTGCTTCCATCGATCGATGTCTCTTGGAGCGCGATAGCGAATTCGTTGCGGGTCGGTGTTTACGATGGTGAACGGTTCTGCCGTGCGGTATGACCCATGGGACTGCTTGTACAGGTAGTTCAGATAGTAGTAGAATCCACGGTGGTTCAAATTCAGTTCTCTCAAGCCCGCTTGGATAAACGGTCGGAGCCCCTCGTTTTGAAGGATAGAAATTCCGCTCAGGAACGTGGCTCTGACGTGCTCGAGTAATCGCTGCATCAGCACACGTATTACCATTGGCAGTTACGTTGGCTTGAGTATTACTCTTTGATACGGATTGCTGTGACGATTTACCGGTGCAACCGCTGTCCGGGCGCGGTTGTGTCGAAAATGACACACAGCCGACCGCACGAAGCAGTGGGGAGCCTCTGGGGCCGATATGTATTTGCGATTTGGTCCACCACCCACTTCCATGACCAGTCCCCTCGAGCGGATGCGAGAGGTATACCGAAAGCGAGGTGCGATCGAACTCTTCTCTCGACTCGTTCGACAGATCCGTTATCAGTTTTCTGCGCGGATATTCGGCTCTCGAGTTTGGTTCCGGGCCCGAGCCTTCGCTAACTCCGTGCGGTACGAGACGGTACCCAATCCATACAAGATCACGTATATCAATCCAGATTCCGTTCAGTATTTTTCTGCACGTAAAAATAAATCTGGTAAGAATATCGCGCACACGAGATGGAAGGATATCGGTCGTGTCGCCGATGGCGATTGGGATATTCGATCTATCTCGTCGGAATATGCTATCAAAAACTCTCTCCTCTATGAGAGCATTGAAAACCACTTCGAACGAGGAGTTCCGTGGGAGCAGACCGACTACGTTGCCACGTCTCGCGAGCATCTTCGACAGGACTGTCATCAAAACACGTGGCGGGCTACCGTTCGAAGCGAGGAAGACCTCTGGGAAAGGTGCGAACAACTCGAGAAACTGTACGAGCGGATCGAAACAAGCGGGTACAAGAGCAAGCAAGAGGTGTTCGATTCGCAATCAAACGATCCGATGGGATACTACCCGCGAACGTACAAATACACGCTTGACGAGGTGATGATTGACCGTGGGCGTGATGGCGAACCACTCCTAGTCGACGGCAAACATCGACTGTTCCTCGCCAAGGTGTGTGGGATTGAAGAGATTCCGGTACTGGTCGTCGTTCGCCACCGTGAGTATGTCAATAGTGGCTGAGCGGGGGCACAGAATCTTGAGTCAGCGGACAACCACGATATTTGTCCCGAGGAACTTATATTTGCGTCGCTTCGAGTGTAGTACCACGAGAGATGTCAGAGGGTGAATTAGATGACGAAGCGGAGACGATCACCATCTACGAACTGTTAGAACGGAGCGCGGAATCTGCACTCGAGTTCCAGCGGGCGGACGGATCGTTTCCACCAGGTCGAAATTACACCTACGACGAGCCTGAGACACCCGTACGGACGACATCACACTGGACAGTGACGCTCTCCGAGGTGTACGACATAACAGGCAAAGAGAAATACCGGGAGGCAGCCGAAGCAGCTGTGGAGTATCTGCTCGGCGACGAAGTCCGGCCACACGGGTACACGTACTATTGCCGGGATGCATCCGGAAAGGACCACTGTAATGGGCTGATCGGTCAGGCATACCCGATTCGGGCACTCGCCTACGCTGGACCGATACTTGAGCGGCGAGACGCCATCGAAACGGCGGAAGAAGTGTTCACGGTTCATCCGTTCGACGCGGAACTCGGACTCTGGGAGCGGGTCGAAATCGACGGAGAAAAGCTCTCGTTCGACAGGACGTTGAACCACCAGATTCTGTTTGCGGCTGGTAGTAGCAAACTGGCCTCGGAGTCAGATATCGTTGCCGACCGAATCACGTCTTTTCTCGACCGTCTCCCGGCGAACATGGAACTCCGCTCCGATGGTCTACTAAGACATTACGTTCGTCCGTCTCCAACTGATGTGGTCAAGACGGTCTTCCGTAGCTCGAGGCACTGGTTGTTGTTGCTGAACGAGGCAGTATTTCACTACTACTCGCGTTCCGCTGAACGGCGGAAAAAAGAAATTGGTTACCAGCCCGTAAATCTCAAAGGACTGGCCCAATTGCGCTTGCAGTTTCCGGAGCACAGTGTCTGGTCGAACGAGACGATACGAACTGCTATCGAGGCTTTCGACGCGAACGAGTGTACCGACGTCAGTTATGGTAGCACCACTCCCGGTATGAGTTTCTCGCTGGCGGAGTATGCTTTCTCTGCCGATCCCGATCGAATAACGTCCTTGATAGAGATGGATCTCGACGATCAGTTAGATCACGAGAGCTATCTCCTCACTTCGGACACTGTGAGTGATTTCGATCAGTCGGCCTCGATTTCGCTTTTGGTAGAGTTGCCGGAGTACGATGTGTGTGTCGGACCGTAGTCACCCAATCTGTAGAACGATGTCCCGATCGTTATCCGTCGGGATTTATATGAGAGTGACCGCAAGCAGCCAGATACGACCGTCTTGAAGAGTGAGTCCTCGTGGTTGATAAATGAGAGACGATACTGGTGTTTCGGTTGTAATTCCGGTCTATAACGACCCTGAAGGGATCAGAACGACCCTCCACTCGCTCGTGTCCCAGTCGGCACGGTCCTACGATGTCTTTCCCGTCGATAACGATTCGACGGACGGGACGGGTAACGTTATCACCGAAATCGCTGACGAGCATCCGGAACTCGTTCACGCGTGTGAGGAGACGGACATTCAGTCGTCCTATGCGGCTCGCAATACGGGCATCGAACACGCCTCCGGTGACGTTCTTCTCTTTCTCGATGCAGACGTGTGGGTCCCCGAAACCTGGATCGAAGACATGGTCGCCGTCCTCGAGTCAAACGACTACGACTACCTCGGCTGTAACGTCGAAGTCGTCGCTGGCGACCAGCCTAATTTCTGGGAGTGTTATGAACACTCGCTCTCGTTCCCCGTCGAGACATACCTCGAGAACAAACACTTCGCTCCGACTTGTGCACTCGCGGTCAGACGCGAGGTCTTCGAGGAAGTCGGACTGTTCGACGAACGTCTCGAGTCTGGCGGCGACAAGGAGTTCGGCCAGCGAGTCCACCGCGCTGGTTTCGAACAGGGCTACGCTGAGGACGTGACTGCGTCTCATCCGGCACGTGAGTCCTGGGATGCCCTCCGATCGAAGGCACTCCGGATCGGGCGGGGGCGCGCACAGAAGCGTCGGTACCACCCGGAGCACGGCGACACCCATCCGCTGCATCCGATCAACGTTCTCCCACCGAGTCCGTTCCGTCTTCGGCGTCGCTTCTCGGGCCAGGACGTCTCGCTTCCGTCACTCGTCGGGTTCTATCTGCTCGAGTACGTCTTGAAACTCACCCAGAGCTACGGGATGCTTCGAGAAACGCTCGCACAACGACAATCGAAACGCGAAGAACCCTGACGATGATCTCGATCGTCGTCCCCGTCTACAACGACCCCGGCGGCATCGCGACCACTCTCGAGTCTCTCCTAATTCAGACCATTGACGACTACCGAATCGTCGTCGTCGACAACGACTCCACCGACCGCACCCCGGAGATCGTTCGCTCCTACGAAGACGACCACGACCATCTCACCCTCGTCCACGAAACGAAGATCCAGTCGTCCTACGCGGCTCGCAACACCGGCATCCGGCATGCCGACGGCGACGTCCTCGCGTTCGTCGACGCCGACATGACCGTTCCCGAAGACTGGCTCGAGTCCGCGCTCGAAACCTTCCAGACCACAGACGCCGACTACCTGGGCTGTAACGTCGAGCTCACGCTCCCCGATACCCCGACACTCGCAGCCCGGTACGACCACCACACCGGGTTTCCCGTCGAGGGCTACCTCGAGTCCCAGCAGTTCGCCCCGACGTGCTGTCTTCTCACTCGACGAGCCGTCTTCGAAGACGTGGGCCTGTTCGATCATCGCCTCGAGTCCGGCGGGGACAAAGAGTTCGGCAACCGGGTTCACGACGCCGGCTACGATCTCCACTTCGCTGCGGATGCCACGATGTACCACCCGACGAGGAACACTCTCCGTGCACACGTGAAAAAAGATCGCCGCGTCGGTCGCGGGCTCTGCCAACTGCAACGTTACCATCCCGATCGGTACGGTACGCCCGGCGTTCCACCACGTCCAAGCGGGATCAAACGTCCCGCTCGAGAGCTCCCGACGAGTGACCGACTCGCCTTCGGTGCACTCTCGAAATTCCTCACCGCCGTCCGTGGGCTGGGCTACTACGAGGAGTATCTTACCGGAGAGAGCCGCGGGGATTTCGAGGGCGTTCCACGACTCGAGCCGTGACGAGTACGGGCAGTCGCGACGGATAGAATCAATCGGCCGTCGCGGCGTCACGATCGGCGACCAGCTCCGATCGGTCGACACCCGCCAGCCCGTAGAGGTAGCCGAACCCGACTGCCGCGGTGAAGACGACGATCGTCACGAGTTGTTTCGCCTTCGCCGTCGACGGCCGTCGCAGGAGCGACGACAGTCGGTCGGGAACGAACTCGAGGAGTAACTGTTTCAGATACTCGTTTTTGTCGCCCGAGGCTTCGGGCAGCAGGATGTCCATGATACGTTTCGAGTATCCCTGCCAGAACGACCGGCCGACGAGCCACCGGAACTCGCCTCTGTAGTCGAAGAGTTTGTGATGGACCACGGCGTCGGTGTTGTAGAGCACGCCCTTGCCGTACTGGTTGTTCATCCGGATGCAGACGGGTGCCTCGTGGGCCTGGATGTGTCGATCACCCTTTCGGCCGGTGTTCTCGTCGTAGCCGCCGACCTCGAGGAAGACGTCTCGTCGGTAGGAGATGTTCGAACCGTAGGTGTTTCGCAGTTCCTCCATGTGCTCGCCGAAGCCGCGTTCGTCACAGCCGACGAGCCAGTAGAACTCCTCGGGGAAGAAGTCGGGTTTTTCGGTGACCCAGTCGGGAGCGACGTGGCCGCCAACCGCGATCGCGTCCGTTTCCTCGTAGACGCGGGCGAGTTCCGCGATCCAGTCTTCCTCGGCGACCGCGTCGTCGTCGATGAACGCCACGACGTCGCCGGTCGCGATCTCGGCCCCTCGAGTGCGACTGTAGGAGATGCCCTGGTTCTCGTCGTTGCAGTGGAGGACGACGTCCTCGAGGTCGCCGTACTCGTCTTTGACTCGGTCGAACACCTCCTCGTTGCCGTCGACGACGAGGACGACCTCGAGTGGGTCGTAGGTCTGTGCGAGGACGCTGTCGACACACTCCGAGAAGACGTCGTACCGCTCCATCGCGTACGTGCACACGACGACGGAAACCTTCATTGAACGATCGATTACCGGGAGCGTCGAATAAGCCTTTTCGTTCCCTGATGACGCCGCCGTCTCTCCTACGGCTGTCCGACGACGGACTGTTGTACGCGGTCGACAGTCCCATCGGGTGCGAGTCGCGGCGTCCCCGCAGATCGGGACAGCAACCCGCGTCAGTCGTCCGATTCCGGGATCGAAACACCGCAGGTATATGACAAGGCTTATTCTTGGGTTGGGTCTGTTGTGACCTAATGAGTACCGAGACCGAACGCGTCGAGGACGGGACGGAGACGTCTCTCCTCGAGACGTGGGAAGACTGGTATCACCTCCCGATTCTGGGGGCTGTGATGCTGTTTATGTTCTGGGTGCGAACCCAGTCGTACGACAGGTTCGTCACCGAGGATGGAACGGCCGCTCTGGCTGGCGTCGACTCGTGGTACCACTGGCGGACCGTCCAGTGGACTGCCGAGAACTATCCGTCCACGATGCCCTACGAGATCTGGACGAGTTTTCCGACTGGCCGGTACGTCGGCCAGTTCGGGACGCTGTTCGACCAGCTCATCGTCACGGTCGCGATGATCGTCGGACTCGGTGATCCGTCGACCGAGACGCTATATATGGTCTCGCTGTTTGCCGTCCCGGCGATGGCTGCCCTCGTCGCGATTCCCGTGTTCTACGTGGGTCGGCGACTCGGCGGGACGCTCGGCGGCATCGTCTCGGTCTTGCTTCTCGCTCTCGCGCCGGGACAGTTCCTCACCCGGACGACGGCGGGGCAACTCCAGCACCACGTCGCCGAGGTCCTGTTTATGGCGATCGCGGTGCTTGCGATGATGGTCGCACTTCGGGTCGCCGAGCGCGAACAGCCGATCTACGAACTCGTCGTCGACCGCGACTGGGAGACGCTGCGGGAGCCGACGATCTACAGCGTTCTCGCGGGGATTGCACTCGCCCTGTACATCTGGGTGTGGCCGCCGGGGATCGTGTTGATCGGTATCCTCGCGGTGTTTTTCACGATCCAGCTCTGTCTCGACTACGTCCGAAACGTCTCGCCGGACCACGTCGCGTACGTCGGGGCAGTCAGTCTCGGCGTGACCGCTCTCATCACGGCGCTTCTCATCGAGGAGCCGGGAACCAGCGTGACGAGTTTCGGCTACCTCCAGCCCGTCAGCGCGGCACTCGTTGCTGTCGGCTGTGTGTTCATGGCCTGGCTCGCACGCCAGTGGAACGCTTCCGGGATCGACCGGCGGTACTATCCGGTCGCCATCGGTGGCCTCATCGTCGGGGCGTTCGCTGCGATGGCGGTCGTCCTTCCGGACCTCTACAGTACGTTCGTCGGTAACTTCACGAGTCGGGTGCTTCCGCTGGACCCGGGAACCGGTGCACAGACCATCCAGGAAGCACAGCCACCGGGCGACTTCGGTGAGCACGTCTTCAGCGAGTTCGGTGCGGCCTTCTACACGATGGTCGCCGGGCTCGCGTTGCTCGTCGCCCGACCCTACCTGGGACGGGAGTATCGAACCGAGTACACGCTCGTCCTCGTCTGGTCGCTGTTCCTGATTAGTATGGCAGCGACCCAGGTCCGGTTCGCGTACTATCTCGTCTTGGCCGTCGCCGTCGTCAACGCAGTCTTCGTCGCGGAAGTCGTCCGCTTTTTCGACTTCGACGTCAGAGACGGCGTCGATTCTATCCGCCAGGTCGAGGCCTACCAGATCATCATCCTGCTCGTGGTCGCGATGTTGCTATTCGCACCGTTGCTCCCGCCGGTCGCTGCCGAGGGCACGACCGCGATGGATCGTGGCGAGATGGCCCAGCCACACCACGACGCGATGACCTGGGAGGACTCGAACCACTGGCTCCAAGAGAACACCCCCGAACCCGGTAACTGGGGTGACGCCGAGTACGCCGACGAACTCGAGCTTTACGGCACCTACGAGTATCCCGAAGGCGAGAACTACGCCTACCCCGATGGGACCTACGGCGTTCTCTCCTGGTGGGACTACGGCCACCTGATAACGACCCAGGCCGAACGGATTCCACACTCGAACCCGTTCCAGTCGGGTGCAACGTCGTCCTCGGAGTTCCTGACTGCCGAGTCCGAAGAACACGCAGAGCTCACGCTCGATGCGATCGCACTCGACGAGTCACCCGAGGACAGCTCTACCGACGAGCTCAGAGAACTCGTCGGCGACGCCGACCCCGACGAGGAGATCCGGTACGTGATGATCGACGATGCGATGGTCGCCGGCAAGTTCAGTGCGATTGCCTCGTGGACGGAACCTGGTCCGGACCACTACACGACGCCGCCGGAGTTCGAGCCGACCGATCAGATCCCGCGCGACGAGATCCCACAGGAACTCAGCGACATGCCCTACTACGATACGGCTGTCGCACAACTGTACTTCGACGACGCGTCGGGAATGGAGCACTACCGGCTCGTCCACGAGAGCGACGCACAGCCGGAAGTACTCGTCAGCTACGCGATCGTCGATTCCGAAACCGACAACGTCGTGGTCGACGACGGAGCCCCGCAGGTGTTTGTCAACCAAAACTACGCACAGGCACAGGCAGCTCTCAACTTCTACGACCAGCATCCGCAACTCGACTACGAAATCTTCGACGATCGACTCGTCTCACCCGTCAAGACCTACGAGCGCGTCGACGGCGCGACGCTTACTGGATCGGTCGACGATCTCGACGCCGACCTCGACGATGACGCGACCGTGACCGCAGCCGTCGAACTCGACACCGGTGTCGACCGCGACGAGAGCGAAACACCGCTCTACGCGCAGGAAGCCGAACTCGAGGACGACGGTTCGTTCGAACTCACAGTGTCGTACGCGACGAACGACGAACTCGGCGTCGAAGACGGCTACACCGACAGTGCCGTCGAAACGGTCGACGACTACGAGATCGTCGTCGAAACCGGCGGCGACACGTACGAGGCCCAGCAGGAAGTCCCCGAGACGGCAGTCGTCGAGGGTGAAACCCTCGAGGTCGAGTTCGAGTCGGCCGACGACGACTGAGACGGTTTGCTGTCAGTCAGTTCCGGCGCAGCCGCGAGCCATCCTGCGGGTGGGCCGGTACATCGGGACAGCAGTCCGTCTGAGACGAGATGTATGCTGACTCCCGTAAACTGGCGGCGTTCGTGGTTGCGAACTTGAAACGCCCACCGCTGAGCGGAATCGACGATGCCGCGATGCTCGAAACTCTTTGCTTCCCATCCGCTCGGGAGTCCTCCGCGTTCACGCGGAGAAACATGCCAATTTCGGTCATTTTCGCTGTCTCTACGCTCGAGGTAGACACATCGGGAACTCGAGACAGCACTCCGTTTGAGACGCTCTCGTGTACTCGTGTGGTGCAGTCACGAGCGGCGTCGCGGTCGTGTCGTTACTGACCGCCAGTGTCTGTGGACAGTTCACTACGACGTCTAGTATCGTCCCAAGTCTACTCTGACTAGTGCACTCCACTTCTGATCGAGAATCGTGATCGGTTTGGGCCAACTCTCAAC
>JGI2924J29684_1077319_pt1 | contig 15779 bp, 11 predicted proteins | sample BenlonsequencITS_FD_29684 | JGI IMG/M metagenome (IMG submission 29684)
GGTGGACACAGCCGTTGCCTCCTCATTCCTCTCGAAAAGATGTCTCGATAAGCCGCTGCTGTCACGTGGTTCTTCGCTTAGTTAAAGACGGATAGTACCTCCGTCTCAATAGACAGTTCATGGAGAGCCCGCGGCGTGAGCCGTACCAATACCTTTTCTCGGTCCCCCTATTTCCATTCTGCCAGCAACCACCTGTCTCAAATCGTTCACGTGAGCAGACCAAGTTCGCCGAGTCGATTCCGCACTTGACCAACGGCCTGTTCAGCGTCGTCAGGTTGCTCTCCCCCCGTGATAACGATTTTTCCACTCCCAAATAACAGCAGAACGACATCGGGATCGTCGATCCGGTAGACGAGTCCGGGGAACTGTTCGGGTTCGTATTCGATGTTCTCGAGCCCGAGGCCGATTGCAATGGCGTTGAGGTTGAGATGATGGCCCAGATCAGCCGACGAGACGATATTCTGGACGGTCACACCGTCCGGTTCAACCGGAATCGACAGGTCGCGTAGCTTCTCAAATACAATCTCGACCGCACGGCGCATATCGTCGGTGCTTTTCGCACCGGTACAAACGATCTTCCCGGAGCGAAACAACAGCAGGGCTGCCTTGGGATCGTCTATCCGATAGACGGCCCCGGGGAACAGCTCCGGGTCATACTCTACCCCCTCGAGATCCATCGCCACGGGTCCGAGATCAAGTTCCTGCCCAATTCCAGTCGAGGCAACGACATTCTCGATGGTGATCGTTTCTTTGGGGTCCGTCATATGTACTCACTGGGACCGCTACCACCTTGCTGGTTTCGTATCTACAATCATAATTGGGCGTATACTTTTTAGTACGGAGATAGAACAATTGCTGAATTCGCGCCCTGTATTCAGTACGCATCAGTTGTTACCGGAGAAGGATTTCACCAGAGCCGACCAGTTCGTTTTTGCGGGTTCGAACGGAATCCCGAACGTGTGGCCTGAATCGAGACCGTCTCGTTCGACCTCGACGGAACCTTGCTCCGCTACGTTCGGTCGTCCGGCGAGGTGTTGGGACGGCGTTCGAGAACCTGGGACTCGCACCGCTGTTTTCCGTCGAAGACTACTACGCCCGGTACGACGAGTTCGCCCGCAGATGCGACTCGATAGACGATCTCCGACGCGAGTGTTTCGCCGCGCTCGCCGAGGAGAACGGCTACGATCGGGGGCTTGGGAGAGACGTCGCCGCGGCGTTCGCCGCGGAACGCGACCAGTCGAACGTCGAACTGCTGCCGTCGGTCGCCGACGTGCTCGACGACCTCGCCGACAACTACCGTCTTGGCATCGTTACGAACGGGGCACGGGACGCCCAGCGCCAGAAAATCGCGGCCGTCGGTCTCGAGCGGTGGATCGACGCGGTCGTCGTCACCGGACACGAGATCCCGCCGATACCGGACCCGGAGCCGTTCGAACGGGTCCTCCGGGCGCTCGAGACGACGCCCGAGACGACGGTCCACGTCGGCGACTCGCTCGAGACGGACGTCGCCGGTGCGGCCGCTGCCGGACTCGAGTCGGGTGGGTAGCCGAGAGCGAGGACTCTGCAGGATACGAGCCCACGTACCGCATCGGTTCGGTCGAGGCACTGTCGTCTCCGCCATGGGTGGCCGACGGGTAGTGGCGGTCCAAGCCTGATCTGCTGGGTCGACGTCTGGAAGCTGGTGTGCAGTGGCTACTGTCCGACCGATCATCCGCCGCGTGCGGCGATTACCGGTCCGAACCGGTGTCTCGTCGTCCTCGGCGGACTCGAGCGGAGAGCCAGTATCGGCCACCGACGCCTCGAGGGAAACACTGGTCAGCCTGCTTTTCCCGGGTCGTCTCGAAGTCATGAATCTCGAACTAGTCGGTTCGCTGATGCTCGGATGAATTAAAATTCTGGCTCGAGCGGAACGTTTGTTGGATGGGGGCGGATGAGTGGTTAATATTACTGTGTGGTAGGCCCTAGCACATATATTGACTCCCGTTGTAGATCCACGTTGCCACATGGCAGACTACGACCTCGAGAGTTCGGAAGGACGAGTAGAGGCGCTGCGCCGGATGCTGTTGATCCGTGCGTTCGACGAGGAGGCGGGGGATCGATTCGCGGACGGAGAAATACCGGGGTTCGTCCACCTCTATATCGGTGAAGAGGCGGTCGGCGTCGGCACCTGTGCGGCCCTGGAACCGGACGACTACATCGCGAGCACCCATCGGGGGCACGGCCACTGCATTGCGAAGGGGCTCGATCCGAAGTACATGATGGCCGAGTTGTACGGTAAGGCCGACGGATACTGTAAGGGGAAAGGCGGTTCGATGCACATCGCGGATGTCGACGCCGGTATGCTCGGCGCGAACGGGATCGTCGGCGCGGGCCCGCCGCTGGCGACGGGTGCGGCGCTGTCGATCGACTACGACGACCGCGACAAGATCGCCGTCAGTTTCCTCGGAGACGGCGCGGTCGCGCAAGGACAGGTACACGAGGCGATCAACATCGCAGCGACGTGGGACCTGCCGGCCGTCTTCGTCGTCGAGAACAACCACTACGGCGAAGGGACGCCGGTCGAAGAACAGCACAACGTCGACAACCTGAGCGACACGGCACAGGCCTACGACATTCCGGGTTTGACCGTCGACGGGATGGACGTCACCGCAGTCGCCGAGGCCGTCGGCGAAGCACGCTTGCGTGCTCGCAACGGCAAGGGACCGACCCTCGTAGAAGCCGAGACCTACCGGTACCGCGGCCACTACGAAGGTGACGAGGAACCGTACCGCGACGAGGCGGAGATCGAGCGCTGGAAGGACCGCGATCCGATCGACACGTTCAAACAGCGGCTGATCGACCGCGGGGAACTGACGGCAGACGAGGTCGAACGTCTGCAAAGCGAGGTCGAAGCGGAAATCCAAGACGCCGTCGACTACGCCCAGGATGCCGCGCCGCCGGAACCACACGAGGCATACGCCGACATGTTCGGCGAGATGCCGCCGGAGATCGAACGCTTCGCCACCGCCGCTCGGACCGACGGCGGCACTCCGAGAGGTGACCGACAATGACTGCACAGGTCGAACAAGAACTCGAGACTGAAACGGAAGAGCTGACCGTCAGAGAGGCGATCCGACAGGCGCTACGAGAGGAACTCGAACGCGACGAGGACGTCTTCCTCATCGGCGAGGATATCGGCGAGTTCGGCGGCGTGCTCGAGGTGACCGGCGACCTCTACCAGGATTTCGACGACGAACGAATCAAGGATACGCCGATCAGCGAAGCCGGCTTCACCGGTGCCGCGACGGGCGCGGCGGCGACCGGGACGCGTCCGGTCGTCGAGCTCATGTTCTCCGACTTCACCGGCGTCGCGATGGAACAGATTATGAACCAGATGGCGAAGATGCGATACATGTTCGGCGGGAAAGCAGAAATGCCAGTTACCGTCCGGACGACCGAGGGTGGTGGGATGGGTGCCGCGAGCCAGCACTCGGGGACGGTCCACACCTGGATCGGTCACTTCCCTGGCCTGAAAGCCGTCACACCCGGGACCGCCGCAGCCGCAAAGGGGCTGACGAAGGCCGCGATCCGGTCGAACGATCCGGTGTTCGTCTTCGAGAACAAGATGATCTACGAACAGTCCGGACCGGTCCCGACCGACGAGGAGTTTACGATCCCGATTGGCGAGGCGTCGGTCGAGCGTGAGGGCGACGACGTCACCGTCGTCGCCACACAGCGACTCGTCGGTGAGAGTCTCCAGACCGCCGAGGGCGTCGCGGACGACCTCGGCCTCGAGGTCGAGGTGATCGACCTGCAGTCGCTGTACCCGCTCGACACCGAGACGCTCGTCGAGAGCGTCCGCAAGACTGGGCGGCTGATCGTCGCAGACGAGAGTCCACTCTCGTATGGCACGCACGCAGAAATCGTCGCGCGAGTCCAGGAAGAGGCGTTTTTCAGCCTCGACGCGCCGATCCAGCGAGTCGGCACGCCGGACACGCACATGCCGTTTAGTCCGCCACTGGAGAGCGAGGTCTTGCCCGGCGGTGACGACGTGCGGGCGGCGATCGAACGGATCTCGTAACGTGAGATCGTCCGATTCCGACTCCAGTGTGGCCGCCGAATCAGAGGCCGACTCGAACCGAGCCCGCGTCGGGCTCGTCGTCAACCCCGCTGCGGGTCGAGACGTTCGCCGACTCACCGGCGGGGCGAGCGTCGTCGACAACTACGCGAAACGCCGCGTCGCCGAGTGCGTCCTCGAGGGTTTGACTGTCGCCGCTGACGGAATCGAGGTGACCGCGATGCCGACCCTGACTGGGATCGCCCAGGACGCCGTCGAAGCGTCACCCGTCGCCGGTGACGCGTTTCCGGTCGGCCTGCTCGAGTTGACTCTCGAGGGATCGTCGGCCGACACTAAGGCTGCAGCGGCTCGGTTCCGCGAGGAGGCAGACGTCGTCGTCGTTCTGGGTGGTGATGGAACGACCCGGGACGTGGCGCTCGAGATTGGCTCGGTGCCGGTCGTCGCAGTTGCGACGGGAACGAACACTGTCGTTCCGTCGCCGGTCGACGGGACGCTCGCGGGCGTCGCAGCTGGCCTCGTCGCGACGGGTGTCGTCCCGACCGACGACGTGACGACGCAACACGGGACAGTCGACGCAGCAGTTCGGTCCGGCAGGGCAGCCGACCGGGATCGACTGACTGCGCTCGCTTCGGCAGAACTTTCGTCGCGGTCGTTCGTCGGGACGCGTGCCCTGCTCGATCCCGCCGATCTACGCGGTGGCGTCGTCTCGCGTGCACACCCTGGCGACGTTGGCCTGTCGGCAGTCGCCGGCGCGGTCACGTCCGAACCCGTGGCCGGTGACGATCCCGGCGGCGTCGCCGTCAGACTCGCCGACCCCGACGAGGCCGAACGGACCGTCCGTGCGGTCGTCGCACCCGGCATCCTCGCGACGATCGGGGTCGAGTCGTGGGAGCGACTCGCTCCCGGCGACTCGGTCTCGTTCGAGCTACCCGACGGCGTAGTCGGGGCCGACGGCGAGCGCGAACTCGAGGCCACCGACGCGACAGTCGAATTGCGTCCACTCGAGGACGGACCGCGACTCGTCGATGTCGAACGTGCGCTCGAAGCCGGAGCGAAACGCAGCGGGTTCGATGTCGACGCAACGTCCTAGCACAGGAGTAGTCGAGACTCGAGTTTCGAGACCAGGCCGTCGAACTCACTCCACTACTCTTGGCGCGAGGGCGATCGGTCGCCTACCTCACCGTCGGTCCCACGAAAGCTCTAGCTCGAGGTCCGCGCGGAGTAGTTGCGAAACGTGACAGCCACGCTCGCCGAGTTCGACCAGGCGTTCGACGTCGTCGTCGTCTGCGTCTGTCTCGAGGTGGATCGTCGCCTCGATCGACTCGACTGCGCCGTGTTCGGGGTCGGCGTCGGTCGTCACGGAGATCGTTCCAACGTCGGTGTCTCGCTTCTCGGCCTGGTAACGCGTGCTCAAGGAGAGACAGGAAGCGAGTCCGCCGAGGAAGACGTCGACGGGCGTCGGACCGGTCTCGGTACCGCCGCTGTCCTCGGGTTCGTCGTACTGCCACTCGAAGGACCCTGCTTCGATCCGGCCGGCCATGCCGTCGGCGGTCGTGGCAGTGACGGTGCGGCCAGGCATCTCCGTCTTGCCAGCCCGGTCCCGGGCGCTGTCGTCGACTGGCTCGGGCAAGAGCTGCCATGGATTCTCGAGCGTGTCGACCAGCGTCTCGAGGAAGCGGGCGGCGTCGGCACCGTCGACGACGCGGTGGTCGAACGAGAGATCGAGTGGGAGGTGGCGGTGCCAGTCGACGTCGTCGCGCTCGCTACGCACTGGCTGTTCTTCGACGGCGTTGACGCCCAGAATCGCGATCTGTGGCGGGTTGATGATCGGATCGAATGACTCGGAGCCGAGGACGCCGAGGTTCGTCACCGTGAACGTCCCGCCGCGCAGGTCGTCCATCGTGTACTCTCCACGCAGCGCGTCGTCGACGAGGCGGCGACGCTCGTCGGAGAGATCGGACAGCGACTTCGAGCCGACGTCACGCACCACCGGCGTGATCAATCCCTGCTCGACGTCGACCGCGAGTCCGACGTTGTGTTCCTCCCAGAGCCGGTGGACATCGTCCTCGAAGGTGGCGTTGAACTCCGGATGAGCCTCGAGCGTCTCCGACACCGCGAGCAAGAGCAGATCCTGAATCGAGACGTCGGCTTCGAGGGCGGCGTCTGCGGCGTCGACGGCGTCGAACAGTTCCTCGACGTCGGCCTCTCGATGGACGGTCACGTGGACGGCCTCGCGGTAGCTCTCACTCAGCCGCGTTGCGATCGTTCGGCGCATCCCGTCGAACGAGCGTTCTTCGGCGAGCGTCCTGTCGTCGGCTCCCGCGGTTGCTTCGCCCGCATCGGCGGCTGCGGCTTCCACGTCTGCTTCCGTGATCGCTCCCTGATAACCGCTTCCTTCGACGGTTGCGAGGTTCACGCCGAGTTCGTCTGCGCGCTTTCGCGCCCGTGGAGACGCCTGTATCTCGCCGGCTTCTGGGTCCGCGTCGGTATCCGTGGCGGCCTCCACGTCTGCTTCCGTGATCGCTCCCTGATAGCCGCTTCCCTCGACCGTCTCGAGGTCGACGCCCAGTTCTTGTGCGCGTTCTCGAGCACGTGGCGATGCGCGAACGTCGTCGGTCGCGGCTCCCGTTTCGGCGCTCCCGCCGGCGGCGTCGGCTGACTCCGTCGTGGGTTCGGCTGCCGTCGTCTCTTCGGCGTCGGTTTCCTCGCCATCGAGGTCCGCCTCCGCTTCCGCCTCGAGGTCGTCGATCTCGTCGTCGGTCGGCGCGACGATACCGATCGGCGTCCCCGGCGGCACTTCCTTTCCCTCCTCGAGATAGGTGCGCCGGAGGACCCCGTCTTCTCTGGCTTCGACTTCGCCGACGCTCTTTTCGGACTCCACCTCGGCGACGAGTGCTCCCTCCTCGACCGTCTCCCCCTCGCCGACGTGCCACTCGAGAAGGACGCCACGTTCCATCTCGAGGCCGAGTTTTGGCATCCGAACGATGTATCCCATAGTGTTTCTACGGCGAATAGAGAGTAAAAGCTATCGCAGACCCAAACGCGTCAGCCGTGCCCTCGCAACCCCAGATCCGATCATCAAAGAACGGAAATCGACACGGGATGTCGCCAGTACAATAATAATCTTTCATGCATAATTCTGAACGACTGCCCATTCTTCACGAAAGATTCCTGGTAATGTATAGCAAAGGCTTTAGGTTCAGTAGGGGAAATCTCAGGTACGGTTGGCCCACCGGCCACTGATTTACCTATGAGCGACGACGAACTCATCTGGCGAATCGCAGGCGGTTCCGGCGACGGAATCGACTCGACGAGCCAGAATTTCGCGAAAGCGCTGATGCGCTCGGGGCTTGACGTATTCACACATCGCCACTATCCATCCCGGATTCGTGGCGGCCACACGTACGTCGAGATCCGGGCCGCGGATCAGGAGGTACAGTCACGAGGAGACGGCTACAACTTCCTGCTTGCCCTGGGTGACTCGTTCGCCCGCAACCCCAGCGAGGATGCCTACTACGGTAACGAAGAGGTCAAACCCCTCTCGGAGAACTTGGACGACCTCCGTGAGGGAGGTGTCATCGTCTACGACGAGGGCCTCATCAGCGAGGACGACGTCGAGGAGTTGAACCTAGCGGAACGTGCCGAGGAAAACGGCTGGCACGTCTACCCGATGGATCTGCGTGGCCTCGCGAAAGAACACGGGCGCGAGGTCATGCGGAACACGGCAGGCGTCGGCGTCACCGCAGCACTCCTCGAGATGGAATTGGACCACATCGAGGACCTCATGTCCGACGCCATGGGCGGTGACGTACTCGAGTCCAACCTCGACATCCTTCACGAGGCCTACGAGACGATCGAGGAGGAGTACGACTTCGAACACGACCTGCGTGCGCCCGAGGGCTCCCACGAGACCGAACAGGCGTTGCTGTCCGGGTCGAACGCGATCGCCTACGGTGCCATCGACGCCGGCTGTCGGTTCATCTCCGGCTACCCGATGACGCCGTGGACGGACGTGTTCACCATCCTCAGCCAGAACTTTCCCGACATGGGCGGCGTCTCCGAACAGGTCGAAGACGAGATTGCCGCGGCCGCGCTCGCGGTTGGTGCGAGCCACGCCGGCGTCAAGGCGATGTCCGGCTCGTCGGGTGGCGGGTTCGCCCTGATGTCCGAGCCACTCGGCCTCGCAGAGATGACCGAAACGCCGATCGTCCTCATCGAAGCGATGCGTGCCGGCCCCTCGACCGGGATGCCGACCAAGCCCGAACAGGGCGACTTAGAGCACGTCCTCTATACGAGCCAGGGTGACTCCCAGCGTGTCGTCTTCGCACCGGGTAACATCGAAGAAGCCTACGAACAGACCCGACTGGCCTTCGAAATCGCGTGGGACTACCAAATCCCCACGCTGCTCATCTACGACCAGAAGCTCAGCGGCGAGAACAAGAACGTCGACGTCGAGTTCTTCGACCGCGAACCGTCCCCTGACCTGGGATCGACGCTGACCGAAGCAGAACTCTCCGAGGCTGCCCACGACAACTCCGGGAAGTTCAAGCGGTTCAACCACGAGGACGCCGAGGACGGCGTCGCACCGCGCTCGCTGCCCGGTCAGAAAGGCGGTCGATACCTCGCGACGGGCAACGAGCACAGCCCCGTCGGCCACATCAGCGAGGACCCCGACAACCGCGTCCACCAGATGGACCGTCGCCTCGAGAAACTCGAGTCCATCCGCGAGGAACTCGACGAGGAACGCGAGTCGACACAGACGTACTTCGGGCCCGAAGAGGCCGAGTACGGCATCGTCACCTGGGGCTCGAGTCAGGGTGCCGTCGCCGAAGCAATCGAGCGGCTGAACGAGCAGGGCCACAGTGTCAAGGGGATCAGCGTCTCCGATATGATGCCGTTCCCCGAGGCCGAGATGACGGAGTTCCTCGAGAGTGTCGACGAGGCGATGGTCGTCGAGATGAACGCCACTGCCCAGTTTCGCGGCCTGGTCCAGAAGGAACTCGGTCGGTTCGGCGAGAAGTTGACCAGCCTCCTGAAGTACAACGGCAACCCCTTCGAGCCCGCCGAGGTCGTCGAGGCCTACGAGGTCAACGTCGCCGAGGAAGAACGCGAACCAACCGCACAGGTACGAATCGAACCTGCTGCAGGTGACTAACAATGAGTGCATTCAACGCAATCGAAGAAGAACGAGAGATCGACCGGGAGGAGTTTACGCCCGGTGTCGAACCGCAGCCGACTTGGTGTCCGGGCTGTGGCGACTTCAGCGTCCTGAAGGCGCTGAAGCAGGCGCTTCCGGAGGTCGGGAGAACGCCCGAAGAGGTCCTGACTGTCACCGGGATCGGCTGTTCCGGCAAGCTGAATAGCTATCTCGACACGTACGGGTTCCACACAATTCACGGCCGCGCGCTGCCGGTCGCCCGCGCAGCCAAGTTGGCCAACTCCGACCTCGAGGTCATCGCCGCTGGTGGTGACGGTGACGGCTACGGGATCGGCGGCAATCACTTCATTCACTCGGCCCGAGAGAACCACGACATGACCTACATCGTGTTCAACAACGAAATCTTCGGGCTAACGAAGGGCCAAACATCGCCGACGAGCCCGAAGGGCCACAAGTCAAAGACCCAGCCATCGGGCAGCGCCAAGACGCCGATTCGACCGCTGTCGCTGTCGCTGACCGCCGGTGCGAGCTACGTCGCCCGCACCGCCGCCGTCAACCCCAACCAGGCCAAAGAGATCATCGCGGAAGCGATCGAACACGATGGCTTCGCACACGTCGACTTCCTCACCCAGTGTCCGACCTGGAACAAGGACGCCCGCCAGTACGTCCCCTACGTCGACGTCCAAGAGTCCGACGACTACGAGTTCGACATCCACGACCGGGAGGAAGCCGCCGAGATGATGCGCGAGACGGAGAACGTCCTCAACGAGGGGACCGTCCTCACCGGCCGGTATTACGTCGACGACGACCGGCCGTCCTACACCGAGGAGAAGCAGGCCGTCGGCGAGCTCCCTGACCAGCCACTCGCCGAGCGCTACTTCGACGACGACGCCGAGTGGGAACGCAGCTACGACCTGCTCGAGCGTCACACGTAATTCGTCGTCGCTCCGTTTTCCGATCACGAGAAGACGCCGACGAACCCGCGCCCTCGTGACGGCAACGACGCGGATGTCTCTCATGGCTGTCGGCAAAGAGGCTGTGACACCACCACGAGTCTTCTTGCTCACTGCTTCGACCCTCTAGCCCCATCTGGACCGATCCGTGTTGCGTCGCGTCAACCGCTTCGAGGCCGAGTGAGCCGGGCATCGACGACGCTCGAAGTACGAGCGAGCGCCGCTCTCTCGAACGACGGCGTCCCGGCCGGTGCCGCCGATATAATACACAAACGTGCATATAGAAACCCCTTTACCGGCCGACTTTCATCATCTAGATGAATGAGCCTTGCCGATTCGGACCGCGAACTCGTCGTCGAGGAACTAGGCCGGGAGCCGACTCCGGCGGAGGCGGCGCTGTTCGAGAACCTCTGGAGCGAACACTGCGCGTACCGCTCCTCGAGACCACTGCTTTCGGCCTTCGAAAGCGACGGTGAGCAGGTCGTCGTCGGGCCAGGCGACGACGCGGCAGTCGTCGCTTTGCCGTCGGCTGACGGTGACGACGATCCTGCCAGCGGGCGCGCAGACGACGAGACCTACATCACGATGGGCATCGAGAGCCACAACCACCCCTCCTACGTCGATCCGTTCGACGGTGCCGCGACCGGCGTCGGCGGCATCGTCCGGGACACACTGTCGATGGGTGCCTATCCGATCGCCCTGGCTGACTCGCTGTACTTCGGCGAGTTCAACCGTGAACACGCCAAGTACCTCTTCGAGGGCGTCGTCGAGGGGATCAGCCACTACGGCAACTGTATCGGCGTCCCCACGGTCGCGGGGAGCGTCGACTTCCACGAAGATTACGAGGGTAACCCGCTCGTGAACGTCGCCTGTATCGGCCTGACCAACGAGGATCGACTCGTCACCGCCGAGGCACAAGAACCCGGTAACAAACTCGTCCTCGTCGGCAACGCGACCGGCCGCGACGGCCTCGGTGGCGCCTCCTTCGCCAGCGAAGACCTCTCGGAGGACGCAGAAACCGAAGACCGCCCTGCGGTCCAGGTTGGCGACCCCTACGCCGAGAAGCTCCTCATCGAGGCCAACGAGCAACTGATCGAAGAAGGCCTGATCGAGTCCGCCCGCGACCTCGGCGCTGCGGGCCTCGGTGGTGCCTCAAGCGAGATGGTCGCCAAGGGCGGCCTCGGCGCACACATCGAACTCGAGCGCGTCCACCAGCGCGAGCCGAAGATGAATGCCCTCGAGATACTGCTCGCCGAGTCCCAAGAACGGATGTGTTACGAAGTCGAACCCGAGAACGTCGACCGCGTCGAAGAGATCACAGAGCGGTTCGACCTGGGCTGTTCGGTGATCGGCGAGGTCACTGACGGGAACTACGTCTGCACCTTCGAGAATAGCGAAACGCGACACACCTCGGACGACTCGAGCGGTGAGCAGAGCGAACCGCGAGAGCGCGAGACGGTCGTCGATGTCGATGCCCACTTCCTCGGTGAAGGCGCGCCGATGAACGATCTCGAGAGTGAGAAGCCAGAACAGCCCGACACCGACCTTCCCGAGGTCGACGTAGAGGCGGCCTTCGAGACGGTTGTCTCGAGTCCGAACACGGCCTCGAAGCGGTGGGTTTACCGACAGTACGATCACGAGGTCGGGGTCCGGACAAGCGTCGGGCCGGGTGACGACGCCGCCATCGTCGCCGTTCGAGAAGCCGAACAAGGACTCGCCATCTCCACCGGTAGTGCACCCAACTGGACCTCGACGGCTCCCTACGAGGGCGCTCGTGCAGTCGCTCTCGAGAACGCGACCAACGTCGCAGCCAAAGGTGCGACACCGCTTGCAGCAGTCAACTGTCTCAACGGCGCCAACCCGGAAAAGCCAGACGTCTATGGCGGCTTCGAGGGGATCGTCGACGGCCTCGCGGACATGTGTGAGACGATCGATGCACCCGTCGTCGGCGGCAACGTCTCACTGTACAACGACTCCGCGGCCGGACCGATCCCACCGACGCCGACGCTCGCGCTGGTCGGAACCAAAGACGGCTACGACGCACCATCACTGTCGCTCGCACCCAAAGCGAATACCGATCTGTTGTTGGTCGGCGACCTCGGACTCGAGGCCGGCGACCTCGCCCTCGGCGGGTCGGAGTACCTCGCCCGGTTCGACGGCAGCGATCGATTCCCCGCGCTACCCGACGATCCAGCCGCGCTCGTCGAGGCAATCGCCGAGATTGCAGACGACGACTCGACGCGTGCCGTCCACGACGTCAGTCACGGCGGCCTCGCCGTCTCGCTCGCCGAGATGGTGACCGACGAGGCCGGCCTCACAGTCGAACTGCCCGTCACCGACGCCGACCTCGCGGCACCCTTGTTCCACGAACAGCCCGGCCGCGTGCTGATCCAGACCGAGTCGCCCGACGCCGTCGCGTCGGCGTTCGAGAACGTTGCGCCCGTCGTCAAAGTCGGCTCGGTGACCGACGACGGCCGACTCGAGATCACGGCAGAAGAACGAACGATCACCGCCGACGCGGCGACGATTCGGGAACTGCGGGCGACGATCGAAGACGAACTCGCGTAATCACCTGTCACCCCACGTCGGTTCAGGACTGGATTCAGGCTCTTCCTCCGGCTCCCGAGGTTCGAGTGTCGTCACGTCCCTGACCTCGATCCGCGTCCGGCCGTTTGCCTCCGCATCGATCGACAGCTCCCAGTCGTGAGCCTCGGCAATCGCCCGGACGAGGGCAAGCCCCAGTCCGTCACCCGATCGCTCGCCGTCCGACGGCGGTTCGAGCAGTCTATCCTGTGCACTCGCGGGCGGGTCGCCGGCATCGTCGAGGAGGTAGAAGCCACGCAGCCGCGGCGATCCCTCGCGACCGAGAACGCCGACTCGAACCGTGACGTCGGCGGCGTCTGCACGCGCAGCGGCGTCGTCGAACGCCGTCTCGAGCAGGTAAGCGAACCGATCCGAATCCGCACGTAACGCCGCGTCCTCCTCGACGACCACGTCCGTCTCGGCGAGTTTCGACTCACTGACCGCTTCCCCGACCGTCCGCTCGAGCGTGACGCGACTCCGCGTTCTGACTGCAGAGGCGTTGCGCGCAAACTCCCGAACGTCATCGACGAGTCGTTCGGCCCGATCGAGCGTCTGCTCGACGGACTTCTCCGCAAGCGGGAACTCCCAGTCGAGGTCGGAATCGTCTTCGACCGCGTCAGCGACAGTCTCGAGTCGCCGTTTCAGATCGCTCGAGAGGACGTTCGCAACCCCTTCGAGTCGTTCCGTCTGGCGCTCGAGTTCCGCAGTTCGATCCCGGAGAACACGTTCCCGCTCGGCTCGATCGAGCGCGGCACGCGTGTTCTCGGCGAGCGTCGAGAGCAACTCGGCGTCGGTCTCGTCGAACCGGTTGGGGTCGAGCGACCCCGTCATGAGCACGCCGTGTGTCCCAATTGGCGCGACGATCTGTGAGCGAAGCGGCGTCGAGGAGTTAGAGACCTCCTCCTCTTCGGCAAGATCGTCGAACCGCTCGATCTCACCGGCCTCGAAAACGTTCCAGACGAGTCCGTCACCGGGGTTGAAACGTGGCAAACCGCCAAACTCCTCGTACGCACCGGCAGTGCCAGCGACGGGCTCTAGATAGCCGTGCTCGTCCTCGAGCAACCAGATACCGCTGATCTGCAGGCCCAGCAGATCGCTCCCCGAGTGGACCGCGATCGCACAGATCTCCTCGGGATCGTCGGACTCGAGTAGCCAGCGAGTTACCTCGTGCAGCGAGGCAGCGATGCGCTCGTGCTCGTGCTGATCGGTGATGTCACGGAGGATGACTGCGATTGTCGCCGTCTCGTCCTCGATCGGGACGATCCTGATCTCGGCCACCCGATCGGCTCCATCGGCGTCAGTGACCGGAGCCTCGAGTTGGCGTTTCGCGGTGTTGCCGACATCGACGTCGGCGATCGCACGGCCCATCTCGACGGCGTCCTCGTCGGCGATACCGGCCAGTTCGGGGACGACTTCGACGTGTTCGCCGACGAGGTCGTCACGACTCTGCCCGAGGAGACGCTCCATCGCATCGTTGACCGAAACGATCTCGCGGGTTGGATCGAGCGTGACGACGCCGTCGTCGATCGCCTCGATCACTGCAGCGTGCTGTGCGATCGTGGTCTCCTGTTCTTTGCGCTCGGTGACATCGCGCATGTACACCGACAGCCCCGTCTCGGAGGGGTAAGCGCGTGCCTCGAACCAGGTTTCGAGGTGGGTGTGATACACCTCGAAGGAGACTGGAACCTGTTCGTCCATCGCCCGGTGGAAGCCGTCGGGAAACTGCGTCTCGACAGTCTGGGGGAACTCGTCCCACATGACTCGCCCGATCAGGTCCGAGCGGGAACGTTTCAGCAGGGTCTCGGCCCGTTCGTTGAGATAGGTAAACCGGAAGTCGGTGTCCAGTGCGAAAAACGCGTCCGTGACGCGGTCGGCGACGGGAATAGATCGAGCACTCACGGTCGGTCACCCGCAGGTAGTCCGTTAGAGCGGCGGTCGGTCTTGACGCGGCCTACACTCGTCGTACCCATCTCCGGACAGTCTGTTCGTACTTGGCGGGGACGATATTTTAGTGTCGCGGCTTCGCGCAGACGTTCGTGATCGCTGCTCGATACTAGTACCGTTCCAAGCGTCGACTGCTGAGCAGAACCAGATGCAGTCGTTCGGTTGGAACGGTACTAGACCGAGACACTGCCGATACGTGGGCTCGGCGTCGTCTCTTGCGACACACGCAGCAGTAACCGACTTGTAGCTCGGACGAGAAAGGTCAGTACACTGCCCATGGGCCGCCATTCGTCATCTACCTCGAACAATCCACTTCGGGTCGTCTGTCTGGCCGGTCCGAGCGATTCGGGAAAAACGACGCTCGTCGAGAAACTCGTGCCACGGCTCACGGAACACTACCGCGTCGCGACCGTCAAGTCGATCCACCACGACGTCGAAATCGATACTCCGGGGGCCGACACCCATCGTCATCGAACGGCCGGGGCCGAGACAGTCGTCGGAATTACACCCGAACTCACGTTCGACATCAGCACGCGTGGCAAACAAAAGCCACCGGAACTTCCGCGGGGAACGGACGGCGGCCTCGTGGACTCCGACCCAGACGACCGAGAGCTACAAGCACTCGAGAGCACACTCGCGCGTCTCTCCCGGCGCGGGTACGACATCGTCGTCGTAGAGGGGTTTACTGACGCCCCACTCCCGACGATTCTCGTCGGCGACCGGGAACCGGACACGGTCGCCGGCGAAATCGTCGGCCGTGGCGACGACGAGCTCGAGGAACTGGTCGAGACGATTCAGACACTCGAGGAGATTGCTTTCGAGACGCGTCCGGACGCGTGATACGGACTGCTGTCCCGATGTCCCGGCGCGACCGCGAGTTCTCCTGCGGTCGCGCCGGAAATGGCTGGCAGCAAACCGTATGAGACGAGTTGCTCGCGTCGGCGCGTCCGCTTCCTGCAGTCGAATTGCTTTGGCCGCTTTGCTCTTCACGAAAGTGTTCGTCGCAAAAGCGGGCCGGGCGCGATTTGAACACGCGACCGTCTGATTAAGAGTCAGACGCTCTGCCGGACTGAGCTACCGGCCC
>JGI2924J29684_1077318_pt1 | contig 15773 bp, 12 predicted proteins | sample BenlonsequencITS_FD_29684 | JGI IMG/M metagenome (IMG submission 29684)
CCCAGCCGTAGATCGAAGAAAGGGGAGCGATATATGGAAAAGATAACGCTTTTCGTCAATGGTCGGGTTCGGAGCCTAGAGGTTCCGAAAAATCGGACACTGCTTCGGGTTTTGAGGGAAGATCTTCATCTTACCGGAACCAAGGCTGGTTGCGAGACCGGTGATTGTGGTTCCTGCAAGGTCCTTGTTGACGGAGAGGCTGTAAGTTCCTGTACGCTCCCCGCGTTTCGTGCGGATGGCAAGACAATTACCACCATAGAAGGGGTGGCCGCTTCCGACGGCACCCTTCATCCTGTACAGCGCGCTTTTATCGAGGCAGGAGCCGTTCAATGCGGCTTCTGCACTCCGGGTATGATTATCGCCACCATAGCCTTGCTGAACCGAAATCCCGATCCTTCAGAAGATGAGATCAGGAGCATGCTCGACGGACAGGTCTGCCGTTGTACCGGATATGTAAAGATTGTTGATGCCATCCGACAAGCTTCAGCTTTGCTGCGCTCTTCACATAAGGATGACATGGACACATGCGAAAAAGCACAATTGATCTGAGTAAGGCCGTTTCGCCTCTTTTGGCGATCTTTTTTGCTCTGCTTTTTGGGGGGGCTGCCATCTATCTCCTTGGCTTTAACCCTCTTGCGGCATATGCGAGCCTTGCTAAGGGCTCTGTTGGCAGTATCAAGGCCGTGACCGAAACCATCGTCAAGGCCGTTCCCCTCATATTTACCGGACTCGGTTTCGCCGTTGCCAAACGGTGTGGGATGATCAACATCGGCGCAGAGGGGCAACTCTACATGGGCGGCCTTTTTGCCACCGCCGTCGGGGTCTATTGGGATTTCCTGCCCCCCGGGATCCATCTGTTGGCTGCCCTTGCCGCCGGCGTTGTCGGAGGCGGGATGTGGGGCGCCCTTGCCGGTTGGTTTAAGGTTCGTTTCGGTGCGAGCGAAATCATCACCACCATCATGCTCAATTATATCGCTAGCCTTTTTATCAGCTTTTTGGTGACCGGCCCCATGAAGGAGCCCAAGGGAGAGTTTCCCCAGAGTTCCCAAATCGCCCATACGGCTCAGCTTCCCCGAATCCTGCCGGGAACGCGATTACACCTCGGCTTTATTGTGGCCCTTCTTGCGCTTGCCTTTTTCTACTATTTTCTTTGGAAAACCGCCTCAGGCTACGAGATGAGGGTGGTGGGGATGAACCCGGAAGCGGCTCGCTATGCAGGAATGAACACTGCCAAAAGCAGTCTTCTTGCCATGTTTATGGCCGGGGGCTTCTCGGGCCTGGCCGGTGCCACGGAAATCCTCGGTGTCCAGTTCAGGCTCTTTCAGAATTTCTCGCCCGGATACGGTTTCGACGGAATTGCCGTTGCCTTGTTGGGGCGGAACACCCCGATTGGTATTTTCCTTTCCGGCCTTTTATTCGGCATGTTGCGGGCCGGGGCAAATATGATGCAGATGCTGGCCAAGGTTCCCGTTTCCGTTATTTCGATCATGCAGGCCTTTGTCATTCTTTTTGTGGTTGGGCGGAGCTTTTTCGAGACACGGAAGAGTAGGGTGAATATCCTTGAATCGGAGTCTGAATCCGACCTCGAGGCAGAAGTGGGCGAGGGAGACAGGGTATGATGGAGTGGATATTTGAATTCATAGCCGCCGATCTGCGTACCATGACGCCGATTCTTCTTGCTGCCCTCGGTATGGCCTTCAGCGAACGGGCCGGTTCGGTCAATATCGGCGCCGAAGGCATCATGCTGATCGGAGCACTGGCAGGGGCTGCCGGCTCCTTTCTTTTCGGCAGCATCTGGGCCGGCGCCTTTGTGGCCATGGCAAGCGGGGCCCTTATTGCGCTTCTGTTTGCCTATCTTACGGTCACCCTCTACGCCGACCAGATTGTCGTCGGTGCCGGCTTAAATGTCCTGGGACTCGGTCTGAGTACAAGCATTGCAAGGGTCCTTTTCGGGGTTAATACTACTCCGCCACAGCTTGACGCCTATAAGATTGTCCCCATTCCCTTGCTTGAAAAGATCCCTCTGCTTGGCCCCGCCCTTTTTCAACAAAAACTGTTGGTCTATGTTGCCATAGTCTTGGTCCCTATCGTCCATTTTATTCTCTTTCGAACCAACATGGGCTTGAAAATACGGGCAGTGGGCGAGCATCCACAGGCTTGTGATACCCTTGGTATCAATGTCTACCGAACCCGCTATGCAACGCTTATCATCAGCGGGGTTTTTCTCGGCCTTGCAGGATCCTATGTAAGTTTGGGACTTTTGAGTTTTTTCACCGAGAACATGATATCGGGGCGCGGTTTTATTGCTCTGGCTGCGGTGGTGTTCGGAAAGTGGAAGCCAAAGGGCATTCTTTTTGCCGCCCTGCTCTTTGGGGCTGGGGATGCCCTTCAGTTTAGGCTGCAGGCCTCAGGGACGGAAATCCCCTATCAATTTTTGCTAATGGTGCCCTATGTCCTTACGATAGCGGCGCTGATTGGTCTGGTCGGTAAGGCCAAGGGACCTGCGGCCAGGGGCAAGCCCTATTTAAAATGAAACAGAGAGGTAGAGTATGAGTCCGGTTCTTGAGATGAACGGAATCGTTAAACGCTTTCCCGGGGTCCTTGCCAACGATCATGTCGACCTCCGAGTGGAAAAGGGTGAGGTGCATGCCCTGCTCGGGGAAAATGGGGCGGGGAAGTCGACCCTGATGAATGTACTTTACGGCATGTATGAGGCCGACGAAGGAGATATTCGCTTTAAAGATCAAGAGGTGCATGTTAAGGGGCCCGGGGATGCTATCGCTCTCGGTATTGGTATGGTTCATCAGCATTTTATGCTCGTTCCTGCCCTTACCGTGGTCGAAAATGTGATTCTCGGTATGAAGGATAACGGCAGGGTCCTCGATCTTAAAGCGGCCGCCGAGAAGATTACCGCCCTTGCAGAACGCTACACAATGAAAATCGAACCCTTTACCCTTGTCGGTCAGATGAGCGTAGGACAGCAGCAGCGCCTGGAGATTCTGAAGGCCCTCTATCGAGGTGCCGAATTACTGATTCTGGACGAGCCGACAGCGGTGCTTACCCCACAAGAGGTAAAAGGTCTGTTCAATATGATTGGGGCCTTTACCTCGGAAGGGCGTACCGTCATCTTCATCAGCCACAAGTTGAAAGAGGTCATGGCCATAAGCGATCGGGTTACGGTGCTGCGCTCTGGCAAGGTGGCCCATACCCTTCATACCTCGGATACCGATCCGAAGGAGTTGGCCCGTCTTATGGTCGGTAGAGAGATCGACCTTTCCTGTGAGAAATTTTCCTGTGCCGACAACAGAGAGGTACTTCGTATGGAAAGGGTCTGCGCCGAGAACGAAAAGGGTATGGCCATCTTAAAGGAGCTTAACCTTACGATACGCGAAGGGGAAATCCTTGGGGTTGCAGGGGTAGATGGAAATGGGCAGGATGAACTCGCCGAGGTGCTTACGGGGCTGCGTCGGGTCACATCCGGTACCATCACCATGAATGAAAAGGATATCACCAACGCCTCTTGCCGTCATATCCTCAATCAGGGAGTCAGCCACATCCCCGCCGACCGCCAGCTTCGGGGGATGATCGGCGACATGAACGTTGTCGAGAATTTGCTGCTCATGCGGTATCACGATCGCCCGTTTGCAAAGCCCTTTCATCTTGATTGGAAGCGCATAGAACACCGTGCCGAGACCCTTGTCAAGGAGTTTCAGGTCAAGACACCCGGTATTAAGGTTCCGATGGCAACCCTCTCCGGGGGAAACCAGCAGAAGGTTGTTCTCGGCAGGGAGATCGAGCGGAATCCGAAGCTACTGGTTGCGATGCACCCTGTCCGGGGACTGGATATCGGCGCCACGGAATATATCCACAAGCGAATCATTGAACAGCGTGATCGCGGTTGTGCCATTCTCCTCATATCGACGGAACTGGAAGAGATTCTTGAGCTCTCCGATCGGATTGTTGTCATGTATGAGGGGGAGATCATGGGGAGTGTGGACTGTTCCTGTGTTACCATTGAACAGCTTGGCTTGATGATGGCCGGACATCGCTGGGAAGAGGTTGCCGGCGAAAAGTCCGAAGGATGATCCCGATACAAGCCGGCCGCAGCTTGATTTTGCTTGTTAATCGTTTTACTGTTTCGTATTGTGAAGGAGGGACATTGTATGGCGAAGATTCTTGGTATTTGCGGGAGCCCCCGAAACGGGGCAACGGAATACGCATTGAAAGAAGCCTTGAAAGCAGCCGAATCGGTCGACGGCATAGAGACCGAATTCTGGACCATAAGGGGAAAGAAAATTCGCCCTTGTATCCACTGTGATACCTGCATAAAAAAGAAGACGATGTGCGTGATAGCCGATGATCTGAAAGAGCTCGAAGCCCCCTTCCTTGAGGCCGATGGCCTACTTATCGCCTCTCCCGTCTATGACATGGGAATAACAAGCCAGTTGACCGCCCTTTTCAACCGTCTGCGGCCCATCTATCTCGTCCATCCCGGAAAATTGCGAGGCAAGCCTGGTGCGGCTCTTACCAGCGGCGGAACCCGCCATGGCGGTCAGGAGTTCACACTGCAGATCATTCATAACTTCTATCTGATGCATGAGATGTTTGCCTTTGGAGGACTGGGCGGTTGCTATAACGGTGGTACCATCTGGTCCAAAGACCGAAAGGCCGAAGGTGCTCGGGAAGATACCGTCGGTATGGATACTGTCCGCAGGGTGGGGCAGGGGCTTGCCGAGGCCGTTCTGGTTACCAGCCACGGAAGAGCATGGTATGAGAAGACCTTTGCTCCCATAAAGGAAGAGGACGCCTCACCCTTACGGGACCACTAAATCTCGATGTCGATTATCACTTTGGGTTGCGGGCTATTAGCGAAGCTAAGGCTGCCGCCATGCTGCTGGGCAAGAGCGTTGACCATGGTCAATCCGAAGCTCTTCTCTCCCTGAAGGACGGAGTCGGGAAAGCCGGGGCCGTTGTCCGTAACCTCAATCCTCAACCGATTTCCCTCCTGCTTCTTGATGCTAAGGGATATATCGACTATACCGTTTTCGTCTCCGGCATATTTTAGGGAATTGGTCACCAGCTCGTTGATAATAATGCCGATGGCGATGGCCTTTTGCCTCTGGCAGGTGATTTCGTCGATGGTGGTGTGTAACTGAAGCTCCTTACCGGATAGCCCTGTTCTGAGATTTTGTAACAGCCCACGGGCAAAAAAGGGAAGGTCGACCGATGAATAGTCGTCGGCGGCCTGGTAGAGGTATTCGTAGATCTTACTCATGGTCAAAATAGAACCCTGGGCATCGTGGAGAATTTCTTTTATCTTGGGATCATTGCTTTGGCTTTCGCGGATTGCAAGAAAGGATTGAACCATGTTGAGGTCGTTTTTTACCCGATGATGCACCTCCCGAACCAGCAGATTAATCTCGCTTGTCCGCTCATCTACGAGACGACTAAGTTCTTCTGTTTCGGCAAGCGTCCTTCCCGATAGGAATCTCAAGGCAAGAATACTGAAGGCCAGTGCAATGATTCCGAGTGAAAAGATCACTGTGGCAAAAAGGCGACTCTGGCGTATGGATTCATGAAGCAGTTCATCTTCATCTCTTGCAACCAGCAGATACCAGTGATTGGTGATATGATACAGTTCGCCACGCTGCTCGACTCCCTGAAGAGAAAAGTGCAACTGACTCTTATGATTGAGGGGCTTTGGCAGGACTCCCCGTATGATGGGTTCCACATCCGTAAAACGGTAAGCCGTAAATCCGCTATTGGCGATGGGGGTCAGGCCCTCGCCCTCCGAGAAAAGAACGCTTTTCAGCCCTTTGGTGGCAAGGCTTGCCATCTGAAGTGTTTGGTTGAGTGCCTTCAATGAGATTGCCACCAGATCGAATCCTGCAAGGCCGAAGGAAGGGTCTGTGATGGGAAGCATGATGAAAAATACGGGGTGATCATCAATCACCCCTGTCTCGGAAAGGATGAGAGTCTTCTCCGGATCAAAGTCGAGCGGAGGAAATTCTTCCTTATTCAGTCCTGCTCCGGTAATGGGAAAACCATCTGGTTGAAACCGATAGACTCCGGCAATTTCCGGGCTGGACAGGACTGCATCTTCTAATTTGGGACGGGCAAATGTGATGTATGATTCAAGACTTCGTTTCCCTTCCCGAAGTGCAATCAGCTCCTCCCTGATCCTTGTTCTGCTTGGAATCTGGGCGGCGATTTGACTGCTCTGGTAGAGAAAAGAGTCGACGGCGTTACGGACCAACTCGCTTCTTGTCTGAAATTCGTGAAGGTCCCGTTCTATAAGTGCCGATCTGACGGGTCCGAAAAGTATTCCCATGAGAGCCGCCAGAAACAAAAAAAGAAGGAGAACCGTGAATCGCAGAATGGAAAGCTGGTTTTTTCTCGCTTGTTCCCACTTTGAATTCATATAGCCTAAGTGTAGGAAATCCCGATTTGGAAATCAATTTCTCTCATAATGGATATACTGATTTTCCCATGTTTTTCTTGATCAGTCGGCCTATTCGCCCTATAATCGCCTTAGAGTGATTAGAGATATACACCGGATATTACTATTTTTGCTATTTTTGTATTCCGGCTTCCTGCTTCATGGCTTGGATCTGCCACGGCAGATTCGTTTTGATCCATTGACGACCAGGGAGGGGCTGAGTAGCTCTTCCGTCTCCGGCATCCTTCAGGACAAGGATGGGATTATCTGGATCGCCACTCAGGCGGGTCTGAATCGATACGATGGATACTCTTTCACCTATTATGAAAATGATCCCTTCAATCGAAACTCTCTCTCTCATAATCTGATTCAAACGACCTATCTTGATGAGGCCGGTATCATCTGGCTCGGTACATACGGTGGTTTGAATCGTTTCGATCCCAAAAGCGGAGATTTCGATGCCTACATTCATGACGCCCGGCGTCCCGATTCTCTCAGCAATAATGTTGTCGTGGCCATCACACGGGACAGAGACGGAAACCTTTGGGTCGGTACGCTTGACGGCTTAAATCGACTCGACACGAAAACCGGAAGCTTTACCCGCTATTATCCCGATCCCGATGATCCCTCCTCCGTTCCCGATAAAGTGATCAGAACACTCCTTGTCGACGATTTCGGCCAGTTGTGGATTGGCAGTTACGGCGGGCTTTCCCGCTACCTCCCGGAAACGGATGCCTTTGAACAGATTCCGATCGACACTGCAGGAGACGGCAATGGCCTGCTCTCTCCTTATGTCATGTCCTTGTGTAGGAATAATGAGGACTCATCGTCGATTTTTGTCGGAACCTGGGACGGAGGCATAAGCTCTTTGGATGTAGCAAACGGCCGAATACATCATTATCCCATTCCTTCGGAGATGCTTTATCAGATAATGAACGACTCCAAGGGGCGTATTTGGGCCGCGACCTGGGGCGATGGACTTATTGTCCTCAATCCGGAGAACGGAGAGACGATCCAATACCGCGACAAAGAATATGCGGTGGAGCAGAAGGGGCTGAGCCACAATGTTGTCTACTCTCTCTTCGAGGATGACTCCGGTATCATCTGGATAGGGACAAATGGGGGTGGGGTCAACAAGTATGTCGAATGGTCGAACCGGTATCGCTTTATTGTCAATGAATCGGGGAATCCCAACTCACTGAGCGAGGGAAAGGTAACCTCAATCCTGGAAGATGAAGACGGCAGCCTCTGGATCGGTGTGTATTCCGGCGGTCTCAACCACTATGATCCTGCTACCGGTATGGTTCGCCGTTATAGCTTCGACAAGGAAGATACCCATAGCCTCAGCGACAATATTGTCAACGTACTTTTTCGCGATAGGGAGGATCATCTCTGGATCGGTACCAACGACGGACTAAATCGCTATCTTCCCGATAGTGACACGTTCGAACGCGTATATGCCGATGGTAGTGATCGAACACCGCCGGAGAGCATCATCTATACCATGGCCGAAGACCGTAAGGGAAATCTCTGGATTGGAACAAACTCTTCGGGGGCTGCTGTCAAAAAGGCCGGAGAAGAGCGTTTTATCAACTATGCCTATGATGCTGCTGACCCCGGAAGCCTGAGCGACAATCTGGTCAGGACGGTCTTTGAGGATAGCTATGGGATACTATGGATTGGCACCAATAACGGCCTGAACCGTTATCATGCCAATACAGGAACCTTTTCCCGCTACTATCATGATCCCGACCAACCGCAAACCTTGAGCAGTGACAATATCAGAGTGATCCTTGAAGATTCTTCCGGTACCCTTTGGATCGCAACTGCCGGAGGGGGCTTGAATCGCTATAACCGCAAAGATGATTCCTTTTCCGCAGTTTCCCGAAAGGATGGACTTCTTAGTAACCACATACTCGCCATGGTTGAACGAAATCCCGGTGAGTTGTGGCTCAGCACGAATCGAGGCTTATGCATCTATAATGTGGAGCAGGGGACCTTCCGCACAATAGATGCCGAAAACGGCCTTCTGACCAGCGAACTCACCACCGGCCTTACCCTCGGCCGGTCGGAAAACCTCTATGTCGGCGGGGTTCGCGGCGTTACCATCATCGACCGTGAAGATACCGCGGGGGATCCTTATATCCCTCCGCTAGTAGTGACGCACTTTGAGGTCCTCGGCGAAGAACGCAAGCTCCTGAAGTCCGGAGAGAAGAGCTATGAGGAGCTTCTCCTTTCACCTTCCGACAAGCTTTTCTCTCTCCAGGTCGCTGCACTTGACTATTCCTCGCCGGAAAGAAATCAGTATGCATTTATGCTTGAAGGCTTTGATGATTCCCTCATCTACTCTGGCACCCGTAACTATGTCCGTTATACAAACATTGATCCCGGTCGTTATACCCTAAGAATTATCGGGGCTGGCAGCAGAGGAAACTGGAATGAAACTGGCTTGACGATTCCTATACGGGTCCTTCCCCCCTGGTGGCTGAGTCATCCGGCCTTTGCCGCTTACCTGCTTGTTTCTCTTCTCTTCGTGCTTTTACTGGTTAACCATTACCGAATACGCCGTCAGCGCCTTGAAGAACGTTATGCGGAGCAGGAGCGAATCAACCGAGAACTCGATCAGAAGGTAAAGGAGCGAACCGCAGAGATTGAGAAGGCCCGGAAGGTCGCGGAGGAAGCGACAAAGGCCAAGAGTCTCTTTCTTGCAAACATGAGCCACGAGATTCGTACCCCTCTGACGGGAATGCTTGGCATGTTTTCCCTGTTGGCAAAGACAAAGCTCAATCAGAACCAGCGCTCCTTCCTCGACTATTCACGCACTGCAGCAGAAAATCTGAATCAATTGGTGAATGATTTGTTGGATGTCGAGAGCATCGAATCAGGGACCCTGCCGCTGCATGAGACCCGTTTTGATCCTGAAAAGGCCCTTGCCTATGTCTACCATCTCTTTGAAGAGCGTGCAAAGGCTCAGGGGCTGGACTTCTTTCTGGATATTGAAGCCTCCGATCCCTCCTTAGAGGTACTTGGCGATCGAAACCGTTTCATACAGATCGTTACCAATCTTGTCTCCAACGCCCTAAAGTATACCGAATCGGGCTCCATATCGCTAAAGCTAACCATTGCCCCGGCAGAACTTACTCAGGCAGAAGCGCAGAGAAGGCGGAGCTATACTGTGACCGTATCCGATACCGGAATCGGAATCCCGAAGGATAAAACAGGCTCGATTTTTGAGAGCTTTACCCAGCTCGATACCGGATACGCAAAAAGTTCGAAAGGCGTGGGACTGGGCCTTGCCATCGTCAAACAGCTGGTCGATGCCATGGACGGAACCATTTCGGTGGAGAGCAGCCCCGGCGGCACATCTTTTACGGTCAGTCTTTCGTTTCCCGTTGCTCCCCCGCAGGAAGAAGCGGAAGAAACGGAGAGGACAACCGCATCGGATAACAACAGCGGTATCGGCAAAATCCTTGTCTGCGAAGACGAAGGCATCAACCGTTTCTATTTGGGAACGCTCCTTCAAAACAAAGGTTTTGCGGTCGATGTAGCGGCAAACGGGCGTGAGGCGGTTAGGCTGGCCGAAAGCAATGATTATTCGCTTATTTTGATGGACCTCGGTATGCCCGAGATCGACGGTCTTGAAGCGACCAGGATGATACGCGCGCAAGGAATTACGGTACCGATCATTGCCCTTACCGCCCACTCATACAAGGAAGATATCGACAAGTGTCGTGAAGCCGGTATGGACGATTTCCTCGCAAAGCCGATCCTTGAGCCGCTGCTGTTTAAAAAGATCAGGACCTGGATCGGTGACAAGACATAAACTTCGAATTTGATGTTTTTGGGCGCATTTCTGCCTGCGGCAGAAACCGGGCTTTGCGGGGCTCCGCTGCTCGCTCCGGCCTCCTCGGGGCCCTTGGCCCCTGCGGGGTCTGCCTTCGGCACCCCTCCAATCCCTTGCGCGAAAGTCGAAGGCTACCGACAAGGGCTGTGTGAGGAGATACAATCCAAAAGCGGTTACCGTTTCACGTGTGATCATAGTCAAAGCTATCCACAATAAACCTATAACGTCAATAAGCCATACCTATATGATATGCTGCCTTCAAAAGCTATATTAATGATACCAGAAGAAGCGGTAGGGGCCAGTAAAAAATGAAACCGAGATCGAGAGAATCCAATGTTCTGGACCGATGGGACAGCTATGTATATGAGTCACACTCAAAAGAAACCATCATAAACTGGGCCCTTCGGATGAAACTATTCCGTTTTTTTAGAGCATACGGGGGCCATGCAAACGATGGCGATTCCGTTGACGTGGCAATCCGGTACGCAGATAGTGAAGATTTAATCAGCATTTTTGAGAGGATCGGGATCAGATACAATCGATTTACAACGAAACCTGAGCAAGCTGTTCCGGGAACATCTTACACCGGAGATGAATTTTCAAGATTCCCGCGCTTGATTCCCGGAACGCGATGGATTGAGCAGCCGTGCCATACAGTACTATTTGGGGAGGAGGTCTTCATATGGTGTGACTTGGGCGGAATTAAAATATCAATTGGAACCGGTCGGTATAATGTTGTTGAGGACGATATTCTTGTTGCAGAAAGATTGGAGAAAAGACTTATGCCGTTGAAGCTGTCGTATATCGATCCGCCGTGCAGAACACGGCATTACATTTGCCCTCAGTACTATCCCGACTTATATGATAGAATGAACGGAAACTGATAGCTGAAAGAAAAAATGAAACCAAGGTTGTACATCTTTTCAGGGTTGCCTGCGACAGGGAAATCAACCCTTGCGAAACTACTGGCACAAAAGATTTCCGGTGCGTATCTAAGAATAGATACCATCGAACAGGGGCTGCGTGATCTCTGCTCGTGTGATGTCCAGGGGGAAGGGTATCGTTTGGCCTATAGCATTGCTGCCGATAATCTGAAATCAGGCATTCATGTCATTGCCGATTCTTGTAATCCCTGGGTGTTAACCAGAAACGAATGGGAACACGTTGCGATGGAGAACGGTGCCGATTTTATTAATATTGAAGTTGTATGCAGTGATGCAGTGGAACATCAAAAAAGGGCGCAGCATCGAACCAACGAAATTGCCGGTTTGACCTTACCAGGATGGGAAGATATTCAGAAGCGAGTGTACCACCCATGGCATAAAGAGGTCATACGAGTTGACACCGCCGGTAAGAGGATACAGGACTCTTTTGATTTCTTAATGCGTATGATCAACTAAAGGTACAGATCAAAAACGGCTGTCGTTTTTCGTTTGATTGCATTGATGATAAAAACAAGTATTTTACCAGCAAAATGGCATACGTATCACCAGGATTCCGAACACTACAAAAATATCAACGAGTGATTGACAAATAGACAATAGAGTGTTTATATATCGATATAAAATTACTTATTAAATAAGTACTTCATGCAGGTAGACAGATTACATGTGGTATTTTAGGAGGCGCTTTATATGAAAGGTTTCGCAATGCGAAAAATAGGTAAAACCGGGTGGGTTGAAAAGGACACGCCTGAATGTGGACCGCTTGATGCAATCGTAAAACCACTGGCTGTTTCTCCATGTACTTCCGATGTGCATACCGTATGGGAAGGCGCCATCGGAGAAAGAACGGATATGATTCTGGGACATGAAGCCGTGGGAGAAGTAGTCGAAGTCGGTTCTCTGGTCAAAGATTTTACATCGGGTGACAAAGTGATTATACCCGCAATTACACCTGACTGGTCTTCCCCGGAATCTCAGGCCGGATTTTCCATGCATTCGGGAGGAATGCTGGCAGGCTGGAAGTTTTCTAATTTTAAAGATGGTGTTTTTGCAGATTACTTTCATGTAAACGACGCTGATGGAAACCTTGCCCTTTTGCCTGATGAACTTGATGTTGCAGAAGCTGTCATGTTAAGTGATATGGTACCAACTGGTTTTCATGGTGTTGAATTAGCTGAAATCAAATTTGGAGATGACGTATGTGTCGTCGGAATAGGGCCTGTTGGGTTAATGGCAGTTGCAGGAGCCGCCTTATCAGGTGCAGCCAATATATATGCAGTAGGTTCACGTCCAGTTTGTTCGCAGGTTGCTAGAGAATATGGCGCAACGGATATTATTAATTATCGCGATGGTGATCTTGTTGAACAAATCATGGACAAAACCAATGGGAAAGGTGTCGATAAGGCAATTGTAGCAGGCGGTACCGCAACGGAAACCTTTAATCAAGTATTAAAAATACTAAAGCCAGGCGGAAGAATTGGCAATGTTAATTATCTTGGCAGCGGAGAAAACGTTTTGATTAATAGACTTGACTGGGGTTGCGGGATGGGACACAAAGTTATTGCCGGAGGCTTGATGCCGGGCGGCAGGCTTAGGATGGAGAAACTTGCGGCGCTTGCCACAACAGGCAGAATTGATTTAGGCAAACTTATAACCCACAAATTCAATGGTATGGAGCATCTTGAAGAGGCATTGTTTCTGATGAAGGACAAACCTAAGGAATTAATAAAACCAGTAGTCATTGTTTAATAGAGGGAATTTATAGATGCTCTTCCTCTGATTCTTTTGTTATAGCACAAGGAAATCAGAGGAAGAGCGCAATAATTGAGAACGGTGAGGCTGAATGATCTTATACTCACGTCGCAACAATCTACTTCCGTTTTTCACAATACGAATTATCATGTCCATACTGTTTCATACGCACCATCCTGTTATATTGCGTCGAGACATATAGCTCCGCTTATCTGACTTTACATAACCTGGCAATGTGTCTATTGTATCGTTTGACAGTTTCGCAGGGAAAAAGAATAGATAAAAAAGGAAATAAAATAGATGATAAAAAACATACGGATTGTGGCAGCCTGTATAGTCCTGCTTTTGCTGGTATGCGGAGCAGTATGTGCAGAACATGGTATTTCTGTCGGAGACTCGGGATCGCCCCTGCAGGAAACCCTTTCGGGGAAGCGTTTTTTCCGGATGTTCCACGATTTGGATGTAGAGAGCCTCTTCTTTGAGACGGATTCCGAGTCAGGCTTGCTGCAGTTTGAAATTCGAATAGAAGATTCCGGTGGTGCCGGTTTCTTTCCTGTGGATAAGGGTAGTGTTAGTATATCGGGTTCCCGGGTGACGCTTTCCGGCGAGGAGGGGACAACGATACTGATATTTTCCGATGAGCCGACCCTTGGAGCAACGTACCATCTTTCTCCCGAAAACTGCACCAACGAAGCTGATATCTATCATTCCACACCGCCTGAAGAGGGCGCGCATGTCTTGATCGGCGGTTATGAATGCGTTGTGGCCTCCGCTCCCTATGTTGGAATAGAAGAACAGATCTTACATACTGCTCCGGATCGTTCATCTCCGGTGTATCACTATAATCAGATATATTATTCCGATCAGAACATGAGTACCGAAAACCTGTATGTATATCCCGGCTGCTGCCGCATACATCCCGGCGAGTACATTGGTGTGGAAGCTTATACCGTAAAAGAGGATACCATAGACGGTGTGACGGCGCACTGGTTTTTTGTACCTCGTTACGGTGTTGCCTCAAACACTCAAACAAGCCACGCTGCCTGGGTTTTTGGTGCTGCACTGGAAAAACGAACGGACAGTAGCAGGAGTGAATTCGACTATGCCTCGTTCGGCTATGTCGACCCAAAGCTGTTTTTCCCTGAGATTGTTTCCTGCGGAGCCCGGCGAATAAGCGCTGCCGAGAATAGTGCCATAGAGAAGCATAGTCACCCTGCAGTTCCCATGGATGTGGTGTATGCTTCGGATATCGATTGGAAGCAGAAGGGCATCTGTTCCTTGAAAATCGGCAAGGCAATGTGTACGACGGCAAATCTCCGTCTCCGTGCGGCTCCTGCTATCGAGAGTGATATCATCAGGACAATACCAAAAGATAGGGAGGTACGTATCTTGCAACTTGATAGCGAGGATACCATCGACGGCATTGCTGCAAGATGGGTACAGGTTTCGCTGCCCGACGCACTGAGCGGCTGGTGCTTCGGCGGCTATTTGGAGTAGGAGTAACGAAAGCAATGAAACGTTCCTGTCGGGTCCTTCTTTTCATGTACCTTGCTTTTTTATCTTCTGTCGTGCTGTATGCACAGCAGGGCGAATATATCGATATAAGCGAATATTATTACGACGAAAGCAATGAGACGGACTGTACTGTCTTTGTAACTGCACTCTTCGATGCCGATGGTTATATAAGCTCCTTCAACCGTCATACGGTATGGGAAAAGACCGGAAGGATAGAACACCTTACCATTACGGGGAAGCGGGAGGGGGAAAACTATATTGTAAGCCGCAGCCTAAACGGGCTTGTCGGTGATCACGGTGAAACGCGAACCTTTATTCCCGGTACCGGCTGCTGGCATACCATAAATGATGATGGAACTCCCGGTGCCGATGTCTATTATTCCGATGATCCCCCTAATCTAACCTATGACCCCGATAGGCCTCACGACTATATTGTTTCGTACGATCAAAATACGATCACTGTCTCTAATATCCACGCCGAACCGGGACGCACCGTTTTTACCCTGGATGACGGCAGAATCCGAACGTTTTATTTCAGTAGGTACCCGGATTCGGTCAATACGTATACCTATAAAAACAAATTCTGCATTATCTCCGATAACGATTCTTCATACTCCAGTGGTGCGATCATAACGACAAACCACAAGTTTCGTTCCTGGAAGGTGAATGCCGCCTTGGTGGATTTTCTACTCTGGTCGGAGGATGACTTGGCTTTTCCCCTCATTCTCGGTCTTCCCTTCGAGTATCCCATCTATACGGCAAGCTCACATCTCATCGAGGATGATGGGAGCACGGTCTATGATTCCGATAATCTGCACCATGCAGGCAATCTTCCCTGGGCAAGCGCATACGGCAAGGGGATCGGCGATATCATCACGATCAATCTCGGAAAAGAAAGGAAAACGGCGCTTCATTTTATCAACGGATATACCTTTGCGGAACGTCCCGATCTGTATGCAAAGAACAGCCGCTTACGATCGGCACGGGTAACGAACCGTGCGAACGGCAGGTCCCTTGTTCTCGATGTGGCGGATGTCGGCGATGAACAGCTCTTTGACCTTTCTTCGCTTTTTGATGACAGCGGGAACATGAACTGTTTAGACTTTGAAGTGATTTCGGTCTATCCGGGAAGTAAATATGATGATTTGTGCATCCAGATGATGAGCATGGAATGAAAGAAGAGTTGACCTGCACCTTTACCCTCATCATAATCAACCTATATGAGCTTTATACCTGAACCAATCTTTTCCTGGGTTGTGCTTCCTCTTCTCATTTTTTT
>JGI2924J29684_1077317_pt1 | contig 15751 bp, 14 predicted proteins | sample BenlonsequencITS_FD_29684 | JGI IMG/M metagenome (IMG submission 29684)
TTTTCAGAAGCTCTAAAGAACTAAGAAAACCACTAAAAACTGAGCCAATTTTATTACCCTAAAAGAGTAAAGAATTAACCCCGTGATCGGCGAAGAGACGCGGCTTATAATAACCACACCTCACCCCGTCAACCAATTATTTAAGTTATTTAAAAAAACTCCGAAGAGCAGAAAATTACTTAAAATTGAGACACTTAAATTCGAATAGATCGAACTCAAAACCTCAATGGCCGGCGAAGAGATGCAGCGTATAAAGACCGCATCTTCTCCCGTCAACATGTTTTCTCAATTAATTTAAACAAGTCCGTAAACTGATCAAATTAGCCAATAGGACATTGCTCACTAACCTCAGTCAGGTCTGCCAATATCCTCATGTCGAAGAAGAGCGCAGACCTATATGGATGAAGTCAGACAGCGTCAATCAGAATAATGCACTTTTTTACCGGTTTTACGTGATTCCACAGCTTATCCACAAACCTTACACAGATTATCATGCCTAAAGTGATCCCTCACCTGCATTCGCTGGGCGATTATACCTTATATACGCGCTAAAATATCCTGCTTCTTCGCTTCAAAGTCATCTTCACTAATAACTTTCGCGTCTCGTAATCCGGCTAAACGCTCTAAAAGCTCAAAGATATCGGATTCTTTGGCATCCCCCTTAACGGGACTTGCTTGCTGTGATTCTTCGATATCATTTGGGGCCTGCTGCATTGTCCTTGGCATCTCAATCGATGAAGGCTCCGCTTTTACCTCAGCTTTGGGCACCACATTATCTACCCGTGGAAGACTATTTAGCGAGACGATTCCATACTGGCTGGAAAATGTGATAGATGCATCACCGCTCTGCTGTTGTCCAAAGCCACCAATATTATGGTCAAGCGTATCATACACACCAACGCTTCCATATGCATTTAGCGCCAAACGCCGCATATTCGGGAAATAGGCGTATTGCATGTCGTTCTGACTGCCCGTTGCAGAAGGCTGACCAAGCTCTTCGGGCCACCATGCACCGCCTTGCGTCATATAAAAGCTAAATCCATTCCCCTGACTTTGAGATTGAAAAGAATTGTTTTGTTGATGAGCCGGCGCTTTGCGAACTGGAACAGGTGCAAATGGCTGAGTATTCGCCAGCAAACCAGACAATTCGTAACAGACATTATCAACCTGCGCCTTAAGGCCATGATTGAACATGTCTCCCACCATGGTCATTCCGCCCTGCATCCATTGGCCAGAACCACCAAATTCAGGATGGCTAAATTGCGCCATTGTGCCTCCGCCATTTGCAACAGCATTCAACATGGTCGCAATAGCATCAAAGCTCACACCATAACGTTGAGCAATTTCGTTGACCGATTGCTCACCTTGGGGGGATAATTTTCTCATGGTCTAGGCTCCTCTCAGGTCGCCTTTATAAATCTATAAATCCATTATCCCACACTATAGTGACATTAGCGAGACGAAAACATGAACAGTTTCACGACTTGTACGCTGAACGCAATTTATTCAACACACAAAATCAAACGATAGCGGCGACCATCCAGCCTATCTCCAGAAGAAATAAAGTTAACACCTGAGACGCTTATAGAAACTATTCACTGTAAATTGTTCAAAGACTCCTGATTTTGCGCAGAAGTGAATAGAAGAATTCAGTTTTTTGGTAACCATATGCATATAAAGTCTCAGCAAATTCAATCTGGGGCTATGGCACGATCATTGCTTATTCCCGGTCAAATAATTGTACGCGGGATTTGCGAAATGACTTTGCGCCGAATGAAAACAGGTATCGTTGGATTAACAATGGCCTCTCTAGGTCTTGTCCTTCCTGCTATTGCGAACCCCGCCGCCCAATACACGGGTGAGTTTGAGCGCCCTTATGGCTTTAGTTATGGGCAAGAAAGCCAAAACTATGATGCCAGCTCACGAGACATAAATGGCAATCGCGTCATTATAGATGGCCGTATCGTTGTTGGAGATGATCTATCTTCTCTCTCCGTTGGTGGCGTCTACGGACACAATTTTCGTGGAGCGGGCGCGGGTTATGGAAGCTATCAAGGATTTGGGAATTCTACCGCTGTTGGAAACCAACTCAACGTCATCACAAACGGTAGCAACAATATTGTCGTCATCGACTCACACCAAACTAATTCTGGCGATCAAACTGTAATTCTAAATGGGGAGCTTGATCTGAATGACTAGCCCAATTCGCAAAAATGCTAAAAAATCAGTCGCTCTTCTAGCAAGCGCGCTCATGGTAACTGGTTGTGTATCTCCTGTTGCAACGAAATCAGGAAATTACACCAAACCAATCGGTGGCTCACCGGTCACAGCAAACCCAACACCTTATTCGACCAGCCTTGTATGTATGGGTGATTATGCTCACCAAGTTGGTCTAGGCCAGCCACGTATCGCTGTCGGTCGGATCCTTGATTATACTGGTAAAGAAGATTTTGAAGGTGGTCGCCGCGTCACGCAAGGTGCTTCCCTTATGGCCATTTCCGCTTTTGCGAAAGCTGGTGCACGCCTTGTTGAGCGTTTTGATACATCTGTCTCTGAGTTGGAATTAAAATATGCCAACAACAAGCTAATCGGCGATGCTGCAGATCAAGACTTTAGAAAAATCACTGCGGGATCAATCCCGGGATCTGACTTCTACCTTGTGGGTGGTATCACAGAGTTAAACTCCAACATTCGCTCCGTTGGAATTGATGGCTTTATCGGGGATCGCGACGTTGAAGACCCTAAAGGCAATGGCGGCGCAAAAATGTTCGTCATCAATGTCGGATTAGATCTACGTCTTGTCGAAACAGAATCTCTGGAAGTTGTCGACGTCATATCCTACCAGAAACAAATCATCGGCCGTGAAATTTCAGCCGGAATTTTCGATTTTGCCAACAATAACGTGTTTGACATCGGGCTTGGTGAGCGCGCGCAAGAGCCAATTCAATTGGCTGTCCGCTCAGTCATCGAACGTGCTGTCTTAGAAATGACAGCCAACTTATACGGTATCACAAGCCCTGATGTTTGTGGCGCGCTGGCAAACAACAATATTGGTGTTCCAACAACAAACTCGATCACCGGTAATTACGTGCAAGCGTATGAAAACCTTGCCACAAATAATGGTCAAACACGCGAAGAAGCATCTCGCTGGCACGATGATCGCGATAGAGACATTGAGAACGCCAAAAAAGTCACGCTTCGCGGCCGTAAAAACAATTAATAATTGGCGATAAACTTCGCCCGAACACTTCAGGGCGAAGCGCTTTATCAAATGCCTATCTAAAAGGTCTCAGACATGAAAAGAACAAACCTTGCAGCAAGTGTCGCACTAAGCGCCCTTTTGGTGAGCCTGTCTGGATCAGCTTTGGCACAATCAGATCCCGGCATTCTAAACAATCAAATTAATTTTGCTGACGTATTTGCAGATATGAATGTTGAGGAAGATGGTAACAATGTTAGCTCCACCGCATTGGCTTTGGGCAACGTAGCCTCGGGCATGGGAGATGGTGCCGTCAACGGACATGTTGAATCAACACAAACAATGTCTGGAGATTCAACTGCTTCTGCAACGCTAGAAAGCTTAAACACTCTTGGAACAGCTTCGGCAGAGGCCACGTCTTATGGTAACTCCACAACAGGTAGTCAATTCCAAGCAGACAGCATGAACCAGACCGTTGGCGCAAATCGTATTTCATCTTCAGCCAGTGTCAACGATATTTCAGCTACCACATTGAATACAAGCGCTACATCTGCAGCTAATATTCAGGATATCGGTTTTGATGGCCGTCTTGTTGCCGAAGGTGATTCTCCAACATTGCGCGCAAACGCGAACCAAACCTCTCAAGCAGATGTCGACGCAAGTGTGGATGCGACCGTATGTTGCTCAGTTGAAGACACAAATGCGAACACACTTGCTGTTAGCAATAGCTATCAATCTTCTTCCGTTTATTCAAACGTGTTTGGCAATATACGCCAAACTTCAACCGGCGACACAGTGACTGCCGAAACGAACTTAACACAAGCTGCAGGCAACAATGTTAATGCCAATTCCCAAGCCATGGGAAACAACATTGTGATGGACAATTCATGGGGTTATTCCCAACTCGATGGCAGCCAAAACAACTCGTCGACAATCACCTCAACCACAGAAGTGGTTTTAAATGATTGGAGCGGCGATGCAGCTATTTCCGCATATGGGGTGGGAAACTCCGCCTTGCAAACCAATATCGGTTCAGACTTAAATGCCTATTACTCACAAAACAATTCGGGAGATGTTATCTCTCTGTCTGATTTTGAAGGTGGTAATGGCGGCGCAGGAAACCTGACAAATTCCTCAACCGCGATCGGTAACGCTTATACCGGCTATGTATGTGCAACATGTCAAAGCGCTGTTCCTGGCGGTGCTCTCACACAAACTAATTCCGGCAATATCATTGCATCAGGGCAGACATGGACAAGTAACAATGGCAATGTTTATGGCTCGGCAGTAGCGATCGGTAACTCTGCCAATTATTCAACAAACAGTGTTGCAGGAAGCCATTAGACCAAGTTCTCAATATACATATAGAAACTTAGATCTAAACTAGGTTTCAAACCTCAAATCCCCTCTCCTTTATCAGAGCTGGGGATTTTTTATTGAGACAAAACCAACACTACAGTTTCAAAACGCGTAAACACACAAAAAATCCGGCAAGCGATGTACGCAAATTGCCGGATTTCTAAATTCTTCTAACTGTTTGTCTGCTTTGTTGAATTAATAAACGTTTTGACCAACGCCACCATCCAGCACAATCCGACCTGAACTAGAAATCGGCTTTTCAACCACCACTTCTTTCATAACAGTACGGTGGCTTGGAATACATGATGGTGATTTTGCCTGAAGTGTTTTCACGCCTGGTCCATAGCGACGAAGCAAAGACCGCTCATTACAATTACGTTGCGCAGCAGCTGGCGCACAACTCAATTGCCCACCAACAGAATGTGTTAAAGCTTCACCCTTTTTACAAGAAAAAGTACGTCCACCATCGAACATTGCATCACTATTGGCAAAAGAACCTACAGTTACCTGCATGGATGTTCCGGCCATACAGCGGAAAACTTCGCCTGTATAAGTAGGAGAAATAGCCTCTTCTCCAAAAACTTGAGACGCAGGGTGTGGTGCACCCTTATCATCAATACACACCGCTTGAACCGGTTGCGCCTGAATACTAACTTCAGCTGGCGCACAATATTCTTCAGTCACAGCAATTTCTTCTGTAACGGTCAGCAAACCACCTTCAACTTTTAGATTATTCAACACGCTGGACTCATATGGAGCGACAGTCGCACCATGTCCTTGATTGAAATAATAGATGCTTGATTGTTGGCTATGACCACCCTCAATATAAGTGGAATATCCGCGACCTGCATTGCCCGCACCAATCACGACGCTCGCTCCAGGCGCAACAACGCCCGGAACTTTCACAATTTGGCTTTCGGGAAGATCACAACAATTCGCATTCGAGCCGGCCGCAGGTGCCGTCCTGACAATTGGTGCATTGCCTGACTGAGCAAGCGCATTCCCGCCAACCAATAATCCGCCAATAGCACCAATGGCCAATGCAGCCCGCAAAGGAATGTGTCTTGTTGAAACGGTCATTATGCAACTCCTCGTATCTTCAACCCTTACATGCAATTTATACGCCCGATTTCATCCGTCAGGTGCATTGCATTTCTCCAATCAGTTGAAGGTGACCAATATTGACCCGAAAATAGCAAATATTCCGTTACAAAAACTGGCCCACTCTTTGCGATGTCGTTCTCAAACAGGCAATTGCCTACTAGTTTAAAGAGAATAAAGTTGATGATAGAGCTAAAAGCACATCCGAATACGCGAGCGATCATCGAAGCCTGGAAAAGATTGTCGCGGGGGGACAGTCATTTAATCGAGGGTCCAATGGCCCATGATTATCCAGACGTCGTTGGCCGCCTGTTCATAGTCCAGCGCACAGATGTCGAAGATTACTCTCTTCGCATGGTAGGTGCTGGCATCCAAGAATTGTTCGGACGCGAACTTGTTGAACACAATTTCTTATCATTGTGGAATGCCACGGACAAAATGGTTGTCAAAACGGCTGTGGAAACAGCGATTGAATGCGCCAGTCCATCACTTATCCGAGCAACAGCTCAAACGCTGGATGGTAAAAGTATCGAAATTGAAATCTCTTTTTCGCCCTTAGATACAGGCAATAAAGAACGTCCGCGCCTTTTGTGTCTCTATCAGACATTATCTGACGAAGCCGCTCTCAAAGGTCGTCCAATCTATCGGCATTTTATATCAAGCCTATATCCGCCGAAACCCAAAGACACAGGGCCGTCATTACGCATCGTGCAGTAGTTTCCGATATGATTCATTTAAAATGGGGCTTGTTTATACAAGTCCCATTTTTTATCTTCTACCTCAGCTTGAAAAGCCAATTCTAATTGAAAGAGATTTTCAGGAATAAAATTTAGGTTCTGGCAACACTTTATGAACCTTCAATACAATATGATATCAGGTGAATGAACCCGACCATGTTGGAAATTGAATGTCTGACCTATCTACAAAACGACTTTTAGTTCGGAATATTGGCGCAAAAGATCGCCGTAGATTCCGGCGTGTTATCCATGAAACGACCGCGCGTTGTCTCTGGAAAGATGGACATGAGTTCAATGCCAAAACAGTTGATCTCTGCGGTGGAGGCGTCTCTCTTAGAACTGACGAGCCCTGCAATCTCGGTGATCAAATCATCATTTATGTTGATCAACTTGGACGATTAGCCGGTACAGCAGCCCGAAAAACCGAAGAAGGTTTCGCAGTCAGCGTTAAGTTTGTTCCGCAAAAACTAGACAAATTCGTGGATCAACTCACTTGGATCGTTAATCAACGAAGCCTTGGCCTAGAAGATGACCGCTTATCACGTCGCCGCACATCGTCAGGCCAACTTATAGCAACCTATGAAAGCGGCATTGTCGCACAATGTAATGTCATCGATATTTCATTGCTTGGAGTTGCTCTTCGCACATCAGGTCCACGACCAGAAATCGGCTCTCGCGTTCAAATAGGCCGTAAAGCTGGCCGCTGCGCTCGATATGTCGAAAACGGATTTGCCGTCGAGTTTCTCAAATAACAACTGACGACCACAAACAGACTTTTATGGATAGAATCTCATAATGTATAATGCCACCAACCAACAAAAAGACGTCAATAATGGTGACCAAATCAAACGTGTTCAATGGCGTGTTCAGGTTGATGGCACAATATATGGCCCCTATCCCAGAGCTAGACTAATTGATTTTCTCCGAGAAGGCCGCGTCAACGCGCATACACTTCTTGCTTGCGGAGAAGATGATGTGTTCTTTCGGGCCGATGAACATCCCAATATTCGCTGGAATTTCTCAGGCAATACAGAAAACACTGCACGCATTGCCTCAGAAAACAAAGATGAAGACCAAGCACCAACAGTTTGTAATTACTTCATCAGCGGAAGAATTCTCACAAATTTACACCACTTCGAACAAGTCTTGAATGCAGCAGGTAAATTTGCGCGCGCAGGCAATGACATGTGGGTCTTACGATCAAACATCACCCTGCCCCAGCTGCGCAACAAACTTTCCGCCGTTATGGGCAAAGACGAACAATTTGTCATCGTCAACGCAACTAAAGGACGCCTCGCTTGGTTCAACCTTGGTGTAGAGCCAGACATTGCTGTTCGAAGCGTTTGGGATTCAGATCTGGACGATTAAGCACTTTAATCCTATCAGACTGTGAACCAGCGCTCATTCACAAGCGCTAAATAAATCGCTGACATGGTTGAAACCGATATCTTTTCGGCCCAAATCAAGCTCCTGTCACAATAAAAATCTCCTATGGACCAGTCTAATGCCCATAACCCTGCCCCGTTCACTCCCAGCTTTTTCCGTCCTTAATGATGAAGGCGTTATGGTGCTCGGGCTGGATACAGCGCACAAGCAGGACATTCGTCCCCTGAAAATTGGGTTGTTGAATCTTATGCCTAAAAAGATTCAAACAGAAAACCAGTTTGCGCGGCTTATCGGTGCCACGCCATTGCAGATAGACCTACACCTTATCCGCATGACAGAACATAAAACCAAAAACACTGCTGCAGAGCATATGGCAGAATTTTATCGTTCTTTTCAGGAAGTCCGAGATGAAAAATTTGATGGTCTGATCATCACTGGTGCGCCTGTCGAACAGATTGATTTTGAAGATGTGACCTATTGGGACGAGCTAAAGCAAGTTTTTGAATGGACGCAGACCAATGTGCACTCCACTTTTGGCGTATGCTGGGGCGGCATGGCGATGATCAATTATTTCCACAACGTCAAAAAGCATCTACTGTCAGAAAAATATTTTGGCTGCTATGCACAAAAAAACCTTCAGCAAGCATCACAATATTTGCGCGGGTTTACCGATGAATGTGTCATTCCTGTCAGCCGCTGGACTGAAGTCAGACAGGACGAAGTCGACGCGGCCAATCTTGTCACATTGCTAGGAAGTGATGAAACTGGACCATGTTTAATCGAAGACAAAAAGCATCGCGCATTATATATTTTCAATCATTTTGAATATGATAGCGGCACTCTAAAAGAAGAATATGATCGAGACAAAGCCAGTGGTGTTCCGGTCAATCTACCCTTTGATTATTACCCGAATAATGATCCAACCCAAACTCCACAAAATCGGTGGCGTTCTCACGCCCATCTTTTATATGGCAACTGGATAAGTGAGATTTATTTGACGACCCCATTTGATCAATCTCAAATTGGTCAATCATCTACGGATTTACGCATTCAACCTTAAACGCTGACCCAATCGAATGATACGCAAATATGCGTCGCATTCGATTAGTCACATATCTTCACTAAACCTTTGGCAAACCGCTGCGAATTTTCAACATAATGCGCCGCAGATGCTTTCAGCCCCTGTACCATTTCAGGTGTCACCTCTTTTACCACTTTCCCCGGCGCTCCCATCACAAGCGAATTATCGGGTATAACTTTCCCCTCGGGGATTAAAGCGTGTGCGCCGATGATACAGTTTTTACCTATCCGCGCATTGTTTAGGATGGTTGCCCCTATGCCAATCAGCGAATTTTCGCCAATGTCACACCCATGCAGCATCACCATATGCCCAACCGTTACATTTTTCCCAATGTTGAGCGGCGACCCAGCATCAGCATGCAAAACTGAGCCATCCTGAATATTTGAATTTTCGCCAATAACGATTGATTCCACATCACCTCTGATTACCGCATTGAACCACACATTTGAATTTGCTTTCAAATGCACATCGCCAATGACTTGCGCTGTATCTGCCACCCATACGCCATCTTCAGTGATAGGTGTTTTAGCATCCAGTTTATATATTGCCACTTTTATAGGCTCCCAATTCCTTAACACTTCACAACCACAACAGACACACCAATGTCATTATCAACATGGTAATGTTTATGTAGATTAATTGTAGTGTGATTCGAAATAGTGATTTGATTGTCTTTGACCTTCATCACTAAGATAGATCGAAACGGAGGACTGTTGAGTGCGCTTATTGTCGCCTCCCTGTCGAAGACCACCACCCGGTAGAATTTCTACATCCGGGGAATTCCTGCCTCCGCCGCTTTTTGCTGCAACAGCGCCAAATGGACGGCTCTCTTCAAAATTCAAAGTTTCTACCCCAGCCGTAGCGCCATTTGGCCCTACGGCTTTTTTCTGTCCGGCATTATCTAATTTTGCCAATTCCAAAGGAGAACATCATGGCTAAGCGATCCAATGTACGCCGTTTGCGCGCAGAGTTTGACGCAAATGAATATTTCGAGGATGCAGGACACAGCCCAGATATAGATCTATTGGAGCGAAAATGGGATCCAGCAAACGAGCAACCCAAACACCGAAAAAAGACCTCGCGTCATCACAATAATAATGAAGAACCAACGGGCCACACCCACGCAACACGCGAACAACGCTTTGTAAAAAACATAACACCGCGTTCTGAAGGCCAAGCCAAATTCATGGAAGCCATTGACCGAGACAATCTGGTAATGGCACTCGGTCCCGCAGGAACAGGTAAAACTTATCTTGCCATCGCAAAAGCCGTTGACGCCTTAAAAGCAGGCCGCGTTGGACGCATCGTCTTATGTCGCCCTGCTGTTGATGCGGGTGAAAATATCGGTTTCCTTCCCGGCGATATGGAAGATAAACTCGCCCCCTATCTTCGCCCATTATATGATGCACTTTCCGATCGTCTTCCGGCAAAGTCACTCAAATCCATGATGGCAGAAGGCCTCATTGAAATTGCCCCCGTTGCTTTCATGCGCGGACGCACACTCAACAACGCTTTTGTGGTAATCGATGAAGCCCAAAACTGTACATATATGCAAATCAAAATGCTGCTGACGCGTCTTGGTTGGAATTCATCAATGGTCGTTACTGGCGATCCTGCTCAATCAGACCTTTTACCAGAACTTTCAGGGCTTGGTCCCGCAGCTGAAAAACTGGAAAATATGGATGATATATCCGTGATCCGATTAGCGAAAGAAGATGTCGTTCGCCACCCTCTTGTCGCTCAGATGCTAACTGCACTTTAAACCTTTTTTCCCTTACCGGCGTTTCTATTTGAAGCGCCGGTAAGAAAGGTTTGCCAATTATAATTTAACAATGTCAAACATCATCTGAGCTGAATGCCATATCATCCCCGCTCTGATGCTGCGAATATAGCTGACCTGCGATAGCCGTGGATAAGTTTTTAAAACTTCTCAACACCCACAAATCACTGAGATTCGATATGTCTGTCAGCTTCTCGCCTTGCTTTTGCCAGCAACCCATTTTACCCGTTAAACAATAAGAATTTAACCATACCGCGCTGGATTTCCTGAAAATCCGGCCGCCGAAGTATTTAAGGTTCAACCAATGGCAATACGTTCAACGCTAATCGCAGCACTCATGATGAGTGTGTCTTCATGTGCATTCATCAACACAACGGGTAATATTCCCGCAACCAATGAAACACCCTCTTCAGTGGTTGAAGAAATTGCCTCGCCACTTCCTGGCGGCATTGAACTGGTTGAATCTTTCACGCCCGCCGAAGGTGAAATCGGCATTCCCTACACAAAATATCTCATGCCCAATGGCCTGACAATTGTCCTCCATGAAGACAAATCAGACCCGCTTATCCATACAGACATCACATACCATGTCGGATCTGGTCGCGAAGAAGCAGGTAAATCAGGGTTTGCTCACTTCTTTGAACACATGATGTTTCAAGGCTCCAACAATGTCGCCGATGAAGAGCATTTCAAAACCATCTCTGAAGCAGGTGGTACGCTGAATGGATCAACCAATTCAGACCGCACAAATTATTATGAGACTATCCCGTCCAACCAATTGGAAAAAATCCTTTGGTTAGAAGCCGACCGCATGGGTTTCTTTCTCGATGCTGTGACAGAAGAAAAATTTGAAAACCAACGTGAAACTGTCAAAAACGAACGCGGCCAAAATTACGACAACCGCCCCTACGGCCTACTAAGAGAACGTGTTGGTGAAGCTCTATATCCAGAAGGCCACCCTTATTCATGGTCGACAATCGGATACATCGAAGACCTAAACCGCGCCAATCTAAACGATTTGAAGAAATTCTTTTCCCGCTGGTATGGGCCAAATAATGCCACGCTAACAATCGGCGGCGATATAGACAAAACACAAACCCTCGAATGGATCGCTAAATATTTTGGGTCTATTCCACGTGGCCCAGAAGTCAAAGCTCCAGAATATATACCCGTCACACTCGATGCTGATCGTTATATTTCTATGGAAGATAAAGTGGCTCTGCCGCTTATCTATATGTCCATCCCTACAGTATATGCACGCCACCCTGACGAAGCACCATTGGATGTTTTAATGTCAATTATGGGTGAAGGCCGCACATCCCTTCTTTATAAAAACCTCGTCAAAGAAGGCCTAGCCGTACAAGCGAGTGCTGGCCATGGGTGTGCAGAACTTATGTGTAATTTCACACTATTGGCTCTGCCTAACCCAGCGTCGGGCAAATCCCTCTCAGACATGGATAAAATTCTGCGCGATTCGATCAAAGAATTTGAAACACGCGGCGTGGAAGATGATGACCTTGAACGCGTCAAAGCCGGCATCGTATCTGGTATGATATACGGACTAGAAAGCGTTTCAGGTAAGGTCTCTCAACTTGCCTTCTACGAAACCTTCACAGGCAGCCCCAATTACACATCCAAAGATATTGAACGTTATTCCAATGTTACAAAAGAAGATGTAATGCGCGTTTACAATCAATACATCAAAGACAAACCCGCTGTTGTCATGTCCATCGTCCCAGAAGGACAGCCAGATGCGATTGCTGCCCCTGATACATGGACAATGTATGAGCGCACCATCCCCGAAGAAGACAACACCGAAGAATTGGAAGTGCGCTACGCCACCGATGATTTTGACAGATCTATCAAACCTGCTGCAGCTGATTTCAACCCAACTGTAAAACTTCCAGACATGTGGACTTCCAATCTGGAAAATGGCGTAGACATACTTGGTGCCATCAACACAGAAACACCAACGACAGCGCTTCAAATCCGTATTGAAGCAGGTGAGCGCCAACAAACGCTCGACAATTTAGGTATCGCCTCACTGACAGCCAACATGTTGAGTGAAGCAACCGAAATGTCGACCAATGAGGAATTATCCAATCGCTTGGCAAAGCTAGGCTCCAGCATCGGCATTTCTTCTGGAGCACGCTTTACAACAATCACTGTGCACTCGCTCACAGAAAATATCGATGAGACAATGGCAATTGTAAAAGAGCGATTGCTACATCCTAAATTTGATGAGGCAGACTTCAAACGCATCAAAGAGCAAACGCTTCAAGGCATTGAGCAACGCAAAACGCAGGCATCCGCCATCGCCAGCGGCATTTTCACATTGCTCACATACGGACAAGACACACCATCAGCTCACCCAAGTCTGGGGACGAAAGAAACAGTCTCTGCAATTACGTTGGAAGATGCCAAAAATTTCTACGCTGATCATTACACAGCCGGCGCAGCGTCTATCATCGCTGTTAGCGACCTATCCCAAGACGAATTAACATCCACTTTGGGCGCACTTTCTGATTGGACAGGCGACAATAATATCACGCCGCCTTCCTTCAACTATCCCACATTGGAAGCAGGCACACTCTATCTCATTGATAAAGAAGGCGCGGCGCAATCTGAAATCCGCATAGGTAAGCGCGCGCTAAAATATGATGCCACAGGAGAATATTTCAAATCTGGCATTATGAATTATCCATTGGGTGGCGCATTTAACAGCCGGATCAATATAAACCTGCGCGAAGACAAGGGGTATACATATGGTGCTCGCTCTCGCTTCAGCGGCAGCGACGTCAAAGGACTGTTCACGGCATCTGCAGGCGTTCGCACAGATGCGACAGCAGATTCCATCGTGCAATTCGTCAATGAAATTACAGGCTATTATGAAAACGGCATCACAGAAGAAGAATTGGCGTTTACAAAATCAGCCATCGGGCAAAGCGATGCGCTAGATTACGAAACACCATTCGACAAGCTCGGCTTCCTCTCGCAGATCGTCACTTATGATCTTCCTGAAGGCTTCACAGATGAGCAAAGCGAAATCTTGCAAAACCTGACCAAAGAAGAAGTCGATGCATTGGCGAAGAAACACCTAAATCTTGATGATATGATCATGGTGGTTGTAGGCGACAAAGCCGTCATCGAAGATGATCTCAAAGCGCTTGGATACCCCATTGTCGAGCTTGATTATGATGGTTTGCCAATCCCAGCGCCACAGCGCCCAAAACTCGATTAGTTGATATCATCATTAAGTCACACGAAAAAAGGCGGCCCGATATGGAGCCGCCTTTTTATCTACAAGCCGTTTAAATCAGACGTTTAAACGTCTTCCGGCAAGATTGTCATGTTCAACTGATAAGCAATCTCGCCTTCATCTTCGTCTTTATAAATAACCGCGATAAACTCATCACCAAGATAGGCTTCAACTGAATCAGGAGTTTTAGGACGCGCTTTTAGATTGATCGCCGGGTTCAGCGTTTTTTGAAGATACGCTTCTACTTTTTTGGATTCTTCCGGACTCATGTCCTTCTCCCTTTTAAAAATGGTGTGCAGCTCTCAACCACACGAAAACAGGGCCGCACCCTAATGCGCCAAGCCCCTCATGCCTAGTTCAACAAGGCATGTTTCTGACGTTTTGACAGATATTCACAAACTTCTTCGAAATACCAAGCCTTGATAGCCCTATTCCTTAGGCGCAATCAAATGATCCATCGCTTTGGCAGGTTCATCACAATCAATGCATGCGATAACCTTCGCCGGCACACCCGCAACGGTACATCCGCACTGCACATCTTCCAACACAACAGATGAAGCCCCAATGCGCGCATAGTCACCAATTTTGATATTTCCCAATATCTTGGCATCCGCACCGATCAACACACCTTTACCCACTTTAGGGTGACGGTCTGTAAATTCTTTGCCGGTTCCGCCCAGATTAACGCCGTGCATAAAGGAACAATCATCCCCAACCACAGCCGTCTCACCAATCACAACACCAGTAGCATGGTCCATCATGATCCCACAGCCCATTTTAGCCGCTGGGTGAATATCTACGCCATATAATTCACTCGTGCGGGACTGCATGAAAAACGCCAATACATCACGGTCTTGATGCCAAAGCCAATGCGCTACACGATGCGTTTGCAGACCAAGAAAGCCTTTGAAAAACAAAAATGGCTGCAAGAGTGTTCGACAAGCCGGATCACGATCACTAACAGCCTGCAAGTCGCGCTCAACGCACCTCAAAATACTCTTATCTTCAATAAAAGCCTGCTTACACACTTCGCGGATCTGAAGCGCATTCATATCTGGGCCACCCGCTTTTTGTGCTAATTGATAGCACAATGCCTGCGCCAAGCTTTCATGACTCAAAACAGCAGCATTAAAAAAACCGGCCAAGGCTGGTTCACGGCGCGCAGCTTCTTCAGCTTCATACCGCAATCTCTGCCAAACAGGTACTTCTTTGCCTTTAAGAGACACGCTGGAATTTAATCCCACGCTATTGCCCGCCACTTTGGCCATCTCTCTCTCCTTAAGATACCAACACATAAGTGTTGTAGGGATTCCTTAGCCTATACTTGGCCTGCTTCAAATGCTTTAGCGACTTCCACCGGAAGTTTGCCTGCTCTCCATAGATGATCAGCCTTGAGCAAGATCGCAAGGGAGAAAGCATCAGAAATTTCACCATTCACAACCATTTGAACGGCTTGTCCGACTGGCATCTTCCATATTTTCAATTGCTCAACATCATCTGCGGCATGTTCGTTACACTTTGACAGCCCCCATGCAATATAGGCAAACGCTCTTTCATCACTGACAGAATTAGACAAATGGACATTAGAGAACAAAGGCAACCAATTATTCGCTTTCAATTGTACTTCTTCAGACAATTCTCGCTTAGCTGAAAGAATGGGGTCTTCATCTACCGGACATCCCCCTTCTGGAAGCTCCCAAGAATATTGCCCCACTGAAAATCGGTATTGGCCAACCAGATACGTCATTCCGTCAGCATCCAAAGGCAAAACCCCTACCGCCAAATTCTTGAACACAACCACACCATATGTTGCAGGAACACCAGTCGGTGCGACCGCTTCATATTCAGC
>JGI2924J29684_1077314_pt1 | contig 15742 bp, 19 predicted proteins | sample BenlonsequencITS_FD_29684 | JGI IMG/M metagenome (IMG submission 29684)
GGGAGCAGGATTTGAACCTGCGGACTCCTACGAGACAGCGCCCTGAACGCTGCGCCGTTGGCCTGACTTGGCTATCCCTGCTCGCACTTCCGTGTACCCGTCGCCCCTTCAAACCCCTTTCGATTCCGACTGCCGACGGCTCGCCAGTCTCGTTGGCAGCGGCGCTGGCGAGAGGTGTGTCGGCGACGTGGGGTCGGGGGCGTCGGATCATGCTCTATAGCTGTACTGCTTCTTCGAGTTCGGTTGCGCGCGCTTCCAGGCTGTCGGTGGCCCGCGTGACCAGCTCCTCGACGCTGAACGAGCCGTCCGTCTCCACGTGGAAGACGAAGGCGTTTGGAACGTCCTCGAGCCGGACCTCTTTGCCCGGATGTCGCGTCGAGAGATCGTGGTCGAACTCGCTTGTCGGCACGAGTTCGCCGTTCTCCTCGACGACGCCCCGGACGATCCGGGACTCCGGTTCCTGGAACTCCGGCAGATCGTCGACGACCTCGACGCGCTGGAGATGTCGGTAGCCGACCGCGACCCCGCCCTGGTGTTTGGCGTGGTCCTTCCCGCGCTCGAGACGGGCGTCGGCCTCGGCCTCGAGGCGCTGGCCCTCCTTGAGCTCGATGATCGGCACGTTCTCGTCTGCCGGCTCCACGAGGGAGTCACTGGAGACGAGATCGCCCGAGTAGGCGGTGGCTGGTCCTTCGACGTCGATCGAGAGCGTGACGGTGTCGTCCTCGACGAACTCGCCTTCCGGCGGGGTCGTCAACGGGACGAGCCCGAGTCGCAGGGCGAGCTGTTCGTCGAACATCACCGACGAGTTCTCGATGAACCGAACGGTGTCGATCGCCATCGTCGGCACGTCGGCGACCATCGCGCGACGGATTCCGTTGGCGAACCCGGGAGAGATCCCGCGGACGAGGAATCGTGCCTCTCGATCCCCGCGTTCGACGAACTCGACGTCGTACTCCTCACTCATGGTCTAGTAGCCGCCCTTTCCTTTCGGTGCGCGCGATCCGTCGTGCGGGATCGGCGTGACGTCCTCGATGCGCCCGATCTCGATGCCCGAGCGGGCCAGCGCGCGGATCGTCGCCTGCGCGCCGGGACCGGGGGATTTCTGGAGGTTGCCGCCGGGACCGCGCACGCGAACGTGCAGTCCCGTGATGCCGGCAGCCTTGATCTCCTCGGCGATCGACTCGGCCATCTGCATCGCCGCGTACGGCGAGGCCTCGTCGCGGTTCTGCTTGACCGCGGTCCCGCCCGAGGACTTGGCGATCGTCTCCGACCCGGTGAGGTCGGTGACGGTCATGATCGTGTTGTTGAACGATGCGTGCACGTGGGCTACGCCCCACTTCTCGTCGTCCTGGCTCATGTTATTGCTCCTCCGCGCGTTCGGGGTGCAGGTCGTCCGCGAGCGGACTGTTCTCCTCGAAGTCGACGAGATCCTCCTCGTCGACGTCGACGACGTAGGAGGGGACCCGGTGTCGCTGGCCGTCGACCACGATGTGGCCGTGCGTGATGAACTGTCGGGCCTGCTGGGTCGTGTTCGCCAGCCCCTTCCGGTAGACGACCGTCTGAAGGCGACGCTCGAGGACGTCCTCGACCTCGAGCGAGAGCACGTCACCCAGCTCGTCGGCCTCGTCGAGGACGCCGACGCGTTTGAGCCGTCCGAGGAACTCCTCGGAGCGGCGCATTACGGTCTCGTCGTCCTGGGCCTGGCCGAGCAGGTCTCGGGCCTCGCGGCGGTAGGAGCGAAGCTGGGACTGGGCCCGCCAGAGCTCCTCTTTGTTCGAGAGCCCGTAGCGTTCGACCAGCGAGTGTTCGTCGGCGATGCGCTCGCCCTGGTAAGGGTGGTTCGGCGTCTCGTACTGCTTGGTGTCGGTTCCGAGCGGCATTATTCGTCACCCTCCTCGGCGGCTTCCTCTTCCTGTTCCTCGCGGATCTCCTCGACGTTGACGCCGATGGTGCCCTCCGTACGACCGGTGGACTTGGTGCGCTGCCCGCGGACCTTCTGGCCGCGCTTGTGGCGCACGCCCTTGTAGGAGTCGATCATCTTCATCCGGTTGATGTCGTGCTGGCGGGTCAGCTGGAGATCGTTGCCGATCTCGTGGGTTGTCTCGCCGGTGTAGAAGTCGTGCTGGCGGTTGTTGAGCCAGTCCGGTACTTCCGCGGCGTAGTTCTCTACGAGTTCGACGACCTCGTCGATGACGTCTTCGTCGAGTCGGCCGAACGTCGCCGTTCGGTCGACGCCCGCTTTCTCGGCGATGAGTCGGGCGGTTCGACGACCGATCCCGTTCATCTCCGAGAGCGAGCGCTCGACGGATTTCGTCCCGTCGAGGTCGGTTTGACCGATGCGGACGAAGTACTGAAGGTCTTCGTCCTCTTGCTCTTGAGGTTCTTCCTCGCTCATGTGTGGTGAATGTGTGTCTGGTCTGCGCGCGTTGCAAAGCCGATCGACTGGGCGTCGATCGGGTAAGCCGACGTCGTGGCGGGGATTTGAACCCCGGAGGCTTGACGCCACATGGTTAGCAACCATGCGCCTTGGGCCGCTTGGCTACCACGACACGGTCTGTCTATCGTCGCCCGTACGGACTCGGGGACTGCGTCCCCTGCACGTATTGCACTCTCATCTATCGCCGATGGGTACTTAAGCGCAACGAATGTCGACGCTCAGGCCGTGAACGGTTACCAATCGAGAAGGACTCGTACTTATTATCGTCGCCTTCCTACCGCCACGAAACGAGTGTCACGAAACGAACTCCTCGTTCGACTCGTCGCGGCCGTCGCGGCGATCGTCGCGATCGGGCTCGCCGCGGCGACCGTTCGCTCACCGCTCGAGACCGGCGGCTCTGGCGGCGCTGGAACCGGGGAGGGCGAGGGGACCGGAGTCGGACAGCCTCCCGAGACACCCCCCGAATCGGGCGCCGATCTGCCGCCGTTTCTCGAGTACCTGCTGTACGCGGTCGTCCTCGTGGCCGCAGTCGCGCTGGTCTGGTATCTCCTCGCGAACCGTCGAGACGCGGTCCGACTGATCGCGATCGCGCTCGTGGCCGCTCTCCTCGCGATCGGCCTGGCCTACGCGCTGGCCGCGCTCGGAACGGTCCCGATCGGGGGCGAAGAGCCGACCGAGGACGTCCCCGACGAACCCGGCCTCGGCGAGGAGGGTGGGGAGCCGGGCGAGGGTGAGGGCGATCGATCGGTGCCAACTGGGCCGCTGGTGGGCGTCCTCGTCGTCCTCGCTGCGGTCTTCGTCGGCGGCGTGTTACTGACCCGAAACCGCGACGATCCGGCCCCGTCGGCCCCCGAAGCTGACGCGATCGGGGACGGACCGAGATCGACCGACGCCGCCGCGGTCGGCTCGGCTGCGGGCCGCGCCGCGGATCGGATCGACGAGGGGACGGCCGTCGACAACGAGGTGTACCGCGCCTGGCGGGAGATGACGGACCGCCTCGACGTTGATCGACCCGCCTCGAGCACGCCCCGGGAGTTCGCCGACGCCGCGGTCGCGGCCGGCCTCGAGCGTGACCACGTCGACGAGCTCACGCGGCTGTTCGAGGACGTCAGGTACGGCGATACCGAGACGACGCCGGCGATGGAGCGCCAGGCGGTGGCGACGCTCCGAAAGATCGAGGCCGCGTACGCGGACGGCGACTCGTCGCTCGAACGCGACGACGGAACCGACGGAGGCGAGCGGCGATGAACGGACGGCGTCTCGCGCTGGCGCTCGGACTAGCGGCGTTCGTCGCCGCGGTGGCGGTTCTGATCGGCGTCCTCGATGTCGGGTTCTCCCGGACGGCGCTGGTCGTCGTCGGTCTCGTCGCGATCGCGATCGGGCTCCGGGCGCTGTTCGCCCGCGAGCCGCCGCGGAGCGTCGACACCCCCGATCCCGAGCGCTCGACGGTCGTACCGACGCCCGGCGCGACGCTACACGGTGCGATCGACGCCTTTCGGACGTCTGAGACCCGCTACTCGGTGACTGGACGGCGAACCGTCGAGGGGCTTCGGGCGGCGACGATCGCGGTCCTCTCGCGGTTCGACGGGAACGACGAGGAGACCGCCCGACGGCGGCTCGAGACCGGGGAGTGGACCGACGACGAGGTCGCGGCCGCCTTCCTCTCGGAGTCGCTGGAGGTGCCGCGCTCGGCTCGGGACTGGGTCGCCGATACGGTCCGTGGCACCTCGCGGTTCCGAACTGGCGTTCGCCGCGCCGTCGCGGCCATCGAGGACATCGCCGATGGTGGCGACGGCGGCGACGGCTCGCTGCCGCGGTACGACCCCCGCGAGGGGGCGTCCGCTGTCGACGGCGACCGACGGCACCGGACCGCCACGAGCGCGGTCGAGGGTACCGAGCGACGATGCGAGCGCGCGACCGGCTACTGGCGCGGGGTCGGCGTCCTCGCGCTGGTCGCCGTCGGCGTCGGGGTCGTCGCCGAATCGCCCGCGGTCGTCCTCGCGGGCGTCGTCGGGGTCGGCTACGCCGGCTTCTCCCGGGCGTTCGATCCGCCAGAGCCCGAGCTCTCGATCGAGCGCGAGCTGAGCGACCCCGATCCCGCACCCGGCGACGAGATCGAGGTTTCGGTGACGATCGCAAACGAGTCCGACGGGTTCGTCCCCGATCTGCGGATCGTCGACGGCGTCCCCGCGGGGATGGCGGTCACCGAGGGGGCGAGCCGGCTCGGGACCGCCCTGCGTCCCGGCGAGGACGTCGTCCTCGAGTACACGGTCTCGGTCGGGCGGGGGAGCCACGAGTTCGATCCCGTCCTCGCGATCGTCGGCGACCTCTCGCGGTCGACCGAGCGGGAGTACCTGATCGGTGCGCCGACGACGGTCGTCTGCGAGCCCGAGCTGCGTCCGATCGCGGCGCCGGTTCCGCTGCGGACCGCGGGCACCAGCTTCTCGGGTCGGCTGCAGACCAGCGACGGCGGGGCGGGGACGACGTTTCACTCGGTCCGGGAGTACCGCAAGGGCGACGCCCTCTCGCGGGTCGACTGGAACCGACGGGCCAAGACCGGCGAGCTGACGACGCTGCAGTTCCACGAGGAGCGGGCGGCCCGGGTCGTCGTGTTGGTCGACGCCCGGCGGGACGCCTACCTGGCGCCCGACCCCGACGCCGTCCACGCCGTCGACCGGTCGGTCGTCGGGGCCGGACGGATCGCCGCTACGCTGCTCGCCGACGGCGACACGGTCGGGCTGGCAGGGATCGGCGCGATCCCGGGAGCCGAGGACGCGGAGCCGTGCTGGCTCCCCCCGGCCTCGGGTCGCCACCACGAGGTCCGGTTCGCGGAGCTGCTGGCGACCCACCCGCAGTTCTCGGCGAACCCACCCACGGGTGAGGGACGGTGGCTCTGGCAGCTCAGAGGACTCAGACGACGGCTCTCGACGGGCACCCAGATCGTGATGCTCACGCCGCTCTGTGACTACGTCTCGGCCGAGATCGCGCGACGGCTCGACGCCCGGGGCTACCCCGTCACCGTCGTCAGTCCGGATCCGACCGCCGACGAGACTGCCGGCCAGCGCCTGGCGCGGGTCGGTCGAGCGGTCAGGCGGTTCGACCTCCAGCGAGCGGGGATCCCGGTCGTCGACTGGCCGGCCGCGGAGGCGATCGACGCGGTCTTCGCCCGGCGAGCCGCGGGTGATCGACGGTGAGCGAGATCACACGACGGCCGACGATCGCCTCGAGCGTCGCCGCCGCCGTCGCCGTCCTGGTCGCCGTCCTCGCGGCCGGGAGCCAGGCGGCCAGCGCACTCGGGTTCGCCGCGGTCGGCGGGCTCGTCTTCGTGGTCGGGTTAGCGCTCGGCCGTCACCGGGCCGTCGACGTCGGCGCGCTCGTCGTCCTCTTCGGGGTCGTCGCGGGCGGGCTCGAGGCGACGGCGGTCGAGCCGACGATCGTCGCCGCGGTCGCGACCGTCGTCGCCTGGGACCTCGCCCACGGAGCGATCGCGCTCGGCGACCAGCTCGGACGGGGGGCCGAGACGCGCCGGCTCGAGGCGGTCCGTGTGTCCTCGAGCCTGCTTGTCGGGCTGGCGTCGGGAACGGTCGGCTACGCGGTGTACGTCTTCGGGGGAAGCGGCCAGCCGGTCGCCGCCGTCACCCTCCTGCTCGTCGCGGCGGTACTGATCGTCGTCGGATTCGGCGGCGGACGAACGGGATCGACCCGTCGGCGGCGAACCCGTCCCTGAGCCGGACGGCGGCGGAACATGTCGGCCAAAATAATTTTGTGTGCTAACAGAAACGATCGGTATGGAGCGACGCGCGTTCCTCGCGACGGCGGCGATCGGGGGGGTCGCCGCCACCGCGGGCTGTCTCGAACGGCTGCCGGGCGTTGGCTTCGACGCCTCGCTGGAGACGACCGATCCGGAGCTTCGACCCCAGGACCCGCCCGACGTGACCGTCGACGGCGAGGAGGTCACCGTTCGCGGCACGATCCGGTACGGCTCGAGCAGCTGTGGCGGGGTCGAGCTCGCACACGCCGACTACGAGGACTCCCAGGCTCGACTCGACGTCCTCGTCGTCGCGGCTGACGACTCGGGCTGGACGTCGGCGTGTACGGACGACCTCGTGGCGGAAGGCTACCGCGTCGAGGCGACCGTCAGTGAGAGGTTGCGGCGGGTCGCCGCGACCGAACACCACGTCTACGGGGAGACGTCTTCGACGACGGTCGACGGACTGAATTAAACCTCGGCGTAGTCCTCGATGTAGTCGTCGTTTATCTCCCACTCGTCGTCGTCGTTTTTGACCATGTACTCGCCGTAGTAGGGGACTCGGTTCGCGACGACCTCGCGGTAGGCCTCACGGATCTCGGGTTTGGTCATCTCGCCCATCGGTCGCAGGTCGTCGCTGCGGTTGAGACAGCCCTTCAGGTACCCTTCGTGGGTGACCCGCACGCGGTGACAGTTCGCACAGAAGGTCGGGTTCTCGACGGGGTCGACGATCTCGACCATGCCCAGGTCGGACTCGTCCAACGCGGACCGCGACTCGTCGTCCTCGCTCCCGCCTACCCAGTAGCGCTTGCGGTCGTGCATCTCCCGGTGTTCGATCTCGACGGCTCGCTCGGCGAGCCAGTCGTGGACCCGTTGGATGTCGATGTTCCACTCCGGTCGTCCCGTCAGCTCGGGCATGTACTCGATCAGCTGGAGCTGGAGCCCGTCGTTCTCGGCGACGTGATCGACCATCTCCGGAACGTATCCCGCAGTGTGTTCGAAAACGACCATGTTGAGTTTGACCGGGTCCAGCCCAGCGTCGACCGCCGCCTGCACGCCCTCGAGGACCTTCTCGTAGGCGCCGCTCTGCGTGACCGCCGCGAAGTCCTCGGGATCGAGCGCGTCCTGAGAGACGTTGACTCGCTCCAGACCCGCGTCGACGAGGTCCTCGGCTCGACCGGGGAGGAAGGTCCCGTTGGTCGTCAGCGAGACCTCCATCGAGTCGGGCGTCCGCTCGATGATCTCCTCGAGGTCCTGGCGGAGCATCGGCTCTCCGCCCGTGAACTTCACCGAATCGACGCCGAACTCCTCGACGACCTCGAGGAAGCGGACGACGTCGTCGGCGCTCATCTCGTCGTCCTGGGGATCCATCGGCCCCCGCGTGTCTCCCAGCCCCTCGTTGTGACAGTAGACACAGTCGAAGTTACACCGATCGGTGAGCGAGATCCGAACCCCCGTGACCTCGCGCCCGAAGTCGTCGGTTAGCATACCTTCCAGTTCCGGTCGAAACCGCTTAAATTCGCCGGAGAAGATTACCTCTCGTAACCGATTTCGGTTTCGTTTTCGGACGTCGCGACGCGTATACTCTTGCGGCCGGCCGTTGTGACCATCCGTATGAGTACGATCGCCGAGTTCGCCATCCCCGCCGAGTCGTTCGCGCTCGGACACACGCTCGATCGCGCGCCGGCGCTCGGAGTCGAGATCGAACCCGTCATCGCGGCCGATCCCGAGGCGGTGATGCCCTGCGTGCGCTTTTTCGGCGACGAGGATACCCTCGAGGACGCCGACGACGCCCTCGTTGCGGATCCGACCGTCGAGGCGGCGACTCCGATCCTCGATCTCGATGGGGAACGGTGGTACCGGGTGCGGTGGGGCGAGACGGTCGTCGACCTCGTCGAGTTGCTGACTCGGGAGGAGGCGACGGTGTTTGAGACCGAACTCGAGGACGATCGATGGCAGTTTCGCGTGGTCTTCCCGCGGCGGGAGGCGCTGGCCCGGAGCTACGAGTACGCCACCGACCGGGGCGTTCCGATCGACCTCCGGAAGATCAACCGCCTCGAGGAGACCCGCTACGAGCGGTTCGGGCTGACCGACGCCCAACACGAGACCCTCGTCGCGGCCCTCGAGTACGGCTACTACGACATCCCCCGCGGAATCGACATGGAGACGCTGTCGGACGAACTGGGGATCTCACACCAGGCGCTCTCCGAGCGGCTGCGGCGGGCCCACCTGACCCTCGTCGAGGAGGCCGTCGGCGCGGACGACGCGACGTGAGCGTGCCGGCGGAACGCCTACCACGGTCGGCACGCAAGGAGTCGGCATGGATCGAGAGATGCTCGCGGATCAGCAGCAACTCGCCGAACTCGTCGAGGCGGAAGGATGGGAGGTTACCGACCTCGAGCTCTCGGCCTACGACAGCCCGTGGGCCGACGAGGACGATCCGGAGGCGACGGTAACGATCACCGCCCGGAAACCCTACGAGAGCGAGGACGACGGCAACGGCGCGGACCGCGACGACGAGGACGACGAGAACCCGTTCCGACTGAAGTGACCGGCGCGGGCCAGCCCCGTCGCGCTCGTAGTCGGTGACGGTCCCGACGACGCCCTTCGACGATCGTCTCCCGAATCGTCCCATCACCCGCTGCGGAACACCTATTGTCGCTCCGATAACTAGTGTGTGCGTATATGTCCGACCATCGGTCCGAGCTGTCGGTCGCTCGCCGGCGCCTCGAGCCGGTACTGGCCGTCGTCGTTCTCGCGTGGACGGCCGTCTGGATCGTCGAACCCGCCGTCGTCGGAACGGCTGAGGCAGTCTCGAGTCTCGTGGTCCTCGTCGCGGTGCTCGCGCCCGGACTGCTCGCGCTCTCGGTGCTCGCGGGCGCGCTGGCTCGCGGCGCTCGGCTCGTCGCGACGCGTCTCGGCTCCGACGACCGGACTCGGGCGGGTGACGGCTCCCCCGTCGGCGTCCTCGCGTCGGTCGCCCTCGGCGCCGTCGCCGTCCTCACGCTGTGGTGGGCCGTCGGCGGATTGTACGTCGCCTTCCTCGCGGACGCGGGCGGCGTCGTTCTCGCGCCGCTTGCCGCGCTGGTCGCCGGGAGCGTCCTCGGCGTCCTCGTTCTGGCTCGGACCCTGCTGGATCGGCTGGGTTCCCCGATCCGTCCTCGCAAGCCGATCGTCGACTGAACCACTCACTCAACCCTTGATGTTACAGACGGGGAACGTCCGCGCAACCTTGTCGCCGATACCGAGTTCGTCGGAGACGCGAACGACCTCGTCGACGTCCTTGTAGACGCCCGGCGCCTCCTCGGCGACGGTCGCGCCCGACTGGGCCTTGACGTAGATCTGTTGCTGGTCTTCGAGTTCCTGCTGGACGTCCCCGCCCCAGTACTCGTTTTTCGCCTGGGTGCGGCTCATCAGCCGGCCGGCGCCGTGGGCGGTCGAGCCGAAGGTCAGATCCATCGAGTTCTCGCCACCCCGCAGGACGAAGTTCCCCGCACCCATGCTGCCGGGGATGATGACCGGCTGGCCAACGTCGCGATAGGCCTTCGGCACCTCCGGGTGGCCCGCGGGGAAGGCTCTGGTCGCGCCCTTGCGGTGGACGTAGAGCTCGCGTTCTTCGTCCCCGACCGTGTGCGTCTCTTTCTTTGCGATGTTGTGGGCGACGTCGTACAGCAGCTCCATCTCCATCTCCTCCCAGGTGCGGTCGAACACGCGCTCGAAGACCTGGCGAGTGCGGTGCATGATCAGCTGGCGGTTGACCCACGCGAAGTTGATCGCCGCGTTCATCGCCGCGTAGTAGTCCTCGGCGAGCTGCGATCCTGCAGGTGCCGCAGCCAGCTCCTTGTCTGGCAGCCGATCGAGCAGTCCCTTGTGCTGTTGCTCGATCTTGCGCAGGTAGTCGTTACAGGTCTGGTGGCCCAGGCCCCGGGAGCCGCAGTGAATGAGGACGACGATCCGGTCCTCCTCGAGGCCGAACGCCGCGCCGACCTCGTCGTCGAAGACGTCCGTGACCCGCTGGACCTCGAGGAAGTGGTTCCCCGAGCCCAGCGAGCCGATCTGGTTTTTCCCGCGGTCCTTTGCCTTCTGGCTCACCTTGTCGGGATCCGCGCCTTCGCGCATCCCCTCGTCCTCGCAGTGCAGGAGGTCGTCCTCGACGGCGTGGCCGTGCTCGAGGGCCCAGTCGACACCGCGAGCGAGGATCTCCTCGACGGTGTCGATGTCGGCCTCGACGATCCCTCCACCGCCGAGTCCCGAAGGGATGTTGGCAAAGAGGGAGTCGACGAGTTCCTCCTCGCGTCCCTGGAGCTCGTCGTACGTGAGGTTCGTCCGCATCATTCTCACACCGCAATTGATGTCGTAACCAACCGCCCCGGGCGAGATACAGCCGTTCTCGGCGTCGATCGCGCCAACTCCGCCGACGGGGAAACCGTAGCCCTGGTGGCCGTCGGGCATACAGATCGCGTTGGTCGTAATCCCCGGCAGGTGGGTCGTGTTCGTGAGCTGCTGGAGGGTCTTGTCCTCGCTGATCTCCTCGAGCAGGGCCTCGCTGGCCAGCACCCGCGCGGGAACGTTCATCTCGCCCTCCTGGGGGATCTCCCAGACGTAGTCGCGCACCTTCTCGAGCGTGATGCCGTCGGCATCGAACGTAGTCATACGCGACACTCCGACCGCGACGATGAAAGAACGTTCGCCTCGGGTGTGGAACTCGGCCGGTTGCGCCGCCTCCCTCAGACGTCGAAGACGACGTACGACTCCCAGCCGTCGCCGACGTCCTCGAGGCGCATCTCCGAGTAGGTGACGGCCTTGATCTCGCGGGCGTCGATCGCGTCGAGCGGGATCCCGCGGGCGCTGCCCTCGAGGCGCCACTCGTCGTCGGCTCGGTCGATCCGTTCGACACGGTGATCGACGGGGAGCTCTGCCCGGACGTCCCGCAGGTAGATCAGCTCGTCCAGGTAGTCGAACAGCAGCGCCTCCCGGCTCTCGGCCGCGACGGCGACCGAAAAGCGCTCGCCGTTCTCCGCCGGAATCGCGTCACAGGAGGCCGCCGCGAGGCCGTCGGCGACCGCAGCGAAGACGTCCTCGAGGTCGTCTCCGGTCGCCGCCACGCCGACGTCGGCGGTGTGGTCGCGAAGCTCGAAACTCATACTCGACGTTCACGAGCCGACGAGGTATGTCCGTCGCTTCGCGTCACGCCGGCTATCGTCGCGGTGGCGAGGACGTCGCCCCAGCGCACGACCGGATCGTGTCCGACGGATGGCCGCGCTGCCGGTGGAATTATATTGGCGAGTCTGCTATACCGTGGTAGTGAGCGTCAACATCGACAGTCGCGTCGTCGCTCCCGGCAGCGACGAGTTCGTCGAGGACGCCTGGCAGCTCAAGGAACGCATCAACAGCCAGGAAGGCGTCCTCAAACAGCGATACGAGTTCTTTACCGACGCCTATCGGCGCTCGACGGTTCACTGTTATCTGCAGGACGACGAGCTCGTCGGCTTCGCGGCCGTTCGCCGGGACGGCTACATTCTCTTTCTGGCGGTTTCGACGGAGTTTCGCGGCCAGGGGATCGGCAAGCGCCTCGTCGCGCGGGTCGCCGAAGACCACGACTCGGTCACCTGCCACGCCCGGACGAGCAACGAGAACGCCCTCGAGTTCTACGAGCATCTCGGCTTTGAGACCAAGCGCCGGATAAACGGCTACTACGAGGACGGCGGCGACGCCTACTACCTCAAACTCGGCGATGACTCCGGAATCGCGGATCGGATCTCGGAGTTCGTTCGCCGGTAGCGCTCGTCGCTTCCCACCCGCCACGCCGTCTGGAGCGACCGCTCGGCACGGTCCCCCACGGGCCCGGGCTTTCGGCAGGATTATACTACCCCGACGACGAGTACACGAGGCGCATGGAGGAGCGAACGAGGGCCTATCTTCGGGGTCGATTCCGCGATCACTACCGCCGCACGGAGCTGACGCTCCCGCCCGCGGCAAACGAACGCGAGTGGGGATTCATCCCCTGGACCGAAGGGCCCGACACGACGATGGTTCGTCACCGTTCGCTGCTCGAACTCGGCGACCTCGAGGAGTTTCTCGTCCGCAAACGGCCCCGCCACGTCTACTTTTCTGCGGGGCGGTTTCGCGACCCCGGTGCGAGTTCGATGCACGAGAAGGAGTGGCAGTCCGCGGATCTCGTCTTCGACCTCGACGCCGACCACCTCCCGAACGTGACTCTCGGCGAGGACTCCTACGCCGAGATGCTCGCGACGTGCAAGGACGCCCTGCTCCGTCTGCTCGATTTCCTCGAGAACGACTTCGCGTTCGAGGAGCTGGAGATCGTTTTCTCGGGCGGGCGGGGGTATCACGTCCACGTCCGCGACGAGTCGGTCCGCCACCTCGACCGGGAACATCGGCGCGAGATCGTCGACTACGTCCGCGGGATCGGCATGGAGTTCGAGGAGCTGATCGAAACCGAGACCGTCGCCGGACTCGGCCGGAAGACGCCGACCGAGCGCCACACCTTACGGACAGAGGGCGGCTGGGGCGCCCGGACTCACGACCGGTTCATGTCGTTTCTCGACGAGCTGCTCGCCCTCGAAGAGGACGCGGCCCTCGAGCGACTGCAGGCGTTCGACGGGATCGGCGAGGGGAAGGCGACGGCGACGTTAAACGCCGCCCGGAACAACCGCGACCAGCTCGAGGCCGGCAACGTCACCGTCCACACCGCCGTTTCCCAGCTGGCCGAGCGGTTCGCCCACCGGGCGGTCGAGGCCGACAACGCCCCGATCGACGAGCCCGTGACGACCGACACGAACCGACTCATTCGCCTTCCGGGCAGCCTCCACGGGGGCAGCGGGCTCGAGACCGTTCGCCTCGATCGCGACGAGATCGACGCCTTCGAGCCGCTTACCGACGCCGTCCCGGAGACGTTTACGGGCCACGAGATCCGGGTCGACGTCACCGACGGCGGCGAAGTCGAGCTGGGTGGAGATAGCTTTACAGTCACGGAGGGCGATCAGTCGCTGCCGGAGTACGTCGCCGTGTTCCTCATGGCCCGGGGCCGAGCCGAGAAGGAGAAAGAATGAACTTAGACGAGCTACGATCCGTCCAGAGCAAGGAGCGCCAGAAGGACAGTCTCCAGAACCTGCGCCCCTCGTTCTACCAGGAGGTCGGCGAGTACATCGCCGAACTCGAGGACGAACGCGACCGCGCGGCCGAGCAGGCCGACGACCCCTTCTCCTCGCCCGAGGTGAGCCGGCTCACTGACGAGATCGAAACCGCCAAGGACGTCGTCGAGGCGATCTACGAGCGCCGAATGGGCAAGCTCGTCAAGCAGGCCAGCCTCGCGGCCGCGGGGATGGCCGCCAACGACGACGGCCTCACCGCCGAGGAGGCCGACCTCTTCGACGACCTCGTCGACCGCATCGACGCGAACAAGACCCGCGTCCTCGACGTCCTCGAGGGCGTCGAGGCCGAAAGCGAAGGTGTGTCCGAGACCGACGACGCGCTCGGAGCCGACGCCGGGACGACGACAGAATCTGACCCGGCGCCCGACGCGCCGAACGAGGACTCGGACCCGGACTCGATCGCGAAAACCGGAACGCCCGACGCGCCGCCGATGGAGCCGGATCCGACCGCCGAGACCGCGGACCGAAGCGACGAGGCCGACGTCGATCCGACGACGCTCGAGCCCGACGACGATCCCCGAGCGTCGGACGCCAGTGAGGTCACGGCGGCCGACGTCATGGGCGGCGATCCACCCACCGACCCCGACGAGGACACACTGGACCCCGACGCGGCGACGTCCTCGCAGACGGACGGTCCAGAAAACGAGACCGAGTCGGCACCGGGCGAGGACGTCGATTCCGCGGTCGACGAGCCGGACGACGCCGAGGCTACTGCAGCGTCCGGGGACGACCTCGATCGGATCACGGTCCGGATGACCCGCGACGTCGGCTCGATCCTCGGCGTCGACGACCGCGAGTACACCCTCTCGGCCGACGACGTCATCACCCTGCCGGAGCAGAACGCCTCGCCCCTGCTCGAGCGCGACGCCGCGGAACGGCTCGACTGACTCCGGGCCGGCTCGCGCAACCGGAAGGCATACGACGACTCCCTCGAAGGGACGGTATGCTCGAAATCGGCGACGACGCACCCGAGTTCGTACTGCAAAATCAACACGGCGAGAGGGTTCGCCGCTCGGCGTTCGACGGTCACCTCGTCGTCTACTTCTACCCGCGGGCCGGCACCGACGGCTGTACGACCGAGGCCCGCGAGTTCGAGGACGCTCGCGAGGATTTCGAGGACCGCGGCGTCGGAATCGTCGGAATCAGCGACGACCCGGTTGCGGATCTCGAATCGTTCGCCGCCGACCACGAGCTGGGGTTCGATCTGCTCTCGGATCCCGAGGGTGAGGTCGCGACGCTGTACGACGCCTACGGCGAGAAGCGCATGTTCGGCAACACCTTCGACGGCGTCTTCCGGACCACGTACGTCGTCGGCCCCGACGGCACGATCGAGGCGGCCTACGACGACGTCTCGCTCGACGGCCACGCCGACGACGTCCTCGAGGACCTCGGCGAGGGACGGACCGGGAAAGCCGCTCCGGAGCGGTAGCGTTTCGCGGACCGATTTCGGGGCCAGCAACCGCGCACCGAAGCGAGTCGGTCGACGGACCCGCCCTGGAACCGATCCCGATACTCCGGCACAAGGAGTTTTACTTCGACGAGAGAACGTATCGGTATGGAGCTGCGACAGCTAGCTGACGTGCTCGAGGGCGGCGATCTGACCGGTCGGCAGGCTGCGACCATCGTCGCCCGCTGGATGGCGCTCACGGCTGCCTTCGGGATCGTCGTCTTCGTCGCCGTCTTCGTCTTCTAAAAAATTCGTCTTTCGACCTGTCCAGCGCCGAACCGCGCGAGCAAGGACGCTGCCGTTACTGGGACGCTCCCGTCACTGGAAGGTGCGGCCGAGCTGGTCCTCGCTTTCCGGTTCGGCGGTCTGGAACTCCTGTTCGATCTCCTCGTAGCGCTCGCGGGTCTCGGGAGTCACGCTCGGCTGGACCTCCTCGAGAGCGCGCTCGAAGTGTTCCTTGCTGATGCGGACGTTCTCGATGGTGTCGGGCATATCGTCGGGGTCGACCGAGTTGATGAACTCGCGGCTGGCGGCCATCGAGGCCTCGCGACAGACGGCCTCGATGTCGGCGCCGACGTAGCCCTCGGTCTCGCCCGCGAGCCAGTCGAGATCGACCGCGTCGGCCAGAGGCTTGTCGCGGGTGTGGACCTCGAAGATCTTCCTGCGGCCCTCCTCGTCGGGAACCGGCACGTGGACGTGGCGATCGAGCCGGCCCGGACGGAGCAGCGCCGAGTCGATCAGATCCGGGCGGTTGGTCGTCGCGATCACGACGACGTCCTCGAGTTCCTCGAGGCCGTCGAGCTCGGTCAGCAGCTGGCTGACGACGCGTTCACCGACGCCCGAATCGCCCTGTCGCTGCCCGCGTTCGCCCGCGATCGAGTCGATCTCGTCGAAGAAGATCACGGTCGGGGCGTTCGAGCGGGCCTTCTCGAAGACCT
>JGI2924J29684_1077313_pt1 | contig 15734 bp, 13 predicted proteins | sample BenlonsequencITS_FD_29684 | JGI IMG/M metagenome (IMG submission 29684)
TTCTCAAATCCAATTTCTTACCTTCGAGACCATTCGCAAAACCACCAAAAACCGAGTGAAATCGCTCTTAAGAAATTGAGCCCGCGAAACCGTAGTTGAGAAACCGCTACCGTGAAATCGAACTTAAGACACCGCCGACCCCAACAAACCCCAAAACCCAACCCAAACCCACCCCAGACAGCACAAAACCCCACCCCTGGATCGAGTCCAGGGTGTGGGGTTTTGAAAAGGTGTAAGAAAGTTCTTACTTAAGGGTGACCTTTGCGCCAGCCTCTTCGAGCTTAGCCTTTGCAGCCTCAGCGTCGTCCTTGTTTGCGCCCTCGAGGATAGCCTTAGGTGCGCCCTCAACGAGCTCCTTTGCTTCCTTCAGGCCCAGGCCGGAGACGAGCTCGCGGACAGCCTTGATGACGCCGATCTTCTTTGCGCCTGCGTCTTCGAGAACGACGTCGAACTCGTCCTTCTCTTCTGCAGCAGCAGCTTCGCCGCCTGCAGCGCCTGCAGCAGCAACTGCAACTGGAGCAGCTGCGGTTACGTCGAAGACCTCTTCGAATTCCTTAACGAACTCGGAGAGCTCGATGAGGGTCATTTCCTTGAAAGCCTCGATGAGCTCGTCTTTGGTGAGCTTAGCCATGGTGGCATCCTTCCTGTTGTTGAGCGTTTAACACGCTCGAAAAAGTTTGGGGTAAAACTGGTGCGCCTGGTGGCGACTTATGCGTCCTTCTTGTCCTGGAGCGCAACGGCGAGGCGTGCGACCTGGGAAGCAGGAGCGTTGAACAGGCCTGCGGCCTTTGCCAAGCTGCCCTTCATGGCGCCGGCAAGCTTCGCGAGAGTGGTCTCACGGTTGTCCAGCTCGGCGATTGCGTTGACCTGTTCAGCGGTCAGCGCGTTGCCATCCATGTAGCCACCCTTGACTACGAATGCCTTGTTTTCTTCGCCGAATTTCTTCAGCACCTTAGCGGTGTCAACTGCTTCGCCCTTGATGAAGGCAACAGCGGTTGGACCGGTCAGGAGATCATCAAGGCCCTCGACGCCAGCTTCGTTAGCGGCGATCTTAACAAGGGTGTTCTTGGCGACGGAGTACTGGACATCGAAGCCCAGTGCCTTACGCAGTTCGGTGGTCTGAGCCACGGTCAGGCCACGGTACTCGGTGAGAACGACGGTGTCGGTCTCAGCGAAACGTGCCTTGAGCTCTGCCAGAGCTGCTTCGTTTCTTGGGTTTGCCATTACTTCGCCTCCTTCCTCTTATGTGTAATCTACTGATCCGCGGAGCTTTCACACGGTCAATAAACCAATGAGAAAAGCCCCGTGCAAGAGCACAGGGCGCTATACATTCCACATAAGGAATCTAAGGCGTTCAAGTGTCTCCTGCGTGGGCCGTTCCTAAGGGTAGGAAACCTTCGATCCGTCATGCGGATGACCTACGGTCTTCGGTGAACCTTGAGCTCGATCTGGCGCGTGGCCGATCGTTCAAACTTCGGTCTATTACTTTAGGGCAGGATCGGCCGAAATACCAAATCGCGGTTTAGCCTGCAAGGAATTCAAAGGTCACGGCGATTTCTTTGGTGACTTCGATGTCAGAGGGGGCGAGTTCTAGGTCGAGTGTGCGCGGTGGTATGGAGGCTTTTGCTGCCATCATTTCTGCGCGTGCTGGTATCGGTGTGGAGCTGTGGGTGTCGGTTGTTGCGTAGAGAAGTGCACCTAGCTGCCCGCCGAGGGATTCTGCGATGGCGGTCGCGGTGTTCCGCGCAGTGTCGGCAGCACCTTGCAATGCCTCCACAGCAGCCTCTGCAGCCAAACTGTCACTCAAGGACCACAACGGGCCGTCGACTTGAACGTCTGGCACCGCTGCGAGCCGGGAGATGATGTCGCGTGCGATGTTCACATCGGTGCCGGTGACTTCTGCGTTCCAGTCGGCGTTGATTTGGCCGTCGTATGCAGTGGATTCAGAGATGCGTTCGCCTTGGAGGGGGACGTCGATAAGCACGCTGCCTATGGCGGAAATTGCCGTAGCCCGGCGCGCGTACGCGTCGTTGGGGTGTGAGTGGGCTGAGGCACTCAGGCGGATGCGCCAGGTGTCGGCGGTGACGTGGATGGTGTGGCGCGCGCTGGCTTTTACGGTGGGCTCCATGTCGCAATTCTACCTGTGATCTGCTAAAACGGCTTGCGCTGCCCACCAGCCGGGCATTCCGTGGACTCCCCCGCCCGGCGCGTTGGAGGCGGATGCCATGTACGTTTTCTCGCCGATTTTGGTCGGCATTCGCCGAAGCAGCGCGGACCCTGCGGTGATGTCTCCGCCAACAAGATTGGGGTTCCACGCCTCTAAATCCTCCGCGTTGGTATCCACTGAATGCACGATGCGATCACGGAAACCGGGGGCGAAGCGTTCAATCTGCGCAGTGATTAATAAAGCAGCTCGCTTATCGACGAAACCCCGCGGCACATGCGCGTAGGCCCACACGACGTGGCGCCCCTCCCGGGCGCGTGAAGGATCCGCCACTTGTTGTTGGCACAAAATGATAAACGGGCGTTCGGGCATCCGCCCCGCTGCGACTTCTGCTTCTGCGAAAGCGATTTCCTCAGAGCTTCCGCCCACATGGACGGTTGTGGCCTGGCCTACCTGGGGATTGCTCCAGGGAATTGGTCCGTCGAGGAGGTAGTCCACTTTGTAGGAACTTGGTCCGTGTTTCCAGGTGCTCATGCGTTGCGGAAGCCCTGCATTAAGGTCAGTTCCTTTGAGTTTCAGCACCTGTGAGGGGGTTTGGTTCAGAATAATGGCATCGGTGTCGCGGAATTGTGAGAGGGAATCAATCTGTGAATCGCAGTGAATGGTGCCACCGTGATGGTTTATGACATTGACCAGAGCATCGACGATCCGTCCGCTTCCCCCAACTGCAACCGGCCATCCTCGCGACATCCCCAGAGCGCCAAAAAGCAATCCAAGTGATGCGGTCATCGGCTTGTGTGGTGGAGTCACCGAGTGCATCGCCGAACCGATAAACAGGGATCGGGCTTCTTCTGTTTCAAAAGCGGCACTGGCTAGACGTTTCGCGGGCAGCAACGCAAATGGGCCAAACTTTGCCATCCGAATCGGATGTGCTGGCCATTTCAGCACCGGCCCTAATAGATTGGCCAAGTGTTTATCAATGTTTTTGGTTAAGCCCTGGTGCAAATTCTTCCAACGACGTGCATCAGGTCCAAGCTTTTTGGCGGTCTCTGGGAGTGACGTTTCCAGCAGTCCGGCCCTGCCATAATCTAACGGGTGGGCCATCGCAAAGGGAGAATACGCCCATTCCAGGCCGTGATCTTCCAGACCCAAATAGTGAAAAGCTGGGCTTGCCACCCCGAAAGGATGCCCTGCGGCACCCAAATCGCTGATAGTCCCCTCCCCCAGAACGCTTTCTGAGCGCGCCGCCCCTCCAGGGGTTGGCGCCGCCTCATACACATCTACTTGCCAACCTGCTTTGGCCAGCACCGCCGCCGTGGTCAACCCATTGGGGCCAGAACCAACAACGACCGCGTGCTTTGCGCCAGTGTTTCCGCCTCGAAATGTCACGACATTTAGGTTACCCTGCTAAGAAACTTTTTCTTGCGTATCAAAATCACTAATCGCTCCGCGTGGCAGTGCGACCCGAGCGGAATTGAGGATAGCCAGCACGTCAATGACCTCTTGGAAGATCGCACCCATCAGTGGCGTCAAGAATCCAAATACCGCGAGGATCATTCCTATGACACTCAACGCCATGCCACCGCCCGCAGATTGCAACGCTATTCGACGCATCCGTGCACTGATGTGGAGCAGATCGTCGAGACGTTCCAGGGAAGAATCCAAAATCACAGCATCTGCTGCTTCGGACGTGACATCGGAGTCTGCTCCCATCGCGACACCAACGGTGGCAACGGCCATGGCTGGCGCATCGTTGATTCCATCACCTAAGAACATGGTGGCGCCGTGCTCATTATGCCGATTAACAATGTTCAGCTTGTCTTCCGGTGAGGCCTCTGCGTGTACCTCATCAATGCCAACCTTGTCCGCAAGGTAACGAACCTCAGATGCGCGATCACCAGAGATAATCATGAGCTTGTCCACTTTGTGCTTCTTGGGCAAGTGCGCGATGAACTCACTGGCAGATGCACGAGGTTCATCCCGGAGGCGAATGAGTGCTGCATATTTATCATCAACAAGCACCACAGATTCCATGCCGGAACTTGTCACCGGAATGTAGTTCTTGCTGTCTGGATCAATTTCTAGTGTGCTGCGCCTATTGGTTATTCGAACCAGGTGCTCGCCCACCGTGCCGGTTAGTCCCTGTCCTGGACGTTCCGATACTTCCACTACATCAGGCAGATGAAGTTCCCTGGCTTTTGCGCCCTCACGAATCGCGTCAGCCAACGGGTGTCTGGAGTAGCGCTCTACTGAAGCAGCCAAAGCTAGGACTGTATCTTCCTCAACTCCGGGAGCAGTGTGGATATCAGTAATCACTGGCCTGCCATAGGTGAGCGTTCCAGTCTTATCGAACATCACTGTCTTTACTCCTGAAGCGTTTTCCAGCATTCCAGGGTTCTTCACGATGATGCCCCGACGAGCCGCAAGAGAAATCGCACCGATGATCGCCACTGGCACTGCAATGAGCAATGGACATGGGGTGGCGACAACGACAACAGCCAAGAACCTCACTGGGTCGCCGGAGACAATCCAGCCAAGACCACCGAGGGCAAGTGCAATCACCGTATACCACGCGCCAAGACGGTCAGCCATCCTGCGCATTTCTGGGCGGTTGTTTTCTGCTTCATGGAGTACACCAACAATTTGGGCGTATCTGGAATCATGGGCAAGCTTTGTGGCAACAATCGTCAGCGGAGTATCACCATTGACTGCACCCGACATTGCTTGCGAACCTTTAGATTTACTCACCACATAGGGCTCACCCGTGAGATAAGACTCATCCATGGTGCCGTGGCCTGCCACGATTTCACCATCCACGGGACAAAGTTCATGCGGGAGCACCGCCACTAAATCACCAACCGTGATCTCTTCCACGGCGATCTCTTCGGTTCCATCAAGAATGGTTGCACCCAACAGGCGGTGAGCTGTACTTGGTGCGCGCCGGGCAAGTGCGTCCAAGGTGCCACTGGCTCGCCGTGATGCTGCCTCTTCTAGCGCTTCACCACCAGAGAGCATGAGCACGATGATCGCGGCAACCAACCACTCCCCTAACAACACAGAAGTAATGATGGAGACTGCTGCTAAAGTATCCGCGCCACCGCGAGTTTTAATGGCTGATTTCAGCACATCCCACATCAACGGAATGCCACCTACGATAACGATGGCTATTAAAGGCCAGTTTTTAGCAAGGCCATCTAGATCTAGAGCCAGCCATAAAATGAGATGTATTGCGATGGCAACAAGGGCTGCGACAGTGATGATGCCATCAAATGAGCGGATGAATAACATCCAGGGATTTGGGGTATTAAGTTTTTTATTCATAACCCCATTATCACCCATAAAAATGTCCCTGACCAGCATGTACAGGCTTCCCTTGGCAAGGTAAGGATGGGCTTTCCCTAAAATAATAAGGCCAACGACCCCTTAAATTTCCAAGGAGCCGTTGGCCGTATTTGGCTGCAACAGGCAGCCACAACAGGAAGTGACTATGCCCAACCCGCAGGCATTAATCCGACGATCGCGAGAACCGAGTACACAAACGCCAGGGAGTACACCACAATCAACAGGATCTGGAAGATGGGGTGCGCTTGCCAGGTGGCTTTCCACACTGGTTCTTGGTCACCACTCTTGCGGGAGTTGCGCAGCAACAGCACGGGGATGATGGACATGATTGCTCCGGCAAATCCTCCGGCGTAGCTCAGTGCTGCCACGAATCCGCCTAATCCCGCAAGTGAAATTGCCAGTGGTGGAAGAACAGTTAGTCCGACAGCAACGGATCGCTGCCATCCGTGTTGTGGCCAGTGGCCAATATCTAGTACGTTGCGCATCGCGGTGAATCCAATGGCGATGAATGAAGTGAACATGGCCAATAGTGCGAAGGCATTGGCCATGTAATAGGCCACTGGGGCGAGTGCTTCGCCCCAGGAGATGGTGACAACTTCACTGACGCCTGTGCCCAGAAGCCCTAGTGCCGCGAATGGTACAGCTGCCAGGGTGACACCAGTTGCGACCATGCCGATGATGATCGCGCGTGGCACTGCCTTCGGGGTGGCAGGGTTAACTCCTCGTGCGATTTCTGGAACCACATATTGGGCAAGGAAGGTAAAGACCGCGAGGTTCATGATCGGAACGATGAAGAATGGGTGGAACACGATCAGGTTGTCTGCGGAAATTCCAGGGCCAAGCACTGTCCATCCACACAGCACGATGATGATCGTTGCCATGCCAGTGGTGATCAATGCCTCCACGAAGCTTGCCGTGTGCAGGCCTTTCCACATGATCAAGGTGCCTAAAACAAAGAATCCAAGGGTGCCCACGATTGGTGGCAGGCCGGTGAGGTTGCCTATCAAAATGCCGGATCCTGATGCGTAGGCAATCAGTGCACCCACGCTGTTGACCACAATGGCAATGAACACCAGCCAGCGGCCCCACTGCCCCAGGTATTTTTCTGCCAGGCCGGAAAGCTGCAGTGGCTTCTTGGTGCGCAGGGATACTTCGGCGATGTAGAGCATGGAGATGGTGGTCAGTGTTCCCGCAATGAGCAGGGCAACAACCAGGGCGAGGAAACCACCGTTGCGGGCAGCGTATGGGAGGCTGAGCACACCGGCGCCGATGTTGGTTCCGTAGATAAGGGCAACGCCTTGGGCAACGCTGAGGTACTTCTTCTTAGCAGAGGACACATTCTGAGGTGCTGTACCTGCAGCATTGTGCGCAACTATTGATTCGGTAGTCATGTTTTTTCCTTCGGGTTATTCACCGGACAGCTCATGTGTCACGGCAAAGCGAGGTAACGCACGGAGAGATATTCTTCGATTCCTTCGGTTCCGCCTTCTCTGCCGAAGCCGGATTGTCCGATGCCGCCAAAAGGTGCTGCTGGGTCAGAGATGGCGCCTCTGTTGATTCCGACCATTCCGGCTTCCAAGTGTTCCGCCATGTACTGTGTTGCTTTCACATTGTTGCTGAATCCGTAGGCTGCGAGGCCGAATTCGGTGGAATTTGCTTGTGCAACGCCTTCGGCCAAGTCGGTGAAAGTGGCAATGGTGGCCACAGGTCCGAAGATTTCCTCATGCACAATCCGTGACTGTGCAGGGACATCGGCCAAGATGGTGGCTGGATAGAAGAAGCCGGAGCCGTCGGGGACCTCCCCACCGATGATGAGGCGGGCGCCGTCGGTGATGGCTTCATCCACTAGTGCTGCGATCCGGTCGCGTTGGCGGGCAGAAATCACCGGCCCAATGGGAGTGTTCTGCATGGCTGTCGCCAGCTTTGAGGTGAATTCGGCAGCGCGGGATTCATGAACCAAGAAACGGTTAGCTGCGATGCATACTTGGCCGGCGTTGCGGAGTTTTGCGGCGATGGCACCGGATACGGCTTCGTCGAGGTCTGCGGCTTCGTCGATAACAAAAGCTGCATTTCCGCCGAGTTCCATGGAGGTGCGCAGCAGTCGGTCCGCGGATTGGCGGACCAGGATGCGTCCCACGTTGGTTGATCCAGTGAAGGTGACTTTAGCCAAGCGAGGATCAGCCATGAGTTCTGCCGATAGCTCTGCATCTCGAGTGGTGGTGATGATTGAGACCAAGCCCTGCGGGATATTAAAGGTATCAAAGACGGAGGCGATGATCTCCCCCACTTTGACCATGGTCAGTGGGGTTTCGGAAGCAGGTTTCACCAACACGGGGCAACCAGCGGCCAGGGCTGGGGCGATTTTGCGGGTGGCCATGGCGATGGGGAAATTCCATGGGGTGATCGCCAGCACTGGTCCCACGGGTGCGCGGGTGACGGCGATGTGACCGATTCCGGAAGGTGACTGTCCGTAGCGGCCGGGCAGGCGCACTGCTTCTTCCGCAAACCAACGGAAGTATTCTGCACCATAAGCGACTTCACCAAGAGCTTCTGCAACGGATTTTCCAGCTTCCAGGTGGATGATCTCTGCAAGTTCTTGGGCGCGTTCGGTCAGTGCTTCGAAGATTGCGGTGAGTACCACGGATCTTTCGCGGGGAGTTTTCGCAGCCCATGAAGGACCAGCTGCAACTGCATCAGAGAGCGCGGACATCCACTGGGTGGAATCGTGGTTTTCTAGCTCGGTGATGGTGGAGCCATCGCTGGGGTTGATTACTGGGAAGGTCAAAGACACTTTAGCCCACCTTCTGGTGCGCGGTTTCGCGCTCTAGGGCTGCGACTAACACCTGAAGACCATCACGGAGAGTGTCCTCTGCAATGACCAGTGGTGGCAGCAGGCGGATGACGTTGCCATCGGTGCCGCAAGTCAGCAGCAGCACACCTTCAGCTTTTGCGCGCGCAGCCACTGCGGCGGTTAAAGCTGCGTTCGGGCGGCCGGTAGCGTCGATAAGCTCAATGGCCATCATTGCTCCGCGGCCGCGGATTTCGGCGACCTCCGGGAAGGCACTCAGCTGCGCGAATTCATCGCGGATGATGGTCTCGATTTCTTGCGCGCGGGTCTTAAGGTCGGCTTGTTCCATCACTTCAATGGCTGCAAGTGCCGCGGCGCAAGCAACGGGGTTTCCGCCGTAGGTTCCGCCGAGCGCGCCGGGGCCGGGTGCGTCCATGATTTCTGCGCGGCCGGTCACTGCGGATAGTGGCATGCCGCCGGCGATGCCTTTTGCGGTGGTGATGACGTCGGGGATCACACCTTCTGCGTCGCTGGCGAACCAGTCGCCGGTGCGCAGGAAGCCAGATTGGATTTCATCGGCGATGAACACCACGTCGTTCTCGCGGCACCAGGTGGAAATGGCTGCGAGGAATCCTGGTGCGGGGACGATGAATCCGCCTTCGCCCTGGATCGGTTCAATGACCACGCAGGCGAGGTTTTCGGCTCCGACCTGGGATTCGATCACGGAGATCGCGCGCTCTGCGGCTTCCGGGCCGGACAGTCCGTCGCGCAGTGGGTAAGACATTGGTGCACGGTAGACGTCTGCGGCTAGTGGTCCGAATCCGGACTTGTATGGGCGGTTCTTCGCGGTCATCGCCATGGTGAGGTTGGTCCGTCCGTGGTACGCGTTGTCGAACACCACGACCGCGCCCTTGCCGGTGTAGGCGCGTGCCACCTTGACGGCGTTTTCCACGGCTTCGGCGCCAGAGTTAAACAGCGCGCTCTTCTTGTCGTGATCGCCTGGAGTCAAGGCGTTGAGTCTCTCCGCCATGGCCACGTAAGTTTCATAAGGTGAGACCATGAAGCAGGTGTGGGTGAAGCGGGCAGCTGCGGCGCCGACGGCTTTCGCGACGGCCGCGTTGGATCCGCCGACCGTGGTCACGGCGATGCCGGAGGCCAGGTCGATGAAACGGTTGCCGTCCGCGTCAGCCAAGATGCCACCGTCTGCGTCCACCACGTATCCAGGCAGACCCGGTGCAAGTGCTCGTGCTACTGCTGCTTGTCGACGCTCATCCAGCGCTTTCGACTTCGGCCCTGGCACCTGCTCGGCCACGGTGCGCGACTGCGGGATGCGGTATGAGAGATCTTCCACGGTTCCTCCTGTGAGGTGAGATACAAACTGTTGTCTAGGTGATGAGTATTCTCTCCGAGGCAACGAAGTTAATATGTCCATGAGGGCGAAGTTGTAGACAATATTTCGCCCATATGGATAATTGACAGGAGTTTAACGCCATGGAAACCCCAACCCAAGACATGGATGTCCGCTGGTTATACACCCAAAGCCAGCTCAAACTCCGCGAAATTCTCCCCACAAACAAAACCTTCGATGTCATCCAAATCAGCGAACTCGTTGACCCCACCGACTTCATCAGCCCCAACAGCGTGGTCTTATCCGTTGGCATCGCCTTCGCAGAAACGCCCGACGGGCTTCGCGATTGGGCACACCGACTCGCCGACGCAGGGGTCATCGCGATCGGGTTCGGCTCCGGCCTCACCTTCCCACAGGTTCCGCAGGCGCTTATCGACGCCTCCCTCCACCTTGGCCTCGGCCTCTTTGAAGTCCCCCGTGAAATTCCATTTATCTCGATCACCTCCAGCGTGCGTGATGAGCAAACCCGCCGTGCCGGCCGCCTGCAACAAGAACTCCTCCTGGAACAGGAACGGCTTAACTCCATCGCCATCTCCGGTGGCATCGAAGCCCTGTGCCGTGCTGCCGCCGACTATTTGGGTGGTGCAGTAGCCATCGTGGACAGCGACGGCCGCGTGGCTTGCTCTATTACCACCGATGACCTAGACGCACTCCCCCAAGCTGTCTCGCGCCTTAACGGATCCAGTCAAGCACTCACGGATGCCACCAACTTTGGATTCATCCACCGTATGACCCGGTACGGCGACCGCCACCACGTGCTCTCAGTCCTTATGCCCACCCGCCCCAGCGAACAACACCGCGCACTGATCAGACACTGCGCAGGCCTTGCCGATATTTTGCTTCAACGCCCCGAAGCCATGCGCGACCGAGAAATCGAAGTGCGCTCACTTGCCATGTCACTACTTCTGGGTCGAAGCGACGACCTAGCCACCATTCACCGCGTGTTCGCTGACATCACTGATGCTTCCGGAAATATCCGCCCCATCCTCATCACCGGCAACACACCCCAATCAGTACGAAAAGCACTCTCCAGTGTCGCCACCGCACTGTACAAACAGGAACGAGCACTAGCTCATCTACGCCTCGCCGAATCCACCGAACTCCTCTTCCTTCGCGGAAGCCGCAGCGTGCACAACATCGTGCAACTTTTTGGTACTGCCGCAAGCGGAGTTCGCCTCTGCATTGGTCTGCCCACCCGAGCGGAAAACATCGATAAGAAACTCATCCGCGAACTCACTGCCACCGCAAAAACCCTACAACTTGGAACCCACGCCGAACCCCGTGACGGCACCTTGCTGTGGCTCCAAAACCCCGAGCTGCGCAAAATCCTTAAGATCCGATCCCGCGACACCTACGACCGTCTCCTCGACCACGACCGCACCAACAACACCGAGCTCGCCCCCACCTTGGTGTCTTTTACTCAGCACAGCGGACATATAGGCGACACCGCCAAAGAACTGGGCATCCACCGCCACACCGTGCGCACCCGCATGATCCGCATTGAAGAGATCTGCGAAATCGACCTCAATGATCCACTGACCAGAGCGGAGCTGCTCTTAGTGATCGCAACGAAGGAGGGAGACGTCGAAAAGCAATAAAAAGACCCCATGCAAAGCATGGGGCCTAAAGAGTTACGCGTGGGAAGGCTTATGCCTCTTCTGCGTAGTTCTTGGTGACGTGAGTGTCAACCTCAACACCAGGACCGGTGGTGGAAGACAGGGTCACGCGCTTGACGTAGATGCCCTTAGCGGAAGAAGGCTTGATACGGATGATCTCGTCGAGGAGAGCGCCGTAGTTCTCAGCCAGCTTCTTCGCATCGAAGGAAGCCTTACCAATTGCAGCGTGCAGGTTGGAAGCCTTGTCAACGCGGAAGGAAATCTTGCCGCCCTTGACCTCTTCGATAGCCTTAGCGACATCGTTGGTGACGGTGCCGGTCTTAGGGTTAGGCATCAGACCACGTGGGCCCAAGACACGAGCGATACGGCCGATCTTAGCCATCTGATCAGGGGTTGCAATAGCAACGTCGAAGTCGGTCCAGCCACCCTGGATCTTCTCAACGAGCTCGTCGGTGCCAACGAAGTCAGCGCCAGCAGCCTCAGCCTCAGTAGCCTTCTCGCCCTGTGCGAACACAGCAACGCGAACGGTCTTACCGGTGCCGTTAGGCAGGGAGACGGTGCCACGAACAAGCTGATCAGCCTTACGTGGGTCAACGCCCAGGCGGATAGCTACGTCGATGGAAGCGTCGTAGTTCTTGGAGGAGGTCTCCTTGACCAGGTTTGCAGCCTCGAGTGGGGAGTAGATGCGACCAGCGTCGATCTTCTCAGCGGCCTCGCGGTACGCCTTAGAGTTCTTGCTCATTAGAAATTCCCTTTCATGGAATTCTGTGGTTTAACGGGCCGGAGCTGGCCCTGCCACATAAAACTTTGGTGAAAATTGGTTGGTGGCCATTCATTTTGAATGAGCCACTAACCGGTGTGAAAGCTTTTAGCCTTCGACGGTGATGCCCATGGAACGAGCGGTACCAGCGATGATCTTCGCAGCAGCGTCGATATCGCGAGCGTTCAGGTCTTCCTTCTTGGTCTCAGCGATCTCACGAACCTGAGCCATGGAAACCTTGCCGACCTTCTGGGTGTGAGGAACGCCGGAGCCCTTCTGCAGGCCAGCAGCCTTCAGAAGAAGCTTTGCAGCTGGAGGAGTCTTCAGCTTGAAGTCGAATGAACGGTCTTCGTAAACGGTGATCTCAACAGGAACAACGTTGCCGCGCTGGTTTTCAGTCGCAGCGTTGTAAGCCTTGCAGAATTCCATGATGTTGACGCCGTGAGCACCAAGTGCTGGGCCAACTGGAGGAGCAGGGTTTGCCTGTCCTGCCTGGATCTGGAGCTTGATGAGGCCAGTGACCTTCTTCTTCTTCTTAGGAGCCATCGTTAAACCTGCTTCCTTGTTACCGGCCACAACTGGGACGATGAAACCCCACTAGTAACCGTCCGGATGCTCGGTCCCGCTACAACTTCAGATGATCGCTTTAGTTGATCATCTTTGCTGATCTTTACGTAACCGGGCCACCGGGGATGAATGATTTTGAGCATGCTTAAAAAACACGCGATTGTCTACCCTACACGCAAAACCCCGCATCACCAAAGCCCTTATATGTGGCCTAGGAAATGCGGGGTAAGTGGTGCAGTTTAGCTACTAGCTAACCTTCTCAACCTGGTCGAAGCTGAGATCAACAGGAGTTTCACGACCAAAGATGGACACCAAAACTTCCAGCTTCTGCAGCTCAGGATCGATAGAAGAAATCGTTGCAGAAACAGAAGCGAAAGCACCAGTCAGAATGGTCACAGCCTCACCAACAGTGAAGTCCACAGCAACCTGAGGCTTCTTGGTATCGGTAGGCATAGCCACAACCTGCTCACCCTCGGCAGCCGCAGCAGCAGCCTCACCGGTGACAACAGCCTGCTCCTGAGGCATCAAGAACTTCGCAACATCGCGGTGCTTCACAGGAGTTGCATTGCCCTCGTTACCCACAAAGCTGGTCACACCAGGTGTATCGCGAACAACAGACCACACGCGGTCATTCATGTCCATGCGGACCAAAACGTAGCCCGGCAGCAACTTACGCTTAACCAGCTTGCGCTTACCATCACGGATCTCAGTGACCTGCTCGATAGGAACAACAACCTCAAAGATGTCATCCTCAACCTCAAGGGTCTGAGCACGCATGTCAAGGTTCGCCTTCACCTTGTTCTCGTAGCCGGAGTAGCACTGAATGATGTACCAAACACCAGGCTGCTTCTTCAGCTCACGAGTGAACTTACGCAGACGAGCCTTGTACTCTGCATCCGCGTCCTGCTCATCGGTGTCACCAAGTGCAGCAGCCGCCTGAGCAAGGCTGTCAGCCTCTTCGTCCTCTTCTACTGGAGCTTCGGACTCTGCAGCAGCAGGAGCTTCTTCTGCGGCTTCTTCTGGAGCATCTAGGGTCTCTTCTTCCAGATCCTGCTCAGCTTCCAGGGCAGAGGCCTCTGCAGCAGCATCTGCTTCTACGTCTGCTTCTGCATCGAAATCGTCATCTGCGAATTCATCACTAAAGCTCGCGCCGAAGTTCAGATCCTCGTCCTGCTCAAACTCGTTAATGTTCTCATCGCTCATAATGCGTGTTCTCCCAACCTATCTATCGACCCTAAAACCCAGCGATAATCAGCCAACGCAGGGATGCAACATGCTATCTAACAGCTTTCGTCCCATGCTACTGCGACAAACAACCAATTACATCCAATTGCAACCGCTGCCCCAAACCAACCACCTGGGCAAAAATTATCCCGCCGGCTCCTCCAGGGAACCAGCGGGACTTTTCAAAAAAGATGTTACACATCCTACCTACGGAGTCAGAATCTTCTCAACTCCAAGACCAGCTAGGAAATCCACACCAGACACCAAAGCGGTCAAAACAATCAAGAATCCCAAAACGACAAGGGTGTACGTGACCATCTGGCGCGCAGTAGGCCAAATAACCTTACGGACTTCTCCCACAACCTCAGGCAGAAAAGAAATAACACCGCCGCCAGGCTTAGAATCCGAACCGGATGACTTCTTCTGTGTAGATACCTGCTTAGCCTCATAAGAAGAGGTAGAGGTAGTGGAAGCACCCGACAGCTGGCGTTTACCCGTTGGGCGAGACGTTCCGCCTACGCCAGAATTCTGCTCGTCGCTCACAGCACTCCTCTAAATCACTACTCATCCAGGGGCGATAACAATTTTTCGTGCAGACATTTGATCCAGCACAATCGCAGCCCTGTGTTCAACCTTCGAGAGTACATTAATCCCGCGAACCCTCGCAATATTTATTAGGACATACCTGCTACAGGTGAAAGATCCCTTGATGAAACAAAAAACACCCTTGATCTGGTTTTATTGTTTAACCAGATCAAGGGTGTTCATCTTGCAGGGGCGACAGGAATCGAACCTGCAACCTACGGTTTTGGAGACCGTTGCTCTGCCAATTGAGCTACGCCCCTATGGAGCACAGGCAATGTTACCATCAGCCTGTCAATTTGCGAAAACACCGCTTCTAACCTCAAAAAATTTGCAGTTAGAAGCGGTTTCATCCGCGGTAGCGATGGCGAGAATTGAACTCGCGACACAGCGATTATGAGTCGCTTGCTCTACCACTGAGCTACACCGCCACATTGCTCAACATCTCTTACGAGAATAAAAGCAACAGAGCCCCCTAACAGAATCGAACTGTTGACCTTTTCCTTACCATGGAAACGCTCTACCGACTGAGCTAAGGGGGCGTCAAGCTCTTTGAAATGCAGTCCGTATAACTACCGCTGCGCTCCGTTGAAGCCTTAAGAACTTTAACCCGAACCGCTACCGCAACACAAATCTGCAGGAAGCTAAAGGTTTTCTTGGATTAAATTGCACCCCTACTGCGATGCATGTGGCCTGAAACTAAAAACTCACGCCTTGAGTGCGTCTGCCAGGTGTGCATTTGTGACCTAAAGAGATCCAGAAATGATTCCAAAATGGTCCAGAAATGCAAAAAGAGCCCCCTAACAGAATCGAACTGTTGACCTTTTCCTTACCATGGAAACGCTCTACCGACTGAGCTAAGGGGGCATCTACTTCTTCAAAAACAGCCTGGCTGTGCTCCGTTGAAGTCTTAAGTAGATTAGCGTGAACTTGAAGAAACACAAAATCACTGGTCAGGCGCCACTTTTCAGCACTCAAAGACGCCCTAAAGTGACAATGGATTGAGTTATCTGCAACAGACGCTTGGTGTGGTTGCCTTAAGTTCAATTTCTCGAAGGCAACACCTCAACGACGACATCTTAACACCGACTTCTTATGCTCGACTTCAGTCGGTGCTGTCAGGATTTCCTACTGAAGTCGTCTGACGAGAAGTTGAGTATGAGAAGTCAGCACACGCGAAGTCGAGCAATAGGACTGCTGCCGCCATATCGAGGCGAAGGACTCCCCCACTTAAGTTCGATACCTCAAATACAATTTCTCAAATCCAATTTCTTACCTTCGAG
>JGI2924J29684_1077312_pt1 | contig 15726 bp, 16 predicted proteins | sample BenlonsequencITS_FD_29684 | JGI IMG/M metagenome (IMG submission 29684)
GCATATCAGCAGCAGTATGGATTAGCAGCAGCGTAAGAAGAAAAATCAATCAAGCTGTCTCAAAAACTTGACGAGCGCAGGGTGTCCCACTTCCTAGGAAGTGGGACACCCTGATCGGTACGTGGGCCGCCGCTGGTCTGGGCCGGAAGCTGCCGGCAATAGCCCTCACCTTTAAATCACGTCGGGAACACCGCCAACTAGGCAGCCGCTTCCTTCCTGCGCAGTGAAGGCCTCAGCCTGAAAGTGCAGACGACCTCTGGCAACGACGCCACCCCATGTTGAAGTTAGTTCAGCAACAGCTGTATAGTTCAGCGCATGCTGACTATTGCTTCTCGTCTAGACGTGATGAACCGGTTGGGTCGGGCCATGGCGGATCCGACTCGTTCCCGCATTCTCCTGGCGCTGCTGGAGGGGCCGGCCTACCCGGCCGCTCTCGCCCAGGATCTGGAACTGACGCGCTCGAACGTGTCGAACCATCTCGCCTGCCTGAGGGACTGCGGAATTGTTGTTGCCGAACCGCAGGGGCGACAGACCCGCTACGAGATCGTTGATGCTCATCTGGCGCAGGCGTTGAACGCGTTGCTGGATATCACCCTGGCCGTCGATGACAACGCCGAATGCATCGACGCCGGATGCGCCGTACCTGGGTGTGTCACTGGACAGGAGAGTGCGTAGTGGCAACCGGTCTACTGTCGGCGATTGGTCTGTTTATCGCCACCAATATCGACGACATCATCGTGCTCTCGCTGTTTTTTGCCCGCGGGGCGGGGCAAAAAGGGACCACGCTTCGGATTCTGGCTGGTCAGTACCTCGGCTTCATGGGCATCCTCGCGGCCGCAGTCCTGGTCACGCTGGGGGCAGGAGCATTCCTACCTGCTGAGGCGATCCCGTACTTCGGACTAATTCCCCTGGCCCTGGGACTATGGGCGGCCTGGCAGGCCTGGCGAAGCGATGATGACGACGATGATGATGCGGAGATCGCCGGGAAAAAGGTGGGTGTGCTGACCGTCGCCGGTGTGACGTTTGCCAACGGTGGCGACAATATCGGCGTCTACGTCCCGGTCTTCCTCAACGTGGACACTGCCGCCGTCATCATCTACTGCATCGTTTTCCTCGTCCTGGTGGCAGGCCTGGTCCTGCTGGCAAAGTTCGTGGCCACCCGCCCGCCCATCGCAGAAGTCCTTGAGCGCTGGGAGCACGTGCTGTTCCCGATCGTCCTGATCGGCCTGGGCATCTTCATCCTCGTCAGCGGCGGCGCCTTCGGCCTCTAATAAGCCCATCCCGAGCGCCCGGGTGGCCTATCCAGGTGTTGCCATCGGCGTCGACTGAACCGCCATTCGAAGCCGCGGAAAAACCGCCAAACGAAGCTGCAAGTCACAATTTCCGCTGTTTCATTAAGCACCAAACCATTAGTTTTGATCCCCGATTGGAATAGCTAATAACCCTATTAAGACAGAGAACGGGCATGCCATGCTGTGGCATCTACAAAGTTCTGTGCTGTGAATGCAAGGTCAGGTCCGTCTGTTTTTCATTGGGTGTACAAGCTCAATCACTATTCGCATGAAACTTCCTTACTTCGGATAAGCTGGGTTTAGTGCTGATGTGACACGTGTGAAATGCAGTTATGTCACAAAGCAGTTATGTCACAAAGCAGTTATGTCACAAACTATCGAGTTGCAACGCCATCTTCTTGTTGCCCAACGAAACGGATCTTAACTAGAAGAGCCAGGTCTTGTTTATTTCGGCTACTGATTCAGTAGCTGCGCTCCGATAGGATTCTTAGTTTTCAGTTCAGTATCTTTGAGCCACGGCTAGAATGTGAATCCTATGTCTAAGAAGAAGCCTCGCCCCATTCCGGTTCCTGCCCAATTTATCCCTGGTCTCATTGATGCGCATACACATTTGGCATCGTGTGGAGGAGATCTTGCAGGGTTGGTGGAAAGGGCCAAGGAGGCGGGCGTCGAAAAGCTTTGTACCGTCGGTGATGGTTTGGCTGAGGCCGAGCTTGCGCTGGAGGCCGCGCAACAGTTTGGCAATGTGTTTGCTGCGTGTGCGATTCATCCGACGAAGGCTGATCAGTTGGATGGGGCTGCGCGTGCGCGGCTGACGCAGATGGCGGCGGATCCGAATTGTGTGGCCATTGGTGAGACTGGTTTGGATTCGTATTGGATCAAGCACGATCCAGAGGACACGGCGGCGTTGGATGTGCAAGAGGAGGCGCTGCGCTGGCATATTGATTTGGCAATTAGTGCGGATAAGCCGTTGATGATTCACAATCGTGAGGCGGATGCTGATTTGATGCGAGTGTTGGCGGATGCTCCACCTCCAAAAGATACGATTCTGCATTGTTTTTCTTCGCCGTTGGACGTGGCGAAGGAAGCGTTGGATCGTGGATATGTGTTGAGTTTTGCGGGCAATGTGACGTTTAAGCGTAATGAGGAGTTGCGGGAGGCTGCTCGTATTGCGCCGATTTCCCAGATTTTGATTGAAACCGATGCGCCGTATATGACGCCGGAGCCGTTTCGGGGGAGTAGGAATGAGCCGTCGTTGATTGGTCATACGGCGCTATGCATTGCGGAGGTTCGGGGGATGGCTGTGGAGGATGTTGCGGCGGCTTTGAATGAGAATTTTGATCGCGTTTATGGGGTCACAAATCTATAACGTGAGGTAGCTCACAGTCAATCTGTTGGCCGTGGTCAGCTGTGGGGGTTGTGGTGGGTGTGACTGAAGTTTATGAAGTTGCACGCCACGGCGTTTTGGTGATGGACGGGGGTAGTTTGTTACCGTATTGTGACTAATTGTTAATTCCCCCGAGAGCGAAGAAGTTTTACATGGCGCCCCATCAGAAGTCACGGATCAACCGGATCAACAGCACCCGCTCGGTGCCGTTGCGTTTGGCTACCGGTGGCGTGCTCGCCACCTTGCTTATCGGCGGAGTCACCGCTGCAGCTACCAAAAAGGACATCATTGTTGATGTCAACGGCGAGCAGATGTCCCTAGTGACTATGTCCGGCACTGTTGAAGGTGTGCTGGCGCAAGCTGGTGTGGAACTTGGTGACCAGGACATTGTTTCCCCTTCACTGGATTCATCCATCAGTGATGAAGACACTGTGACTGTTCGTACTGCCAAGCAGGTGGCGCTCGTGGTGGAAGGTCAAATCCAAAACGTGACCACCACTGCGGTTTCCGTGGAGGACCTCCTGCAGGAAGTCGGTGGCATTACCGGTGCTGATGCGGTGGACGCTGATCTTTCAGAGACCATCCCAGAATCTGGTTTGAAGGTGAGTGTTACCAAGCCGAAGATTATTTCCATCAATGATGGTGGCAAGGTCACTTACGTTTCTTTGGCAGCTCAGAACGTACAGGAAGCCCTAGAGCTGCGGGATATTGAGCTGGGTGCTCAGGACCGCATTAATGTGCCTCTGGATCAGCAGCTGAAGAACAACGCTGCGATCCAGATCGACCGCGTTGACAACACCGAAATCACTGAAACTGTGTCTTTCGATGCTGAGCCAACCTACGTGGATGATCCAGAAGCTCCAGCTGGCGATGAAACTGTGGTCGAAGAAGGCGCTCCTGGAACCAAGGAAGTTACTCGCACCGTAACAACCGTTAATGGTCAGGAAGAATCTTCCACGGTGATCAATGAAGTTGAAATCACCGCAGCAAAGCCAGCAACCATTAGCCGTGGCACCAAAACTGTCGCTGCAAACTCCGTGTGGGATCAGCTGGCACAGTGTGAATCCGGCGGAAACTGGGCAATCAACACAGGTAATGGCTTCTCCGGCGGCCTACAGTTCCACCCACAGACCTGGCTCGCATACGGTGGTGGAGCTTTCTCCGGTGACGCTTCCGGTGCAAGCCGTGAACAGCAAATCTCCATCGCAGAAAAGGTTCAGGCTGCACAAGGTTGGGGAGCATGGCCTGCTTGCACCGCAAGCTTGGGCATCCGATAGTAGAAATCTGGCATCCAATAGGTAGATTGGGATGCTATGGAAGAACCCTCAGGTGCACAGCTGCTCGGCCCGGTAGAAATCCGTGCGCTGGCAGAAAAGCTCGACGTCACACCAACTAAGAAGTTGGGGCAGAACTTTGTTCACGATCCCAACACGGTGCGTCGCATTGTTGCTGCGGCAGAGCTCACCCCAGACGACCACGTGGTGGAAGTTGGCCCTGGTCTGGGCTCTCTGACCCTTGCCCTGGTGGAATCTGCTGCTTCAGTAACTGCGGTGGAAATTGATCCCCGTTTGGCTGCGGAATTGCCGGAGACTTTTCAGTGGCGCGCGCCGGCCCTTGCTCACAAGTTGAGCATCGTGCTGAAAGACGCCCTGAAGGTTCAACAATCCGATATGGCTGTTCAACCCACCGCCTTGGTGGCTAACTTGCCGTACAACGTCTCTGTCCCTGTCTTGTTGCACATGATGGAGGAGTTTCCCACCATCAACAAGGTGCTTGTCATGGTGCAGGCAGAGGTTGCTGATCGTTTGGCTGCGGATCCAGGATCGAAGATTTATGGTGTGCCTAGCGTGAAGGCGTCCTTCTACGGTCCAGTTACTCGCGCCGGGTCGATTGGTAAGAATGTCTTTTGGCCAGCTCCAAAGATCGAATCCGGTTTGGTGAAGATCGTGCGCGAAGACACCGCGTGGAAGCAGGACGATGAGACGCGTAAGAAGGTGTGGCCGATCATTGATGCTGCTTTCTTGCAGCGCCGTAAAACCCTAAGAGCTGCGCTTTCTGGACACTACGGTTCTGGCCAGGCAGCTGAGGAAGCTTTGCGGGCCGCTGATATTGATCCAACGCTTCGTGGCGAAAAGCTTGATGTCACTGACTATGTGCGCCTAGCTGGGGTGTTGCAGCAAAAGGATGAGAAGTGAAAATTACCGCTAAGGCGTGGGCGAAAACCAACCTGCATTTAGGTGTGGGACCGGCTCACGACGATGGATTTCACGAGCTCATGACGGTGTTTCAAACCATTGATCTGTTTGACACCGTCACCTTAACCACCCTCGATGAGGAGTTGGTGGAGGAGGGGAGCGTCGTCAAGCAATTATCTGTGACCGGTGCCCGTGGCGTGCCTGAGGACGCCAGCAATCTTGCGTGGCGCGCTGTGGATGCGTTGGTTAAGCGGCGCGCGGAAAAGACGCCGCTGTCTGCAGTTTCGCTGCATATTTCCAAGGGGATTCCGGTGGCTGGCGGCATGGCTGGCGGCTCTGCGGATGCGGCTGCGACACTGCGCGCAGTGGATGCCTGGATTGGGCCTTTCGGCGAGGACACATTGCTGGAGGTTGCCGCGGAGCTCGGCTCAGATGTGCCGTTTTGCCTGCTTGGTGGCACCATGCGCGGTACCGGTCGCGGCGAGCAGCTGGTAGATATGTTGACGCGCGGCAAGCTACATTGGGTGGTGGCCGCGATGGCGCATGGCCTGTCCACGCCTGAGGTATTCAAAAAGCATGATGAGCTGAATCCGGAATCGCATATGGATATCAGCGACCTCAGCGCCGCACTTCTCACCGGCAACACCGCCGAGGTGGGGCAGTGGCTGCACAATGATCTGACCAGCGCCGCACTCAGTTTGCGCCCTGAACTGCGCAGCGTCCTCCAAGAAGGCATCCGCTCCGGCGCGCATGCAGGAATTGTCTCCGGCTCCGGCCCGACCACGGTATTCTTGTGCGAATCGGAGCACAAAGCGCAAGACGTTAAAGAGGCGCTAATCGACGCCGGCCAGGTGTACGCTGCTTACACCGCCACCGGCCCTGCGGCCTCAACCGCCGACCAGCGCGGCGCACACATTTTGACTGTTTCATAATAAAGACAAACTTAAGTATCGGAGTCGAAGAAAAACCACAATGGCCAATCTGATTAATCTCGAGAACGTCTCCAAAACCTGGGGATTAAAAACGCTTCTCGACGGTGTCTCCTTAGGTGTTCAAACCGGCGACCGCATTGGCGTCGTCGGCCTCAATGGTGGCGGAAAAACCACCCTGCTGGAAGTACTTACTGGCATCGAAAAGCCGGATCAGGGCCGTGTGTCTCACAACTCTGACCTGCGCATGGCTGTGGTGACGCAGCGTGCTGAACTCAATGATGACGACACCGTCGCTGACGTGGTGCTTGGACCTTTGGGTTTGGAAGTTTTCGAATGGGCATCAAACGCCACGGTGCGCGACGTCCTCGGTGGCTTGGGCATTGTCGATCTTGGCCTTGACACCAAAGTGGGCAACCTTTCCGGTGGCGAGCGCCGACGCACCAACCTGGCCGCCGCGCTGGTTCGCGACCTTGACCTGATCGTGCTCGACGAGCCCACCAACCACCTCGACGTGGAAGGCGTGCAATGGTTGGCGTCCTACCTGCTGTCACGCCGCATCGCCATTGTTGTGGTCACACACGATCGCTGGTTCCTCGACACAATTGCCACCACCACCTGGGAAGTTCACGACGGCGTGGTGGACTCCTACGAAGGCGGCTACAACGACTGGACCTTCGCCCGCGCCGAACGCGCCCGCCAAGCAGATGCCATTGAGCAGCGCCGTCAAAACCTCGCGCGTAAAGAACTCGCATGGCTGCGCCGCGGTGCACCAGCACGAACCTCAAAGCCTCGATACCGCATCGAAGCCGCCGAAGCTTTGATCGCAGACGTGCCAGCACCACGCGACAAAGTCGAGCTCATGGCATTTTCCAAGTCCAGGCAAGGCCGCGTTGTCATTGAACTTGAAGACGCCACAGTAGCCACCCCTGATGATCGCATCCTGGTAGAAGACCTCACCTGGCGTTTGGCTCCAGGAGAGCGCATCGGTCTTGTCGGCGTCAACGGCTCCGGCAAAACCACCCTGCTGCGCACCCTTGCCGGCGAGCAGCCACTTCAGGCAGGCAAACGCATCGAAGGCCAAACCGTCAAACTGGGATGGCTCCGCCAGGAACTCGATGACCTAGACCTCAGCCGCCGACTCATCGACTGCGTTGAAGATGTCGCTTCCTACGTGATGATGGGCGACAAGCAGGTCTCCGCTTCCCAATTGGCAGAACGCCTCGGATTCTCACCCAAGAGGCAACGCACCCCAGTTGGTGACCTGTCCGGTGGTGAACGCCGCCGACTCCAACTCACCCGCGTGCTCATGGCCGAACCAAACGTGCTGCTCCTCGACGAGCCCACCAACGACCTGGACATTGACACCCTCCAAGAGCTGGAATCCCTTCTCGACGGATGGCCAGGCACCATGGTGGTTATCTCCCACGACCGTTACCTCATCGAACGCGTCACCGACTCCACCTGGGCACTCTTCGGCGATGGCAAGCTCACCAACCTGCCAGGCGGAATTGAAGAGTACCTGCAGCGACGAGCAGCGATGGCCGCGGCCGAAGACAGTGGAGTGCTGAACTTGGGTGCGGCCACGCAGGCTGGAACCTTTTCTGCTGCAACAGAGCAGGCTGCCACTTCTGTGGAAAGTTCCGGAATTTCTTCCCAAGAACGCCACCGCATCACCAAGGAAATGAACGCCCTGGAGCGCAAAATGGGCAAGCTTGACCAGCAAATGGACAAGCTTAATCAGCAGCTCGCTGATGCAGCGGAGGCCATGGACACCATAAAGCTCACCGAGCTGGACACCAAGCTCCGCGCAGTGCAGGAAGAACACGGCGAGCTGGAAATGCAGTGGCTGGAACTCGGCGAGGAAATCGAGGGCTAGTTCATGCCGTCGGCAGGCGAGGAGATTTTAGAGCAGCGCGCACAGCTGGAGTTTGATCAGCGCCGCGCCGATGTGGTGATGATCGGCAGCCAGGTGGTTTATGGTTCCGTGGGGCTCAGTGCTGCCATTCCGGTGATGCACAACGAAGGCCTCCGCGTGGTCGCTGTCCCCACCGTGGTGTTAAGTTCCATGCCGCGTTATGCAAGTTCTCACCGCCAGCCGATGTCGGACCAATGGCTCGCCGACGCGCTGCAAGACCTGGTGGATCTGGGGATTATCGATGAGGTTTCCACCATTTCCACCGGCTATTTTACCTCCGCTTCTCAGGTGCGTGTGGTCGCTGCGTGGCTGCAGAAAATCCGCGAAACCCATCCGCATGTGCGCATCGTGGTGGATCCCATCATGGGGGACAGTGACGTGGGAATTTATGTCGCCGACGAGATCGCAACCGCCATCTGCCAGGACTTATGCCCTCTGGCTACCGGAATCATTCCCAATGCTTTCGAGCTCTCCCACATGGTTGGCTCCGGCGATCCGCGCTCGCTGCTCGGCCCGTTTGGCGAGTGGATCATCATCACCAGCGCCACTGAAACTGTGGGCACCACCGTCACCCGCATCGTCACCCGTGACAGCGTCCAGGAAATCGCCTCCGCCACCGTCGATACCACGGCCAAAGGGGCAGGCGACGTCTACGCCGCAGCATTAATCGCCGCCCTGCATAAAGATTTTTCGCTTATCGACGCCGCCAGCCACGCATCCAACACCGTCTGCGCCGGCCTGCAGACCAAAGCGCTTTAGGTTTCGTCCGTCTCTGACAGCAAACTGCCGAGCAGCAATCCCAGCACGAAATCATCAACCTGCCCGAACTGCACCTGACGAATCCGTCCTTTTCGATCAGCCAAAATGATGCTGGGCGTTCCTTCCAAACGATACTTTTTCATCGTCGAAGGAATCCGCTGGCCTTCCCTCGGCATATCCACTGCCACGGGGAACTTGATCCCAAACTCATCGATGAACACTTTCAAAGCCTCAGGTGTCATCACATCATGGTGCTCAAACACGCTGTGCAGCCCGATGACTTGCACTTGGGATTCATCAATCATGCGGTGGATTTTTTGAGCCTGAGGGACACCGTGATTCACGCATCCAGGGCATAGCATCTGAAACACCTCCACCACCACAACCTTGCCGCGCAGGTCCTCATTGCTCAAGCCTTCGTGGTTTACCCATTCCTGAACATCCAATTCCAGCAGCGGGGCATTGTCGAGCGAACTCATGGTTTAACTCCCTTCATGAAATGTGTGCGGGGTCACTGGTTCCCAGCCTAGTCTGAACTGGCTAAACAAGATCGGTACAGTGGTGGTCGTGATTTTGATTAATGTGAAATTCAAGCCATTGCCAGAATATGTAGACACCTTCCGCGAGCAGGTAGCGGAGTTTACAGAAAAGACCCGTGCGGAAGAAGGAAACATCTTCTTCGATTGGTCAATTAACACCGACAACCCAAACGAGTTCATCCTCATCGAAGCATTCCAGGACGACGCTGCCGAAGCTCACGTCAACAGCGACCACTTCAAGGCGGCCTGTGAGCTGTTCCCAACCATCCTGTCTGAGACCCCAGAGATCATCAACACCCTTATCGAGGGCAAGACTGAGTGGGACCGCATGGCAGAGTTCGCAGTCAACTAAAATATGACCTTTGCTGGTTGGCTAATTTTGGGTCAAAGTTTTGTGAAACGAAGTAAGCTTAAGTTATGCATATCGTCAACATTCGCTTCAAGCCCAAGGCTAAGTACGTGGATACATTCCGCTACACAGTCGACAAATTCACTGAGTCAACCAGGACAGAGGAAGGCTGTCTCTACTTTGATTGGTTCCGCAACACCGATTACCCAGGCGAGTACCTTGTAATTGGTGTGTGGACGGATGAAGGTGCGACGGAACATAAGAAGAGCGAGCACTTCTTGCGAGCTCAAGAAACACTTCCACCGTTGCTGCAACAAACTCCAATGATTATTCAGAGTGAGTTTTCCAAGAAGAAGGGTTGGGAACGTTTCAGCGATTTCACCGTCTACTAAGGAGCCCGCAAAAGCTTTGTTGCTAGCGGAAAGGCTTTAGCGACAAGGCTTTTTGCATGTTTTAATGCAGGGAATATTAACTTTTTGTTAATCTCTGACCATTGACCTTGTACGCTTAAAACATGCGAAAGAAAAAAGACGGTCAAAATCTCCCAGACTTCCGGAAAAATCCGCCAAAGCTGGATAAAAAGGCTTATGAAAAAGAACTAAAAAGACTTCAAGCCGAACTCGTCGATTTGCAACAATGGGTTGTGGAAACCGGTGCGCGCGTGGTCATCGTCATGGAAGGCCGCGACGCCGCTGGTAAAGGTTCTGCGATCAAGCGCATTACGCAGTACCTCAACCCCCGGTCCGCAAGGATCGAAGCGCTGCCCACCCCAAACTCTCGGGAAAAAGGGCAGTGGTATTTCCAGCGCTACATCGAAAAATTGCCGACTGCTGGTGAGATCGTTATCTTTGACCGCTCCTGGTACAACCGTGCAGGAGTCGAGCGCGTCATGGGATTTTGCACCTCCCAGGAGTACCGCCGATTCCTTCACCAGGCACCAATCTTTGAACGCCTGTTGGTGGAAGATGGCATTCACCTGCGTAAATACTGGTTCTCTGTATCTGATGAAGAGCAGATTGAGCGTTTCGAAGACCGCCTGAGCGATCCGCTGCGCCGGTGGAAGTTGTCGCCAATGGATTTACAATCGATCACCCGCTGGGAAGATTACTCACGCGCAAAAGATGAGATGTTCATCCACACGGACATCCCGTCAGCACCGTGGTACACGGTGGAATCTGAGGACAAGAAGCGTTCCCGCATCAACGTCATTTCGCATCTGCTCTCGACGATTCCTTATGAGAAGATCGATCGTCCATTGCCGGAAATCCCTCATCGCCCAGATTCTGAATCTGATTATGTACGTCCCCCTCGCGATGAGTTCCGTTATGTTCCAGATGTGGCAGCACACTTGGAAGAAGAGCGCATCAAGAAAGAAGAAAAAGCCAAGAAGGCAAAGAAGCCAGCTAAGGCTGCAGGAAAGAACTCGGATAAGCAGAAGTCTTCCGGAGGAAAAGGCAAGAAGAAGTCCAAGAAATAGAACGCCTTTTAAGGGGTTGAAAAGCCCCAAATAGGACTCAGTGTGGGTGGGGCTCGTTCAGGCGCTTAAAAGTGATTCTGGAAGGGCTCCATTTTGAGGCTGGTGGGGCACAAGTGATTCTTGAACAGTTGCTACAGGATTACTGATCAACTTCTCGTCACGAATCGCTGGCGAGTCCTAAAATCGAACGAATATTTGCATAATAGGGATCTATTAGAGCGAATTTTCGATCGAAATTGGACATTTGCTGCGGTCCGGGGGCGGATTTTGCGGTTCGCCAGGCCTTAAGCCTCAAAAGCTACTTTCTGAAAGTCTCCTGCAAGGCTCCAGGGCAAGGACTCACCACACCGCCTAAGAATCGACGGATCTGTGGTGGATCCTAACCATTTCGCCTGAACCTGCTGCCTGCAATCGTTAACCGTTAAGCAACTTCTCCAGCACCACAATAACGCCCTCTTCAATGTTGGATGGTGCAATTTCGTCGGCCAATTCCAAAATGTCCGGGTGGGCATTGGACATGGCGTAAGACTTGCCGGCGGCCTTGATCAATTCAGTGTCGTTGAGGTAGTCGCCAAACACGAGAGTTTGGGATTCTTCCAATCCGAGGGCATCGCGGAGAGCAGCCAAAGCTTGGCCCTTGTTGGCTGAAGGATCCATGACATCGACCCAGTGCTGGCCGGAGACAACAACGTTGGCGTTGGGGGAGGCTGCGCGGATGATGGGGGCACAGTCCTTTTCGGCATCTTGGAATGTAAAGATCGCTACCTTGATTACTTCATTGTTGACTGCTTCGTGGAGGTCTTGGACTTCCTCGATGGAGACGTAGTATTTCAGGCCTTCGGCGCGGAAAGCTTCGTCGTTGCGTTCGACGTAGGCGCGTTCTGGTCGGCAGACCACTACTCCCATATCGATGTCGGATGCGCGCACGGCATCGATGATGGAGTGTACGGTGTCGGAGTCGATGGTGGTCAGGGAGATAATTTCGCCGTCGTGGACTACCACGGTGCCGTTTTCTGCGATGTAAGAAATGGGTTCACCCGCGTGCCCGAATTGTTTTTGCAAGGTGGCTAATTGACGGCCGCTGGCTGGTGCGAAGGCGATTCCTTTGGCACGCATTTGTTCCAGGATGTCCCAAAATTTCTCTGGGACTTCGTGGTGGGTGTTTAAAAGTGTGCCGTCCATGTCTGTCGCGACGAGGCGAAAGTCCATTTGTTTGGATTCCTTTCCGATTATGTCTTGATCGCCCATTCTGTCACATCCGGGTTGTCTAAACACCCGCGAAGATTTCCTGTGATGTGCCACACTGGTTCTCATGTCTAACGTAGTGAACACTTTTGTCCAGAATTCCACCGGTATGGTGGAGCTTAATCGTCCCAAAGCGCTCAATTCTCTTAATCAGGAAATGATCGATCTCGTTCAGGAAGCTCTAACCACTTGGGCTGATGATGATCAGGTGCAGCAGGTTCTCATTTACTCATCCTCGGAGCGTGCATTTTGTGCCGGCGGTGATGTGCGCGCGGTCCGTGAGAGCGTGTTGGAGGGCGATGTTGCGGCCGGCGATAAGTATTTCATCGATGAGTTCGCGATGAACAACACGTTGGGAACCTATCCGAAGCCGGTCATTTCTGTGATCAACGGCGTCGCGATGGGTGGCGGAATGGGAATTTCCATGCATGGATCGCACCGGATCGTCACGGAAAAAGCGTTCGCGTCGATGCCTGAGATGGCGATCGGCTATGTTCCCGATGTGGGCTTTACTTATTTCGGTCAGCGTGCATCGTCGCTGGCCATCGCCACATTTTTGGCGGTGACCGGGTGGCGCATGAGCCCTGCCGATATGCTGTGGGCTGGCGTCGCAACGCATTTTGTTGAGGATGCGCAGGGGTTCATTGATGCGGTCTTGAACGAGTCGCTTGATGGCGCGCTGGAGAAATTCTCCACGCAACCTACGGGCAGCAGCGAGCTGGCCGGCGTCGCCAGCCAGATTGAGGAGACCTTTGGGCACAGCTCTTGGGCGCTTATCGACGCCTCCCTCCGGTCTCACCCCGATGCTGAATTTGTTGCCAAGGTGGATGGGCTGATGGCGTCGGCAGCACCGGCATCGGTGGTGGCTACCGTGAAGCTGATGCATCAAAACAGTGAGGCGACCACTCTGCGTGAAGGCTTGGACAATGAATTGGCGATGTCTCTTTATATGATCCGCCAGCCTGATTTTGCTGAAGGTGTGCGTGCAGTGTTGGTTGATAAAGACCGCAATGCAGCCTTCTCCCCAGCCAACTACGAAGATGTTGATGAGTCACATTTTGTGACCTTGTTCCAGCGCAGTTCATAAAACCGCCAAACTTTTGATAGCGTAGCAATGGCCCTTTCGGTGGATGGGGCCATGTTTGCACAATGCTTGAAGAAGGGTAGGGCAGTGAAGCCGCTGGGCAAGATCGCCGTTCCTTGGACTTGGTACCTGGGAATTGTTGGGGTCATCATATTTGATGTGGTGGCAGCAATAACGATGCTCACCCTCGTGCCCAACAAAATGCCCGAAAGAGTCAACAGTGGGCTTGTCGCGCTGGGTGGATCGTATGCACCCCCGATGAGCCGGGAAACACTCATTGCCAGAGTCATTGCCGGTGCAGTGCTGGTTCTGGTGATTTCTTTAGGTATTTCGCTGCTGATTTCCGCGCAGTCCAAGAACCTCGCGTCCGATCACCCGGATGCATCTGCCATTCAGATTGCTCGGCGTTGGGCGTTTTTGAACAATATTCAAAGCTGTATCGGCTGGTTTAGTTTCTTCCTCGCAGCGATTTTGAGCATCTCATCGCTAAGACTCAACGGCCCAGGTGCCACCACGCATCTTGAGATGGCCGTTTACATCATCGCTGTGTCGGTGTTGGCTTGGGCGTTGATGATTTCCTTGCGACGCGGCCAGGTGGCGATTGATCGTGCCATTCCAATTCGGGAAGATGATTCCGAACTGAAATGGGGCATGATCTACCACGATGCTTCAGACAAACGAGTTTTCGTGGAACTCGATGATGGCCACACGACCGTCATCAACATGGCGCGCGGGGGAGCGTGGCTGCTCATCGCAGTGATGGTGCTGCCTGCGCTGGCCATCGTCGGTTGGGTTTTGCTAGAAAACTAGCCCACCTTTGTTAAATGCTCGCCGTCAAAAGTCACGCCGACTTGTTGGCCCTCAACGGTGAGTGCGTAGCCATCAAAAGGAAGCTGTCGGTGAGCTGCATAGGACGCCACCGCGCGGCGGGCATCAATATCGCCTGGTAGCTGGTGATACAGCGTGGCCTCAACAGCTGCATGTGATGCTGGCGGAAGCTGCAGCCGAGGATGATCCAGCAGCAGGACAATTCCGGTGCCATCAGGTTGCTGCACGATGGTGTGCGTCCAAGTGTTGAGCACCTGTTTAGCCACATCAATCAGGTTGAATGCGGTGGCTTCCTCAGCAAGGATCTCTGCATTGGTGAGCAGTAGTAGGCCGTTATCGAAACCAAAGCGGGCAAGGCCTTCAGTTGCTTGACCATTGAGTTCTTTTAAAGACCATGTCCATACCCAACGCGTGCCGTCGATAACAGCAAGGGGGATGGCGTGAACTTGGTGTTCGTTTGCCACGGTCGCCACGTTGGTGTGTGGGTCAAAGGTGACGTTGTGAGACGAGGAGATGGCGTCGAAAAGCAATTGATGCTCAGCGGACATGAACGCCGCATCCGCGCGTACGTCGCGCAAGCTCAGCCCGCCTGCGATTTCGATGACTTTGCCGCCACGAAGCAACAGCGAGGTGCCATCGCTGAAGGAGATGCGGTTGTCATCGAATCGGATGCCCAGTTCGCAGAATGCAGCAAATGAAGTCAATGCCCGTTTGAGGTCAGTTCCAGGCTTCAGCGCCTGCAGGCCTTCGATGAGCGTGCGACGGATACCAACCAGTTTTGGCGTGTGATTGATCGCAACCAACGCCCTGCGACCATCGCGCAACGGGGCGATGAACGCCGGCGCATTGCTATACAGCGTGCGTGCGGCGGTGATCAGATCATCGTCGAGCGGCTGAATGCCCTGCAATTCAGGCAGTCCCAAATCCTCACCGCGCGTGCTGACCCACTCAAATTCCTGATTATTAATCCACGCAATGACTTCACCGGTGGTATCAAAAGGACTCCCCGACGCCTTATTGATCCTCACTTCAGCCGCGGTTTTATCGTCAGAAAGGTTGAATTCGACTCCAGTAACTCGCCCCAATTGGGCAGCAAATGCCTGATCAATGCAGGTTTGGCCGAGGGCACCATCAGTGATGACATCGATAAGGGATGTGGGCAGCGGAATTTCCATACCTTTAAGGATATGCACCGGGGGAAACTATGGGGATTTTGGGGGAGGTTGTTACAAAACCATACGTCTGTGAAGATATGACGAGTGCATGCCCAAAATAATGCATAGGAAAAAGGAAGAGTTAACAATGCGTAAAGGAATTTCCCGCGTCCTCTCGGTAGCGGTTGCTAGTTCTATTGGATTCGGTTCGGTGTTGTCTGGAACCGGCATCGCAGCAGCTCAAGACTCTGCATTTGACTACGGTATGGATCCGAGCATGAACTACAACCCGATCGACGACATCAAGGATCGTCCCCAAGGGTTATCCAACCTTCCCTACTTCGGAAGCAAACTAACCAGCTGGGGCTCATCAGATGCCACCGCCTCATCCGGCATCGTCACCTCCGCACTCCCGCAATACACCGACCCACGCTACCCCCTCGGCAAAGACGACCTGCCCAAAGCAACCATCGACATGGAGCCAGAAGCTCTTGCGCGCCTTGAGCGATTCGTCGGCGTTGACGGTGATCGCATCCGCCAAATCAACGCGTACTCGCCATCAATGGGACG
>JGI2924J29684_1077311_pt1 | contig 15723 bp, 14 predicted proteins | sample BenlonsequencITS_FD_29684 | JGI IMG/M metagenome (IMG submission 29684)
AGACAGGTCCACATCATACCAGCCAGTGAAACGGTTTTCTTTGTTCCACTGACTTTCACCGTGACGTACCAGAACCAGCTTAGTTACAGCCATACTCTCACTCCTATAACTCATATGTAATGATAATAATTCTCATTATATTGCCGTAATACCTTAGCGGCAACGCTTATCCTTATACAATAGCGAAAATCAGGCTTGAGTGTAAGGTATGTGTTAATGAGAGGTTGTGTTTAGGTACTAAAAGTGAGAATCCATCGGGCATAACCAGTGTCATCAGACCAAATTAAATCCTGCCGCTATTGGTGACTATATAAACTATTTGCGAATATTCTCTCACGCTGCTTATCGGCTTAGCGCTTCGGCAAAATTCCCTGAAATGTGAAAAACGTCATGTCAAAAGGTCAATGAAAAGGAATTCATGGATCTGACTCATTACTGCCTTTTAGGGGCCTCATGTATCCTGTTTGTCATTCAGAGAGAAATATTCTGTTCGTGATTTTATCCGTCAAAGAGATTTATATTTTTCCTTATCAGGTGTTCTATTTGAGGGTATTCATTATGTCTGGCGCAATACGTTCCCTGGAAAGAGTGATTTTACCTGTTGCGGTAACGCTGGGTAAACAGATACATGTGAACGCCATTAAAAATGGCTTTATCAGGCTAATGCCACTAACGCTTGTTGGGGCTATATTTGTGCTGATAAATAATGTGTTGTTGAGTTTTGGTGAAGGATCATTTTTCTGGTCTATGGGTATTCGCCTGGACGTGAATACCCTTGCATCACTGGAACAACTGAAGGTTATAGGTGGTAGCGTATATAACGGAACGCTGGGAATAATGTCATTGATGACGCCATTTTTTATCGGCATGGCGCTGGCTGAAGAGCGTAAAGTGGATGCGCTTGCTGCCGGATTGCTATCGCTCGCCTCTTTTATGACGGTTACGCCGTTTACAATTGGAGATGTGAGTGCTATTGGCGCAAACTGGCTTGGAGGGGCAAATATTATTTCTGGTATTATTATTGGTCTGGTCGTTGCTGAGATATTCACTTTTATTATCCGTCAGAATTGGGTTATCAGATTACCTGACAGCGTACCGGAATCGGTTTCGCGCTCATTTACTGCATTAATCCCCGGTTTTATTATTCTTTTCATGATGGGACTGATTGCATGGGGGCTGTCGTTGGCTGGCACCCATTTTCATCAGGTGATTATGAATTCGATTGCGACGCCACTGGCGTCGCTCGGTAGCATCGTTGGATGGGCATATGTGATATTTAATGCCTTACTCTGGTTTTTTGGCGTACATGGAGGACTGGCATTAACTGCGCTCAATAGTGGCATTTTGGGCCCTTGGGGAATGGAAAATATGGCGACCTACACGGAGTATGGTTCTATCGACGCAGCGCTGGCGGCGGGTAAAGCCTTCCATTTCTGGACTGGGCCAATGTTGGAATCTTACGTCTACCTCGGCGGGACTGGGGCAACGTTGAGTCTGATTTTCGCTATTTTTATCGCCTCACGCCGTGCTGACTATCGGCAGGTAGCTAAAATAGCATTACCCTCCGGACTGTTTAATATTAATGAGCCGATTCTGTTTGGCCTGCCCATTATCATGAATCCGGTGTTAATGGTTCCCTTCGTACTCATTCAGCCTATTCTGGCGGGTATCACATTATTAGTATATTCATTAGGTATTATTCCACCCTCTACAAATTTTGCGCCGTGGACAATGCCAGTAGGACTGGGGGCATTCTTCAATTCTAACGGCAGTATCGCTGCACTCATTATCGCATTAGTGAATCTTGCCATAGCGACATTAATTTATCTCCCTTTTGTCATTATTGCCAATAAAGCACAAAACATTATTGATGAGGATGAGAGCGAAGAAGATATCGCCAATGCCTTAAAATTTTGATGAGGTGTAAACATGGAAATAAACACGGTACATGAAAACCAGTTTTTAAAAGGTAAAGATTTTTACTTTTTTATTCTGGACAAAACGGAAAGTGTGAGTGGGCTGCATCAGCATGACTACTATGAGTTTACGCTTGTTCTGACAGGAAGCTGTAGTCAGGAGATAAATGGTAAACGAGTAATCCTGGAACGTGGTGATTTTGTCTTTATTCCGGTAGGATCTTACCATCAAACGTTTTATGACTATGGGGTTACGCGGATATTAAACATGGGGGTAGGTAGACGCTATTTTGATGAACACTATATGGCGATACTCCCTTCATGTTTTGTGGCGTCTCAGCCTTATACAATGTCTAATGCTTTCTTAACTTTTATAGAGCAGGCCTTATCAACACTGGATATTCATCAGCGAGAATGTGATGAGTTCAATAAATTACTCACTTTTTATATCGTCAATCGTTTACAGCATTATGAGGATAATTCGCGGTCGGATGTAATCCCCGGCTGGCTAAGACAACTCGTCAGCGACATGCACAAAAAAGCAATGTTTGCCGATGACGCGTTGAATAATATGGTAAGGCTTTCCGGGAAAACGCAATCTTATCTTACACGGGCTACTAATCGTTATTATCACAAGACGCCAGGCCAGATAATAAATGCTATTCGGATCAACTATTGTAAAAAACAACTGGAGACCACTAATTTTTCGGTTGCCGATATTGCCTTTGATGCAGGATTTAGTAGTCCAGGGATTTTTATTAATAACTTTAAGAAAATGACTTCATTCACCCCAGGCAATTATCGACGGAAATTGGCGAATTCTCAGCAGGAGCATATATGAAAAAATTAAAAGTAGTGACTATCGGAGGAGGAAGTAGTTACACTCCTGAACTTCTTGATGGATTTATTAAACGCTATGATGAGTTACCTGTCAGTGAGTTATGGCTGGTGGATATCGAAGAAGGTCGCGAAAAACTCGATATTATTTTTGCGCTTTGTCAACGTATGGTCATACAGGCGGGAGTGCCGATAGCGATTTATAAAAGTTTAAATAGACAGGAAGCGTTAAAGGATGCGGATTTTGTCACAACGCAATTCCGGGTTGGTCAGCTAAAGGCGCGTGAGCAGGATGAGCGCATCCCACTGTCACATGGTTATCTTGGGCAAGAGACTAACGGTGCGGGCGGGTTATTTAAAGGGTTACGTACCATTCCCGTTATTTTTGATATTGTGAAAGATGTCCAGCAGATTTGTCCTCAGGCGTGGATTATTAATTTCACCAACCCTGCCGGGATGGTGACAGAAGCCGTGTATCGACATACTCGTTTCAAACGTTTTATCGGCGTTTGTAACGTCCCGGTAGGGATGCGGATGCTCATTGAGGACATTCTGTCATTAACAAAAGAAGATACGCTTTCTATCGATCTGTTTGGTCTCAATCACCTGGTGTTTATCAGCAATATTTGGGTAAACGGGCAGTCACGTTTTGCTGAGGTAATGAATCTGGTGGCATCCGGCACGACGAGCGGCAGTTCGGTTAAAAACATATTTAGCCTGCCATTTAGTGAAGGGTTACTGCGTTCGCTCAATTTATTGCCATGCTCCTATCTACTGTATTATTTTAAATCTAAAGAAATGTTGGCAATAGAAATGGGAGAGTATTACAAAGGCACTGTTCGTGCGCAGATTGTACAGGAATTGGAAAAAAAGTTATTCGAAATTTATAAAAAACCTGAACAGAATAGTAAGCCTGCGGAATTGGAAGCGCGTGGTGGCGCTTACTATTCCGATGCAGCTTGTGAGGTTATCAATGCAATTTATAATGATAAACAAACGGAGCATTATATTAACATTCCTCATGTTGGTCATATCAACAATATTCCTGTGGACTGGTCCGTAGAAATGACCTGCCTGTTAGGTAAAAATGGCGCCACACCGCATCCACGCATTACTCATTTTGACGAGAAAGTTTTAGGATTAATTTACACGATAAAAAGTTTTGAAATTGCTGCCGCCAATGCGGCCTTGAGTGGACGAATGGATGATGTATTACTGGCGCTCAATCTCAATCCTTTAGTCGGTTCAGATCAGGGCGCTGAAATATTGGCGCGGGAGATGATGCTTGCTAACCAGCCGCATTTGCCTCATTTTGCCGATGCGATCAGCGTACTTCGCCAGCAAGAGCATTACTAGAAGGTCAGAAGAATGACGAAACTGTTAATTGTTAATGCCGATGATTTTGGTTTAAGCCCTGGTATCAATTACGGCATTATTGAAGCGCATCGCCACGGGATGGTTACGTCTACAACGGCCATGATGAATGGCAATGGTATTGAACATGCGGCAGAAATTAGCGCCGATTTTCCTTCGCTTGGCGTGGGTCTGCATTTTGTTCTCAGTTTTGGCGCGCCATTGTCCAGAATGCCTTCGCTGGAAAGAGAAGGTATGCTGGGAAAATGGCTCTGGCAAGCCGCCGCACAAGGGAAAATTCAGGATAATGAGCTGGTGGCTGAATTACACAAACAGTATGACTGTTTTGTCCGGCTCTTTGGACGAGCGCCTACCCATATTGATAGCCATCACCATGCGCATTTTATTCCCCAGGTCTGGAAGCATGTTGTACGATTTGCGGGAGAAACCGGGCTTCCGTTGCGTATCGATCGGCAACACACTATTTCTACGCAAGGCGTAAAAGGCGTTGATAACTTTATCAGCGATTTTTATGCGGAAAATGTCTCAGCCCATTTTATTCTTGCGGCTTTGGCACGCGCAACAGCAGGAGAAGAACAGTCCGTTGAGCTGATGTGCCACCCTGGGTTTATCGATAAAATTGTTCTGCAAAGTCGCTATTGTTATCCGCGACTGGATGAGCTGAACGTGCTGACGTCAGCGACGTTGAAACACGATATTCTGGCGCAAGGTTTTCGTCTGGGTACTTACAACGATCTGTAATAAATAGCCCGGCAGATTAGCGTCGCCGGGCATATTGTCAGAACGGAATAAACTGGTACTCGGTCAGGCTGGCATACTCCTCGCCGGGGCGAAGAATACAGTCAGGCTGTGGCCATTCAGGATGATTCGGGCTGTCCGGCAGCAGTTCGCTTTCCAGCGCCACCCCTTGCCAGTCGGCATAAGGTTCTGGCCCACGGGCAGGCGTGCCTGCCAGATAATTGCCGGAATAAAACTGTAGCGCCGGGGCGGTGGTGTAAACCATCATTTGTAGCTTTCCATCCTGCGACCACAGACGGGCCGCCGGCTTTTTGCCATCACCCTGCGTCTGTAGCAGAAAGGCATGATCGTAACCTTTAACTTTGCGCTGATCGTCATCGGCGAGAAACTCGCTGGCGATGACTTTTGGCATCCGGAAGTCAAATGAGGTGTTGGCCACCGATTTTAGTCCCTGACGTGGGATACCGTATTCATCTACCGGCAGGTATTCATCCGCCAGAATTTGCAGCTTGTGTTGACGCACGTCGGTCTGATCGCCGTCCAGATTAAAATAAACGTGGTTGGTCAAATTCACCGGACAGGGTTTATCGACCGTCGCCCGGTAGGTGATAGAAATTCGATTATCATCGGTCAGACGATATTGCGCCGTGGCGCAAAGATGACCGGGAAAGCCCTGGTCGCCGTCATCAGAGGTGAGCGCGAATAATACCTGGCGATCGTTCTGATTTACAATTTGCCAGCGGCGCTTGTCAAAGCCTTCCGGTCCGCCGTGTAGCTGGTTTTCACCCTGGCTTGGGCTTAACTGTACGGTTTCGCCGGCAAACGTATAACGGCTATTAGCGATACGGTTCGCGTAACGGCCAATAGAGGCGCCGAGGAACGACGTCTGTTCAGGATAGCGTTCCGGGCTGGCGCAGCCCAGCAATGCCTCCCGAACGCTGCCGTCAGACAGCGGAATACGGGCGGAAAGAAGAGTGGCTCCCCAGTCCATCAGCGTTACCACCATCCCTGCGCGGTTGCGCAGGGTTAACAGGCGGTACGGCTGACCATCGGGGGCCAGTGCGGGTGTTTCATTTAGCACTGTCCTGCTCCTTGTGACGGTTTGCATACATAAAAGGTTTCTTTGATACCTGTTTTCGCTTCGTACTGTTGCGCAACGGCCTGCTGAACGGCGGGAACCAGATCTTCCGGGATCAGCGCGACAATACAGCCGCCGAAGCCGCCGCCGGTCATGCGCACGCCGCCTTTATCGCCGATGGTCGCTTTGACGATCTCTACCAGCGTGTCTATCTGCGGGACGGTAATTTCGAAATCATCGCGCATCGAGGCATGGGACTCCGCCATCAGTTGGCCCATGCGCTGCAAATCGCCTTTCTCCAGCGCGCTTGCCGCTTCAACGGTCCGCGCATTTTCGCTCAGTACATGGCGAACGCGTTTGGCGACTACCGGGTCCAGCTCGCAGGCAACAGCATTGAACGCCTCAAGGCTGACATCACGCAGGGCCGGCTGCTGGAAGAAGCGGGCGCCGGTTTCGCACTGTTCGCGGCGGGTATTATACTCGCTGCCCACCAGGGTGCGCTTAAAGTTACTATTGATAATCACCACGGCGACGCCTTTCGGCATGGAAACCGCTTTAGTGCCGAGCGAACGGCAGTCAATCAGCAACGCATGATCTTTTTTGCCAAGCGCAGAGATGAGCTGATCCATGATGCCGCAGTTACAGCCGACAAACTGGTTCTCGGCTTCTTGTCCGTTGAGCGCGATTTGCGCGCCGTCCAGCGGCAGGTGATAAAGCTGCTGGAAGACGGTGCCCACCGCCACTTCCAGCGAGGCGGAGGAGCTTAACCCGGCGCCCTGCGGCACATTGCCGCTGATGACCATATCCACGCCGCCAAACGCGTTGTTACGCTGTTGCAGGTGTTTCACTACGCCGCGCACATAGTTGGACCACTGCTGGCTATCGTGGGTCACGATCGGCGCATCCAGTGAAAATTCGTCCACCTGATTGTCGTAATCGGCGGCAATCACCCGTACGGTACGATCGTCGCGCGGCGCACAGCTAATTACGGTCTGGTAATCGATAGCGCAGGGCAGAACAAAACCATCATTGTAATCGGTATGCTCGCCGATCAGATTGACGCGGCCCGGCGCCTGAATCGTGTGGGTGGCAGGGTAGCCGAAAACTTCAGCAAACAGAGCGCGCGTTTTCTCTTTCAGATTCATTTTTATACTCCGGATTCGCGAAAATGGATGTCGCTGACCGCACGAAGACGTTCAGCCGCTTGTTCTGCAGTTAAATCACGCTGGGTTTCCGCCAGCATTTCATAGCCGACCATAAATTTGCGGACGGTTGCAGAGCGCAGCAGCGGGGGATAAAAGTGCGCGTGCAACTGCCAGTGTACGTTTTCTTCACCGTTAAACGGCGCGCCGTGCCAGCCCATGGAGTAGGGGAAGGAACACTGAAACAGATTGTCATAACGACTGGTTAGCTTTTTCAACGCCAGCGCCAGAGAGTCGCGCTGCTCGTCGCTTAAATCGGTAATGCGCCGCACATGCGTTTTAGGCAATAGCAGCGTTTCGAACGGCCACGCCGCCCAGTAAGGCACCACCGCCAGCCAGTGTTCGGTTTCAACCACGGTGCGGCTACCGTCCGCCAGTTCGCGCTGTACATAATCCACCAGCATTGGCGAGCGCTGCCCGGCGAAATAGGCTTTTTGTAAACGGTCTTCGCGTTCGGCTTCATTCGGCAGAAAGCTGTTAGCCCAGATCTGCCCATGCGGATGCGGGTTCGAACAGCCCATCGCCGCGCCTTTATTTTCAAAGACCTGTACCCACGGATAGGTTTTGCCTAACTCGACGGTTTGTTCCTGCCAGGTTCTCACGATTTCCGTCAGCGCGGGCAGGCTCAGTTCCGGCAGCGTTTTACTGTGATCGGGCGAAAAGCAGATCACGCGACTGGTGCCGCGCGCGCTCTGACAGCGCATCAGCGGATCGTGGCTGTCCGGCGCATCCGGCGTGTCGGCCATCAGCGCCGCGAAATCGTTAGTAAAGACGTAAGTCCCTTGGTAATCGGGATTTTTATCGCCAGTGACACGCGTATTGCCCGCACACAGGAAGCAGTCCGGATCGTGCGCCGGCAGCCTTTGCTGAGACGGCGTTTCCTGCGCCCCCTGCCAGGGGCGTTTTGCGCGATGCGGCGAAACCAGAACCCACTGGCCGGTGAGCGGGTTATAACGGCGATGCGGATGATCGACGGGATTAAATGGGGTCATAACAACATCCTTAATCTGGGTATCCCTGCGGATGGCGTGACTGCCAGCGCCAGGTGTCCTGCGCCATTTCGTCAAGCGTGCGGGTGACGTGCCAGTTCAGCTCGCGATCGGCTTTGCCGGCATCTGCCCAATACGCCGGCAGATCGCCGTCGCGACGCGGCGCGAAGTGGTAATTAATGGGTTTACCGCAGGCTTTACTAAAGGCGTTGACCACATCCAGGACGCTACTGCCGACACCAGCGCCGAGGTTATAAATATGTACGCCGGATTTGTCCGCCAGTTTTTCCATCGCCACGATATGCCCGTCGGCTAAATCCATAACGTGAATGTAATCGCGCACGCCGGTACCATCCTCGGTCGGGTAATCGTTGCCGAAAACGGCGAGCGATTCGCGACGACCCACGGCGACCTGGGCTATATAGGGCATCAGGTTATTCGGAATACCTTGCGGATCTTCTCCCATGTCGCCCGACGGGTGTGCGCCGACCGGGTTGAAATAACGCAGCAGCGCAATACTCCACGCCGGCTGGGCTTTTTGCAGATCGGTGAGGATCTGTTCTACCATCAATTTACTTTTGCCGTAGGGGCTTTGCGGCGTGCCGGTAGGAAAACTTTCGACGTAAGGAATTTTGGGCTGATCGCCATAAACGGTGGCGGAGGAGCTAAAAATAAGGTTTTTAACGTTGGCCGCACGCATGGCGCTGACCAACCGCAGCGTACCGTTGACGTTGTTGTCATAGTACTCCAGCGGCCTGGCGACCGATTCGCCGACGGCTTTCAGGCCGGCAAAGTGAATCACGGTATCTATAGCGTGATCGTGCAGAATTTCGGTTATAAGCGCTTCGTTGCGAATATCGCCTTCGACAAAGGTCGGGTGCTTACCGCCCAGACGTTCGATAACGGGCAGTACGCTGCGTTTGCTGTTGCAGAGGTTATCGAGGATGACGACGTCATGACCATTTTGCAACAATTGCACACAGGTATGACTTCCTATGTAACCGCTACCACCTGTAACCAATACTCTCATAATTCGCTCCGTTAAGCCTATAGTATGGAATAACCATAGCATAACAAAGATGCGAAAAGTGTGACATGTAATAAATTAGTGGAATCGTTTACACTTGAGTTCGCTCACAAATAGACGTCAATCATTTGATGGTAAATCAACGGATTTCAGCATGATCACGCCTTTTATCTGAAAAAGCACGAAAAAAGCGCTTTACACGCCCGGAGTGGCATTAAGCTAATGCAGATTGCCGATAGAGATAGTGGTCGCCGTCCGGTAAAAATTCCAGCCGATGAGTAATACAGGCTGGCGCATCCTCCGCATGATGCGAAACAAACAGCAGTTGGGTCTCTCCCTGGCGAAGTAATACATCCACAAAACGGCGGACCAGTTGGCGGTTCAGCGGGTCCAGCCCTTGTAGCGGCTCATCCAGAATTAATATTGTCGGATGCTTAACCAGCGCGCGCACGATCAGCGCCAGCCGTTGCTGTCCCCAGGAGAGACTATGAAAAGGGGCATCCGCTGTACGGTTATCGATTCCCAGAATATCCAGCCACTGCTGCGCCAGCTTTTGTTGCCTGTCTGAAACGGCCCGATAAATACCGATAGAATCGAAATAGCCGGAGAGAATCACATTACGTACCGTGGTACTAACGCGGTAATCAAGATGTAAACTGCTGCTGACGTAACCGATATGTTTTTTGATATCCCAGATCGTTTCGCCGCTTCCTCGCCGTCGACCGAACAAGGTGAGATCATTGCTGTAGCCTTGCGGATGATCGCCGGTAATAAGGCTAAGTAGCGTAGACTTACCTGCTCCGTTAGGACCGACGATCTGCCAGTGTTCTCCTGGATTTACTCGCCAGCTTAGATGGTAGAGGATAGGGCGATCGTTATACGAGATCACGCCATCGTTGAGTACGATCCGTGGCTCGTCATCGGATAACGCATGGTGGACGGAAGGTTCGTCCGGTTCAGGTAATTGTACGTCGGTGAGACGCTCGCTGTGCGCGAGTTGAGCGACCAGCGCCCGTTGTAGCAACTCTGACGTCGTTCCGGTTTCCGTTAGGGTACAGTCGGCGAGCACGCCGGCAAACTGAACGAAGTCCGGGATTTCATCAAAACGGTTAAGTACCAGCGCCAGGGTAATACCCGCCTGGTTCAACGTTGCCAGGCGTTGCGCCAGTTGCTGACGGGAGGTTACGTCAAGCCCGTCGAACGGTTCATCGAGGATCAATAACTCCGGCTCAGACATCAGCGCCTGACACAGCAGCGCCTTTCGCGTCTCGCCAGTAGAAAGGTATTTAAAACGCCTGGTAAGTAAAGCGGAAATGCCGAACTGCTGCGCCAGCATCGCACAGCGGGCAGGATCGTGAACGTCATCCTGAATAATTTCCGCGGTAGTGCGTCCGGTATCTTCTTCGCCAGGACTGAGCATATCGGTATTATTGCGTTGCCACTCATCGCTGACCAGCTTTTGCAATTGTTCAAAGGACAGACGAGTGATGCGGGTAAACCGACACTGGCGTTCGCCTTTTAATAACGGCAGTTCACCTGCCAGCGCGCGAGCGAGGGACGACTTTCCGCTCCCGTTAGCCCCAACGAACGCCCAGCTATCGCCCGCATTTAACGTCAGCGAATCCAGATGAAGTGTTTTTGTATCGCTCAGACGAAACGTGCCTTGCGAAATTTGCAACGATGACATTTTGCATCCCATTTTTTGCAGCGATGAATGACAGGAATACGTCTTTCGGCAACGGATGTCAATGTGCTTAGCACAGCGTCGCGATAATCACACTGTCCGCATTAAACCAGGCAATAACGTCATCGCCTTCCTTTAGCGTAGCGGCATCCGCAGCCGGTATAGTGGCGCACAGCGTCTGGCCGTCCGGTAGCGCCATCAGCACTTCGCACTGCTCCGCGCTGCGTTCAATATGGCTAATCGTCCCGGATAACTGATTGTCGGCGGCGCGCGCAATGGTTGCATCCTGGGTAATGCCAACCCACGGCGCTTTTAGCAGGATCAGCACTTCTTTACCTTCCTCCAGGCCGAGACGTTCGCCGCTTTGCGCCGTCAGCGCGACTTTTAGCCGCGTTTTGCCGTCGGCCAGCAGTACGTCGACATGCTGTTGCACCTGAACGCGATCACGGGCGGTAATGGTGCCGAACCACTGGTTGCGGGCGCTGGTTTGCAGCGAAAAGCGGGAGATGGCGGCCAGTAGACTATCAAGCGGCAGAGCGTCGTCGTCGCTTAACACATCGAACGCTTTTTGCTGAATTTGGCCCAGCAGATCGTAAAGCTGGATCAGACGCTGGCCATAGCGGGTTAATACCGCGCCGCCGCCGCCTTTGCCGCCGGTCGCGCGTTCAACCAGCATATGTTCGCTAAGCTGGTTCATGTCGTTTATCGCATCCCAGGCGCTCTTATAGCTGATTCCCGCGTCTTTCGCGCCCTGACTAATAGAGCCGGAAAGCGCAATGTGTTTCAGCAGAGAGATACGTCGGGGATCGGCAAAAAGCTTTTGCTGAAGTTTCAGGGTAAGAAGGATTTCGGCCTGCATAACCAGCTCCTGGTAAAAAGGCTATTGTGACTGAAAAGCGCGGCAGCGCAAAGCCGACCGCACAAAAGGGGAGTGCTTTTCTGTGTTATGCGGTTAAAATACAAAAAGGACTATATCTGGAGTTGCCCATGTTAGAGTTATTAAAAAGTCTGGTATTTGCCGTCATCATGGTACCGGTGGTGATGGCCATCATCCTCGGCCTGGTTTACGGTCTGGGTGAGGTGTTCAACATTTTTTCCGGTATCGGTCAGAAAGACCAGTCCAGACAGAACCGCTGATTTCCGCAAACGCCCGCTCAGTCGGGCGTTTTTGTTACTCAAGATCCTGCTTTTCCTGCCGATATTTTCTGTGTTTACTCGTTAATGGGTATGAATAACCGCTGGGAAACCCCTGAGATTATCGTTATATTATCGTTTACATAACGAAACGCACAAGGAGTTACAGATGGCGCATTCCTGGTTACGCCTGGTCGCAGGGGCGACATTATCTTTCGCCATCGCGGGTCATGCGCTGGCGGATGAAGGCAAGATCACCGTATTTGCCGCCGCGTCGCTAACGAACGCGATGCAAGACATTGCGGCAGAATATAAAAAAGAGAAAAATGTGGATGTGGTTTCCTCATTCGCCTCCTCTTCAACGCTGGCGCGCCAGATAGAAGCGGGCGCGCCGGCGGATCTGTTCATCTCTGCTGACCAGAAATGGATGGATTACGCAGCCGATAAAAAAGCGGTGGATACCACGACGCGCGAAACATTGCTTGGCAATAGCCTGGTAGTGGTGGCGCCGAAAGCCAGCGAGCAAAAACCGTTTACCATCGACAACAAAACGGACTGGATTCGTCTGCTGAACGGCGGGCGTCTGGCGGTGGGCGATCCGCAACACGTACCGGCGGGAATTTATGCCAAAGAAGCGCTGCAAAAGTTGGGCGCATGGCAAACGCTTGAACCGAAACTGGCGCCGGGCGAGGATGTGCGCGGTGCGTTGGCGCTGGTCGAACGTAACGAAGCGCCTTTGGGCATTGTATACGGTTCTGATGCGGTCGCCAGCAAGGGGGTCAACGTGGTGGCGACGTTCCCGGAAGATTCACATAAAAAAGTGGAATACCCCATCGCTATCGTAGATGGGCATAAAAATGCGACCGTCAGCGCGTTCTATGATTACCTGAAAGGACCGCAGGCCTCGGCAATCTTTAAACGTTATGGATTTACGACGAAGTAATGATACTGACCGATCCAGAATGGCAGGCTGTCTTTCTAAGCCTGAAAGTGTCTTCCCTGGCCGTGCTGTTTAGCCTGCCGTTTGGGATCTTTTTTGCCTGGTTACTGGTGCGATGCCGGTTTCCTGGCAAAGCCTTACTTGATAGCGTCCTGCATCTGCCCCTGGTGCTGCCGCCGGTGGTGGTCGGCTATCTGCTGCTGGTGTCGATGGGGCGACGCGGGTTTATTGGTCAGTGGCTGTATGACTGGTTCGGTCTCACGTTTGCCTTTAGCTGGCGCGGCGCCGTGCTGGCGGCGGCGGTGATGTCCTTCCCGCTGATGGTACGGGCCATTCGGCTGGCGCTGGAGGGCGTGGATATTAAGCTTGAACAGGCCGCCAGAACGCTGGGCGCCGGGCGCTGGCGTGTTTTTCTGACTATCACCTTACCGCTTACCCTGCCGGGCATTATTGTCGGTACGGTGCTGGCGTTTGCCCGTTCGCTTGGCGAATTTGGCGCGACCATTACCTTTGTTTCTAACATTCCGGGCGAAACCCGCACCATACCTTCCGCCATGTATACCTTGATTCAGACGCCTGGCGGGGAGAGCGCGGCGGCGAGGTTGTGTGTGATTTCGATTGTATTAGCGCTGATTTCGTTGTTGATTTCTGAATGGCTGGCGCGGATCAGCCGTGAACGGACGGGGCGCTAATCATGCTGGAGCTTAATTTTTCTCAGACGCTGGGAACGCACTGTTTAACCCTCAACGAAACGCTGCCAGCCAGTGGAATCACGGCTATCTTTGGCGTCTCCGGCGCAGGAAAAACCTCGCTGATTAATGCCATCAGCGGTTTGACTCGCCCGCAAAAAGGACACATTGCGCTGAATGGCCGGGTATTGCATGACGCGGAAAACGGCATCTGTTTAACGCCGGAAAAACGCCGCATCGGTTACGTTTTCCAGGATGCGCGCCTGTTCCCACATTATAAAGTACGCGGCAACTTGCGCTACGGCATGGCGAAAAGCATGGCTGGCCAGTTTGATAAACTGGTGTCGCTGCTGGGCATTGAAGCGTTGCTTGATCGCCTGCCGGGGAGCCTTTCCGGCGGGGAAAAACAGCGCGTGGCGATAGGCCGGGCATTGCTCACCGCCCCGGAGTTGCTGCTGTTGGACGAACCGTTGGCCTCGCTGGATATCCCGCGTAAACGCGAATTGTTGCCGTACCTGCAACGGCTGGCGCGGGAAATCAATATTCCCATGCTGTATGTCAGCCATTCTCTCGACGAAATTCTCCACCTGGCGGATAAAGTCATGGTGCTGGAAGACGGTCAGGTTAAAGCGTTTGGCCCGCTGGAAGACGTCTGGGGAAGCAGCGTAATGCATCCGTGGCTGCCGAAAGAGCAACAGAGCAGCATTCTGAAAGTCAGCGTGCTGGAGCATCACCCGCATTATGCAATGACCGCCCTGGCGCTTGGCGATCAACACCTGTGGGTGAATAAACTCAATCAGCCGCTGCAATCCACGCTGCGTATTCGTATTCAGGCGTCAGATGTCTCGCTGGTACTGCAACCGCCGCAACAGACCAGTATCCGCAACGTATTGCGGGCAAAAGTGGCGAATTGTTATGACGATAACGGACAGGTGGAAGTCCAGCTTGAGATAGGCGGCAGAACGCTGTGGGCGCGAATAAGCCCGTGGGCCAGGGATGAGCTGAGTATCAAGCCTGGCCTGTGGCTTTACGCGCAGGTGAAAAGCGTTTCCATCACCGCCTGACTATAGCAGGTGCGTGTAAATAAATTTTGCGATGCTATCGGTAGTGTTATCGCCGATTACGACGTTGGCGCGCGCTTTCACCGCGTCGTCGGCGTTCCCCATCGCAACGCCGGTACCTGCCGCCTCCAGCATACTGATATCGTTATAGTTATCGCCGAAAGCGATCACATTCTCCATTGACCCTCCCTGCGCTTCTATCCACTGGGTAAGGCGTTTGCCTTTGCTGTTGCCCTGGCGAGAAATATCCACCTGATCGTGCCATGACCATTCACACTCCAGACCAAGCGCCTGTTCAACATGCTGACCGAACCGCTGTAGCCTGGGAATATCTTCATCGGTAAGCGCAAACTTCCACACGGCGTTCACGCCGCGCGCCGCCTGCGCCAAAGAAGAGACCTGCGTAAAGGTCGGACGTTGCTCCGGCGGCAAGGTCTGCGCCCACCGGGAGGTACGCACGACGTGACCGGTAGGGCGCTCGTAGAGCATGGCGTCATCAACATACATCAGGCCGTGAATTTGATGCTCATCCAGTAAATCAATCAACTGTAATGCTTTATCTACGGGCATAGGATCGGCATCCAGGACAGTTTTCGCTTGATAATCATACAAATAGGTGCCGTTGCAGCAAATAGCAGGTGTGTCCAGCGCCAACGCCTGATAAAAAGGATGAATAGCAACGTGATGGCGGCCGGTGACGATGATAAGTTGAAAGCCTGCTTCTTTGGCGCGTGAAAGCGCGTCGAGCGAGGAGGGAAGTAAGGTTTTTTGCGGGGTTAATAACGTTCCGTCTAAATCAAGGGCAATCACGCGTGCAGTCATAATTTTTTCCAGATTAAGAGTAATCATTCCGTCTGTCGGCATGGTACACCGGGATGGTAAGCAGACAAAATTCTGCGTCTGAATTCAGCATTCGCCGTCAAAAGCGACTACGTTAAGCTGTGTCCTGTCATTGCAGCTACATGCTATATGCAAAGGAGTATTCATGAAACAAACAGTCTATACCGCCAGCCCTGAGAGTCAGCAAATTCACGTCTGGAGCCTGAATCACGAA
>JGI2924J29684_1077310_pt1 | contig 15700 bp, 14 predicted proteins | sample BenlonsequencITS_FD_29684 | JGI IMG/M metagenome (IMG submission 29684)
CCCCCAAGGCCGTCATTCTCGCGACTGGCGATGAATTAAAGCCGCCCGGACAAGCACATTTACACCCAGGAGCCATCCCTGAAAGCGTCTCTTTTGGAATCAGTGCTTATATAAAAGCCAATGGCGGCGACGTCATCCGCTCCGAAAGTTTGAATGATTCGCCCCAATTGCTGGAAAAAGCGGCCGCTTCAGCCATACACGATGCTGATATTGTCATCGTAACTGGCGGCGCGTCTGTCGGCGAAAAGGACTATGCCAAAGCCATGTTTGAAAACCACGGCATGGAGCTTATCTTTTCAAAAGTTGCTATCAAACCCGGAAAACCTGTCTGGTGTGCAAAAGTTAAAAACACCATTATCCTTGGTCTACCCGGCAACCCAACATCAGCTTTAGTGACAGCACGATTATTTTTAAAACCACTCCTTTTAGGTTTAGCAGGACGCGATAACAAAGCAGGATCAGCTCCCAGACAGATGGAAACCTCAATGCCTATTCCCCAAAATGGCAATCGAGAAAATTTCATGAGAGGCTATATAAAGGATGAGAAGGTCTGCTTATTCACCAACCAAGACTCCAGTGCGCAATCTGTCCTAGCTAGAGCTGATATCCTGATAAGAAGGCTTCCCAATGCGCCTGAAGTTCAGGTCGGTGAAAAAGTCATCATCTATGACTTTTGATAGCGCCACCTTAAAATCCACCGGTAAAACTGCGATCATTATTCTTGCTGGCGGCGATGGACGACGCATTGGCGGCAGCAAGCATGACAAGCGCTTAAACGGGAAGCCATTATTAGAATACACAATGGAACGTGCAGCCTTTTATGGATCTAATATCGCTATTCAACTTGCATATGAGAATCAGATTGATTCAGTAGGCATTCCGCAAATTATAGATGAGCCGGATATTAATGGCCCATTGGGCGGCGTGATAGCAGCGCTGAAATGGTGCAAAATTCATGGGTATGACAGCATGCTAACACTCCCATGCGACTGCCCTTTCCTACCAGATGATCTTCTAACGCGATTAAACACAGCCGCTAAAGGATCGGACAGTATTGCAATGCCTGTAAGCAATGAGTCATTACATCCAGTGTGCTCGCTCTGGCAGACATCCCATTTAATGCAACTGCAAACCAATGCGGATAAAGGCCAATTAAGTCTGAAACGAAACGCACTCGACTGCGGCATTATTAAAGTTGAATGGGATACTCAAACCTACGACCCATTTTTCAACGTAAACACATTGGATGATTTAAAAGAAGCCGAGGAAATATTGAAGCGGCTTTAGCCAATGCGGACTACAGACCCAAACATCCAACACAAGATAGCCAAACATGCGTGACTTCTTGCACAATGCGAGCACGGAAAGTCGGCATAAACGCCAATAATATATTCTAGGAAAAATTTAAAAACCTTGGCTGGGGCACCAGGATTCGAACCTGGGAATACCGCTACCAAAAAGCGGTGCCTTACCACTTGGCGATGCCCCAACAAAGGAGCGCTGTAAGTAACTAACCTTAAATTGGAATGCAATACTTTTTTTGCTCTGAAATAAGAAAAATACGGTGATATTCGAAAAAACAGCGATTTTCTTAAACTTATCAATCCTCTAATTTCCCTATTCCCACCGCCGGATCACTTGCAGACGGAAGGGTGAATCACGTGAAATTGATGAAACAATCCGCCATATTAATGGAAATCACACATTCTTCCCTTTCAATTTGTAAAACTTACACCTATATTTATCGATAATCGCTATAATTCAGACCTGAAGCCGTGCCATTTGATGGAAAAGCAAAACAGGTGTGTTAGTTACGAATTGGAAACACATGAAAACGCTTCTTCTATCATTCGCGGGTGGATTTCTCGCATTGATTCTATTTTTCATCGCCCTCCCCATATTCATCCTGACTCTTGTGAGCGGAAACGCCTCAGATGTTGCTCCTAAGGGCGCTGTTATCTTAGAAATTGATATGCGCTATGAATACCCTGATCAGAAGCCAACTGATGGTCTAGCCTCCCTCTTTGGGCAAACAAGTTTTGTTGATATCCTCACAAAACTAGATCGCGCTGCCACAGATGATCATGTCAAAGGTGTCGTTCTACGTGCAAGCGAAATGGGATTTGGCTCTTCTCGCGCTGAAGAAATAAGAAGCGCAATTAAAAAGCTCCAAGCCAATGATAAATTTGTCCTTGCACATTCTCAAGGCTTCTTCGTTGGTGGTCCAGCAGCTTATCGCGCTATATCAGCCAGTGATGAAATCTGGCTACAAGCAGGTAGCGACCTCTCTATTCCCGGCTTTTCACTTGAAACTTTGTTCCTGAAGGGCCTCTTCGACAATCTGGGCATATCTGCTGAGATTGAAGCATTTCACGAATTTAAAAACTCTCCCAACGTCTATAAAGAAACAGACTTCACAGAATCACACGCCAAAGCGATGCGCGAACTGGCTGAAGGATTATGGCAGGTTAGCCTCATCGACATTGCCAATGACCGTGCTGATAAAATGGCCGATAATGCCATTTTGCGCGATGTATTGGAAAACAGCCCATATTCTTCAGACCAAGCTCTCGACCTTGGACTCGTCGATAAACTTGGATGGCCAGAAGATCTTGTCCGTCATGCAATGGGCTTAGCCCCCAATGCTGAATTGATCGACATTGCCCAATACACACCGAAAAAAATCGCCGACAAAGCGCCTAAGATCGCGCTCATTGGCGGTGAAGGTGGTATCATGCCAGGATCATCTGGTGGTGACATCTTTAATCCAAATGCAGAGCAGATTATCGCATCAGATACAGTGTCATCACAGATATACGACGCCGGTAAAGATGAAAGCATTAAAGCCATTGTTTTCCGTGTTGATAGTGGCGGAGGCTCCCCGACGGCATCAGACCAGATCTGGAATGCAATTGAATATGTCCAAAACACATATAACAAACCAGTTGTTATCTCTATGGGATCGGTTGCAGCTTCAGGCGGATATTATATCTCCATGGGCGCTGATAAAATCTACGCAAACCGCGCCACAATCACCGGCTCAATCGGTGTGTATGGTGGTAAATTTGCGCTTGCAGAAGGTCTAAGAAAAATTGGTGTAAACCCATCTCGTATTGATGTAGGTGGCCCCTATGCATCCATTTACACGTCTACAGAACGCCTGTCCGAGCAACAACGTGCAACCATGCGGGCAAGTCTGGCACGCACATATGATCGTTTCACACGGCTTGCTGCTGATGGCCGAGGCATGAGCCAAGAGGCTTTGCACGAAATCGCCAAAGGCCGCGTATGGACGGGTGTCGCAGCCAAAGAAAATGGCCTTGTTGATGAACTTGGTGGATTGATTGACGCCATTGAGGGCGCAAAGCAACTCGCCGGAATCGATGCAGACAAGCAGGTTAATCTTGTATCGATGACGCCGGAACAAGACCCTGTTCAAGCAATTGGCAGCATGTTGGGAGCGTCTGCACAAAGCATGCATACTCTCAATCAATTGTCCCAAATTATGGGTGATGAGCGCATCCAAGCCACAATCATGCAAATACAAGCAATGGAAACTCAGCCCAACCAGATGGCCGCACCTGTCATTAAAGAATACTAAAACAGGCTATCTTGGACTATATCTAAAAAAAGGGGGCTGGACTTGAAAACCTGCCCCCTTTTCACAGCTTATGACAAACAAGTGTTTTCACTTACTTTGTTTTATCATAACTCTGACCTTGCTTTATTGCTGGGTTAATAATAACCGCTAGCGATGTAAAAACGTATTTAGCAATGCTTGATACACATTAGTACATTCAAGATATTGATTAAGCTTATGAGGGCAAAATGGCTGATATTCGTAAAGTAACAGAATCTTTTGCAGTCGCGCCACAAATCGACGTAGATGATTTTGCTTCCATCCAAGAAGACGGCTTCAAATTCATCATCAATAATCGCCCTGATGAAGAAACTTTTGGCCAAATGCCTGGCGCAACCGCAAACGCCAAAGCAACTGAATTTGGAATGGGCTATAAAGCTGTCCCAATCTCTGGACCGGGCGACTTCATGAAATCAATGAAAGCATTGAACGACGCCATCGCGGAAAGTGAAGGCCCTGTACTTGCCTATTGTCGTTCTGGCACGCGTTCAATTTCTCTATGGTCATTAGCTCAAGTAAAGATCGGAGCTGAAACACCAGAATCAGCAATAGAGAAAGCTAAAATGGCTGGATATGACTTGTCTCATCTTGAGCCGACTTTGAATCAATTAGCTGGCTCCAAATAAGCGGCAATTAGGCATGACACATAAGTTTCACTTGGCTTGTTCTGATTTCTGCCTCATTTCAAAGTTCAACAGTGTACGGTATTCTTGCGTGACTTTCTTTTTAAAGTAAGAGAGAAACACACAATCTGAGAATACCTAGTTTTAAAATGGTTGATTGCGTATGAAGAAGAAAATTTGGACGTCAGACTTTATTGTTGAAGGCCCTAATTCCATTCTTGTTAAAAAGACGGGGCATCGTATCCGTCTTGATTTTCATTTACTGCATGACATCTTCACATGGTTCACCTTCTTCTTCTTTGCACAGGCATGGCGTATTCAGCGTGCCCTTTCCGGCCATAAACGCCCTAAAATCGCTTTTGCTCCCGATCAACCACGCCCTTGGTATTTGATCTGGCCTGTGCTGCATGTGGCCGGTGCCCGCATTGTCAAAGATAGTGAAGACGCTGACATCATCATGCAGTTTGATGATTCAACTGAAAGCTCCACGCCAACAACTATTGGCCATTCTAAGCATGCAAAAACAGTCAATTTTGAATGTACCGACATTTCTAAATCTCGCGTGGCCGAAGCATTTGAGCGTGCCGCCGGATACGGCCTTGGTGTCGATCCTGAAACCTACACAGGCATGATCGTTGATAAGTCAGAGATTAACGCAGCACATGATGGGCGCATCATAGCCGGCCCTATTCCCCGCGTCGAAGGCCGCGCTTATCAACGACTAGTGGATAATGAGATTCCCGGCGGGCTAGTCGAAGACCTACGTACATGTACAGTCAATGGTGAACCATCTCTTGTATTCATCAAACGTCGCCCTCTATCTAGACGTTTCTTGAATGAAAATACTGAAGTTTTCATCAAAAACCCTCAAGATGTGTTCTCAAAAGATGAACTTGATGTGATCCGCGCCTTTACCAAGGAAATCAAGCTTGACTGGGGCGGTGTAGACGTGTTGCGTGATGCAAAAGATGGTCGTATTTTTATCGTCGATGCTAACAAGACTGACATGGGTCCACCCGTTGCTTTGCCTCTTGGACAAAAGCTGCGCGCGACCAGACGTCTTGCCAAAGCATTTGCCGATCAGTTTGCGCCATAAACTTCATGTCTCTACCTTTATGGTAGGGAATTTAGAATGACAGACATTAAGACAGCGGACAGGGACATATGGCCGGCATTCCATTTGTAAGCGACATTGAATTTGACTATGAAGAAGTGACGCAAGTGTCCCCGCTAATCCAACGGGTCATTGCAAACAATCCCGGTGCATTCACCTATACGGGTACAGGTGTCTATATCATTGGCGGCGATGAATGTGTTGTTCTCGACCCTGGCCCTAACAATGAAACCCACTTTGACGCATTAAAAAAGGCGCTCACAGGCCGCAAAATCAAATACGTGCTCGTCACCCACTCGCACATGGACCACTCCCCTCTAGCACATCCGCTCGCACAATGGGCAGGTTGTGAAGTCCTTGCAGGCGGCCCAGCCATTCCAACAGAATCAGATGTACGCATGGAAGCTGGAGATGATCTCTCTTTCCAACCCCACCAGACAATCGCGGATGGCCAGATATTCACAGGCGATGGCTGGACGATTGAAGCTGTCTCTACACCGGGTCACACAAGCAATCACTTCTGCTTTGCTTTAAAAGAAGAAAACGCATTATTTTCGGGTGACCATATCATGGGATGGTCAACAACTGTGATATCCCCACCCGATGGAAATATGGGTGATTATTTCAACAGCTTAGAAAAAATACATGCACGCGGCTATTCAACGATTTGGCCCACGCATGGACCGCCTATAACAAAAGCTGGCCCGTTTGTGGATGCGTATATTTCTCACCGCCGCAAACGTGAATCAGCGATAATTGATCGCCTGGAAGCAGGCGACACACAAATTCCTCAGATGGTAAAAACAATCTATAAAGACGTTGATAAGCGGCTACACCCTGCGGCGTGCCATTCTGTTCTAGCGCACATGATACACCTTGTTGAAACAGGCCGCGCGACTGCATCTTCGTCTAATTATGGTTTGAAAACAGAATACAGATCCACAACAATTTCTGCCTGATCTCAACCACCCTATCGATGCATACTAAAAAGCCGCTCCAAAACTGGAACGGCTTTTTTCATATGGGATAAGGCAAATGCCTTAAATCGCTATTTCATCATCAAGTTCAAATCATCCACAAAATGCTTCAGACGTGTCGCATTTGCCCCCATGTCAGACAATCCAATTCGACTAACCGAGCGCGCATTCACCCGTGACCCAATTTGCCCCTGTTTCTCAACAGTGATCACAATATCGTCTACGAAACCATACCATGGAGACGTATACGTCGCGTGGATTACACCTGCTTCGCGGTTCACACTCACAACATCCCAATTGTTTTTATTTGCCACTTCCACCACGGCTTCAATCGTGATTTCCGGTTTCACTTCAAACAATTGTGGACGTAGATTGAAATCTTGATAAGCAGCCGCCTGCAAATCTTTTACATATTTCCCCACAGCATTTGGCCATCTCCCAGCAGCAGATTCTGGCACGACAGGGTTATCTAAAACTGGGTTCCAATTATTGGCTTTTCGTTCGTCCAATAGCGCTTGAGGAAACTGAATAGGATTCGTCCAATCCGTTTGAACATCATGAATGGGCGGCAAACCAGCTACATCATCGCCCGTCTGTTTCAAATGTCCCAGCATAAACACCGGCACTAACAGCGCAATCACTACTAAAATAGAACCGCGACGTGGGGGTTTAAGCAATTGAATGATCAGTGAAACTAGACAAATAACAGCAACTGCGATCAATAAAATCGGCCCCATCTGGAACGACATTTTCACAAGCCCCGTTCCGATAGACCAAAGGCCGTATTTCACGCCAAGTGCCGCAATGACAAACCAAAGCGGACACAGAATAGCGCCTCCAATTGCTATTTTCATAGCAATGGATTGTAGCTTACTCATGGGCTCTCTTGGTGGTGGCGGCGGATAAGAACCCAACACCACAGGTTTCTCGTCTTTATTTTCAGATTGATTTGCTTCAGCTTCAAGCTTCTCAACTTCTTCAGGTGTCAATTCCGACATATTGCCCTCCTACATGCCACACTTGGTGCTTTCTATCATTAGAAAGCACCAATAGCGAACATTAAGCGGTCGGTAATTTATAGTCTTTGAAAGTTTCTCGAAGAGCAAGCTTATTGATCTTCCCAGTCGCCCCCAAAGGAATGTCATCAACAAAGGCAACATCGTCCGGTAACCACCATTTGGCTATTTTGCCATCGAAGAAAGCCAGAACCTCATCTTTGGAGACGTCCTGGCCTTCAGCTTTTTTCACAATCAATAATGGACGCTCATCCCATTTAGGGTGATGCACACCAATAGCAGCCGCCAAAGAAACTTTTGGATGAGACACGGCAATGTTTTCAAGCTCTATAGAGGAAATCCATTCTCCACCTGATTTGATCACATCTTTCGATCTGTCGGTAATATGCATCTGACCATATTGGTCGATATTACCCACATCACCTGTGTCAAAGAAATCTCTATCATCAAGTATGCTTCCTTCACCCTTCACATAGGCTGCAGCCACCGCTGGGCCTCTGATCATTAGGTGACCTGTCGCTTTACCATCTCGTGGCAAACTTTTCCCATCTGGACCAACAACATCCAATTCAACCCCGAAAGGCGGACGTCCCTGCTTCAATTTGTGGGTCATTTTCTCTTCATCGCTAAGGTTTTGCAACGGCATAGGAAGTTTGGAAACTGTTCCCAATGGGCTTGTTTCTGTCATTCCCCATGCTGGATAGACTTCTACGTCATAGTCTTCTTCAAATGCCCGCAATAATCCTTCTGGCGTAGCTGCTCCACCAATCGCCACAGAATTAAGGTGAGGCAGTGTCTTACCTTCTTTTCTCATATATTCGAGCAGCATCTGCCATACAGTTGGAACAGCGGCAGAAATCGTCACCTTTTCAGAATCCAGCAATTCATAAATAGCTGCCCCATCCATGCGCGCACCCGGCATAACCAGCTTAGCCCCACTTGCAGGACCAGAGAATGTCAGCCCCCACGCATTCGCATGGAACATGGGCACAACCGGCAATACAATATCACTATCTTTAATGCCGAGCGCGCCTGCCTGCATGGACATTAAAGTCTGCATTATGTTGGAGCGGTGAGAATATAAAACCCCCTTTGGATTGCCCGTCGTACCGGACGTATAACAAAGGCCACAAGCTGTTCTCTCGTCAAAATCCCCCCATTTTACGCTGTCACCACGACATCCTGACAGAAAGCTCTCATAGGATTTCAAATTTGGGATTTTTGTATCAGCTGGAATAACACTATCATCACCATACACCACAAACAATTTCACCCTCGGCAAATGAGGTGCGATTGCTTCAATAATCGGCATAAAAGTTGTGTCAAAGAATATAGCTTTGTCTTCTGCGTGATTAGCAATCCATGCTATTTGCTCAGGGAAAAGACGCGGGTTTAAAGTATGTAAAACCATACCAATCCCCATAGCACCATACCATGTTTCCATGTGTAGATCGCTATTCCATGCGAGCGTGGCGACAATATCGCCAGGCTCCAATCCATTCGCCAGCAATGCCTCTGAACAACGTCGCGAATCTGCGTGGATATCAGCATATGTTTTGCGAACAATAGGGCCAGCGACAGAACGCGTTACGATTTCCTGATACGGATATACCGCGAGCGCATGATTGATGACCTTATCAATAGTCATTGGCCAATCTTGCATTAATCCAAATGGTAGTTGCTGCATTATAAATCCTCTCCCAATAGAGTTTTATTTTTATGTTTTTTGTATTAAACGACATAAATACAACGAAAAAAAGTCGCGACGTAGCGTCAACTCACACAATAAAAGGCAAATAAATGCGTCCCGTTACCCTAACCTTCGCAGCTTGCGCCCTTTTTGTGTCGGCTTGTTCCCCTGAGGCAGAGAATTCCTCGTCGACTAACAAGGCACTAGATACCAATCAGACCGCACCAGATCACAATCCCGTGAGCCTTCAGGCAAAGATGGATTGTGTCAGAGAAAACGGTGCCCTTCCTGCCGCACATCGCGGTGGCCCTCGTCGTGGATATCCAGAAAACGCACTCGAGACGCTTCAATTATCTTATGAGAATGGCACACGTATTTTTGAAATAGATGTCGCCGAATCCAAAGACGGCGTTCTATTCTTAATGCATGACACAAGCCTTGATCGCACGACAGAACGCGAAGGAGTTGGCCGCGAAATAGATTGGGCAACACTAAAAAACGTTCGCCTGAAAGCGAATGGCGAAATAACCAATTTCACTATCCCCTCATTGGCTGACACTTTAAAATGGGCCAAGGAAACAGGCGCTATCATTGAACTTGATAAAAAGCGCTCCAGTAAATTTGAAACAATTATTTCTGAAGTGCGTAAAGCCAATGCGCAAAACAATGTGATTCTCATTACATATACATATGATCAGGCAGCTGAAGTTGCGCGCCTTGCTCCTGATATGATGATGACAGCTTCTGTCTCCGATCCATCCGATATTGAAACATTAGAAGCACGCGGTGTCAGACGTGAAAACCTTATCGCATGGACAGGCACAAACACGCTAAACCCCGGATTATGGTCCGACATAAAAGCAATGGGCGTTGAAGTTGCATTTGGTACATTAGGGCGTCGCGGAGATCGCTTCGATGATACTTTTTGGGCTGATCGCGATGGATCAGAATATGATGAACTTGTTGTCAATGGTGTTACAATGATTGCGACGGACTATTCTGACCGTGTTAGCAAGCATTTGACTGTGGATGACATCGCCATCGAGAAATGTGAATTCTAATATTATGTTGCACTATTCTGGAACCGGTACAAAGCGCTCAAAAACTGCAATTGTTTTTTTGCATGGCGGTGGCTTTAGCGGCTGGATGTGGGAAAACATTATCGGCCACCTGCCAGATTATTTCTGTCTCGCTATCACCCTCCCCGGCCACGGATTAAGCGCCAAAGAAGAATGGGTATCCATCGAAGATACGGCGCGCCAAGTTGGTGAGATTATCGACAATGAGCTTGAAGGCATGGATGTCCACATTGTAGGCTTGTCGTTGGGTGGACATGTGGCGCTGCAATTGCTGTCAGATAGACCCAAAGATATCAGCTCCGCCACGCTAAGCTGCATTATCCACGACCCACTTCCCAACGCCGAAATATACCACCTCTTGCTGCGCGGTATATTGAAATTCCGCAAAATTCCGATGGCTCAAAAATTTGTCGCGCATAAATTTGGCATGGCTGGTGAAAAAACCAGACGCTATCTCCAAGAAGTTCGGAAAGTAGATAAAAAAGCGATCAAGCAATCATCTGCTGAAATTGCGAATCTGAAACTCCCTCCAAACCTGCAAGAGGTATCCAGCCGGATCTTGCTTCTCGCAGGAGAAACTGAGCGCTCCTTTACCTTGGATGCACTGCCAAAATACAAGAGCGAATTTTCCAATTACCGCAGCGCTATCGTGCCCAAATATGGATATGGTTGGTCAGGCAAATGTCCTAGCCTCTTTGCAGACGCCATCCGCGCTCAGATTTCCCAAAACCAATTGCCCGCAGAATTGATTGAACAGAATTGATTGAACAGCTCTAAGGATAGAGACGCCCTGTTGACCATCCACCATTTGAAGAACGTTCAAACACAAGCCTGTCATGCAAGCGGAATGGACGGTCACGCCAAAATTCAATGTGCTCAGGTGCAATCCTATAGCCCGTCCAATGCGGTGGACGTGGTGTTTTGCCAAGCGCGTATTTCGCACCGTATTTCGCGATGTTTTTTTCAAGCTCAAACCGCCCATCCATGCGAGATGACTGATTTGAAGCCCATGCGCCAATCTGGCTGTCTTTGTGACGTGATTGGAAATACGCATCCGCTTCAGCATCACTGACTCGCGTCACATTCCCGCGCACACGTACCTGACGGCGCAGTGACTTCCAATGAAAACAGATAGCGGCTTTCATATTGGCGTCTATCTGCCTACCCTTAGCGCTTGTTGTGTTTGTATAGAAAACAAACCCATTCTCATCAAAATCCTTGAGAAGCACCATACGCACATCCGGCATACCATCTTCATCAACGGTCGCTAGAGACATCGCATTAGGATCGTTGATTTCCTTAGCCTTGGCCTCACTTAGCCATTTAGCAAACATCTCAAATGGCTCATCCTTCGCAAACCAATGCGCATCATCATCCAAAGGCTTTCCCGCAGCTTTCGCTTTCGCGTAAACCTCAGCATATTCTTCGTCCTGATAATCAGGACTATCAGGGATGAGCTTTGTCTTGTCTGTCATTTGTGCCTCTTGAACTATTACGCTTAATTATAATGCTGTTTTTCAAGAATGACAGTGTGGCGTTTTAGGTTATCGGGAATTCAATTCATAGCTCTGCACACTCCACTGTATTTTCAGAGCAGATATCCTTGACACTACCAAATATGTATATACATAGTAATGCAACGTATATTTTATGCTAATACATTATCTAATGCGCTACATAAAATGTCTGCAAAACAAAAACAAGGAGCCGACACATGGCTAACAAAAAAGTTAAAGCGATCAAAGCTGAAATCAAAACACGCAAGAAAACAATTGCGAAGCAAGAAGTGAAACTTAAAAAAGCCAAAAAAGCTCTTAAAAAAGCAGCATAATCTATTTTACCCCTTAGATAGATTATCTTTAAAACCGCCAGAAATGGCGGTTTTTTTGTAGGAAAAGACACAAAATTATTCCAAGCGACACTTTCGCTGCACTCGGAATTAAAAAAATCAACTAAAAGACTACCCAAATCAGTCATTTTGCGCTTGAAAGAACCTCATGTCACATAATACTTTTGGTCATCTTTTTCGCGTCACCACTTGGGGTGAAAGTCACGGTCCTGCCCTTGGGTGTGTGGTTGATGGCTGCCCAGCGGGTATCCCCATTTCAGCCGAAGAAATTCAGCACTGGTTAGACCTTCGCAAACCGGGCACAAGCAAGCTTGTCACCCAGCGTAAAGAAGCTGATGCCGTCAAGATCCTTTCAGGCGTGTTCGAAGATGACCGCACGAATGGTCAGGTCACAACCGGCACACCGATTTCATTGATGATCGAAAACACCGATCAACGCTCCAAAGATTATGGTGACATTCGCGACAAATACCGTCCCGGCCACGCAGACTATGCCTATGATGCCAAATATGGTGTGCGCGATTATCGCGGTGGTGGGCGCTCTTCTGCGCGCGAAACAGCCGCCCGTGTCGCAGCTGCTGGAATTGCCCGCAAAGTGTTAGGCGCTGACATTACAATTCGCGGCGCACTCGTACAAATCGGCAACAAAAAGCTAGACCGCAGCAAATGGGATTGGAACGAAACCACCAAAAACCCACTTTGGTGCCCCGATGCAAACACAGCAGCTGAATGGACAGATTATCTGGAAAGCATTCGCAAAGCCGGTTCATCTGTTGGTGCCGTCATAGAAATCGTCGCCTCTGGTGTTCCTGCTGGTTGGGGCGCACCGATTTATTCAAAACTTGATTCCGATCTTGCCATGGCCATGATGACAATTAACGCAGTTAAAGGCGTTGAAATCGGCGCTGGTTTTGAATCTGCTGCCTTAACAGGTGAGGAAAACGCCGACCAAATGCGCATTGGCGAAAATGGTCCTGAATTCCTATCCAATAATAATGGCGGTGTGTTGGGCGGTATCTCCACAGGACAAGACATTGTTGTGCGTATCGCACTCAAACCAACCTCTTCAATTCTGACTGAACGCAAATCAATAGATAAGCACGGCAATGAAGTCGACATTCGCACCATAGGCCGCCACGACCCGTGTGTCGCCATTCGGGGTGTGCCTGTAGCAGAAGCCATGATGGCGTGTGTTCTGGCAGATCATAAATTACGTCACCGAGGACAAATGGGCGGCGTATAATATGAAAGACCGCGTCTTCTCGACAACCTATAAATCAAGCCTCACATTGCCTTATATTGTCGTACCACTGATACTTGGTGCAATATTAGGGCTAATAGGTATTTATCTTGATAGACTCGTTTTCACGCTTTCATCTGCCATTTTCACATCATTTGCAGTCTGGCATTGGCCTTTCCTAGATTCTAATAAACCAGTTTTAAAGCTCACGGCGCAAGGCGCAGATATTGACGGTATCGGCCGCATTCCTTGGTCAGCTTTCAAACAAGTTGAACTTGTCGAAAAACGAAAAAAAAACCAAACGCCATCTGAAAATTGTGGTCTCAGGATTATTTTGAATTTACCGCTTTCCACTGCCGCTCAGCCACTTAAACATATGGATCGCCCCAATTGGCAGAAACCTCTAACAAAAGAAATAGATAAGCAAACTTTGCATATAGAAGCAGGATGGTTGGTTGATAGCCAAATTGACGTTGCAAATGCATTTGCATGGTTTTTAAAACCAATCCAAAAATAAACTATAAATAGCTATTCCTTCATTTTCCATTCATCTCAATAATGACAAATCATTGACTGCTGGAACTTTGGGGACGACGTGAAAGCACCTTCTTTTATTATGTTACTGCCGTTTAATCTGCTGGATATAATAAAAGAAGGACCAAAGTTTCGTTTTATTATATTGTCCATATATTCGATACTTGACGATACTTGCTCAAAACATCATTTAGTTGAAATGAACATAATAAACCCTGAAAAATAGCAAACGGCTTCTTTAAATTGAATTTTAGATGTTTTATATATTTAAAATTGCAAAATATGTGATCAATAACTCATTGAAAAACAACTTAATTTCGTATGAGAAAAGCATGATGACATTGCATTTCTCTCCATACGTAAGCTAGAATACCGAAATAAATTTGTTAGAATTTTCTAACCCACAAGCTATAAGCCCGTCCCCCCAACCCAGGGCTTATAGGCCCGGAGTGTCGTTACAATGCAAGTTGAAGCGGCACTCCGGTGCCATAAAATCTCAAACTCTAAACAACTTTAAATTAGGGCGTCCAACCCTGCTTAATACGTTTGGCATGGATCAAATATTCTCGATTGCCATCACCGCCCTTAATCGGACTCGTACACGACTTTTCTATCTGCCAATCTAGTTCATCTAACCATCTGTCAAATTGCGTTCGTGCCTTTGCGACAGCGCCCTGATTGGAAACAATTCCGCCCTTGCCAACATTTTCTTTTCCAACCTCAAACTGAGGTTTGAATAAAGTAATCAAATCAGCCTTTTCAGACCCCAATCTCAAAACCGGTTTCAACAATTTCGATAGGCTAATAAAGCTCGCATCACACACAATGATATCTGGTGGTGTATCGATCAAATTCTTATCGAGTTTACGTGCATCCGTGGCTTCATACGAAATCACACGCGGATCTGCTTTCAAGCTTGGGTGCAGCTGATCGCGCCCCACATCTACCGCGTAAACTTTTCTTGCTCCAGTACGCAATGCAACATCAGTAAACCCGCCCGTTGAGGCACCGATATCAAGAACGATTTTATCCGTCATATCGACTTTAAAAACATCAAGCGCATGTGCCAGCTTCATCCCGCCACGAGAGACATAAGGATGCGCTTTTTCTGCTGTAATAACTTGCTCAGCTGAAACCTTTGTCGATGCTTTCTTGCAGACATCGCCATCTATAGTCACTTTTCCTGCTTTAATGGCTGCTTGCCCCTGAGCGCGCGTATCCATAAGGCCGCGCGTCACCAATGCGAGGTCTAGGCGTTGCAGACCATCGGGAGAGGTATCATCTGACATTTCTTATATGCTTTCTAAGTAGCGGTTAAACACGCGCATGTTCAAACACCACGCTAAAATTATTGGCAGGCATATCATGCACATTGACCAAATGCAGGTCTGCCAGTTTAGCCGCTGATATTACCTCGCCTTCCAGATCACGAATACCCCAATGACTGTTTCTATCTCTTAGATTTACATCAAACGCAGTATTAGACTCAGATATTTGCTGACCATTGCGCTTAAATGGTCCGTACAAAAACAGTCTGCCGCCACCATTAAGATATTTCTTTGCTCCAGCAAACATGCCTAGGGAAACTTCCCAAGGTGAAATGTGAAGCATATTGCAAGACAAGATCGCATCAATTTTGCCATCAATGCCCCAATCCTTATTGGCAGCATTAATCACTTTAACTTCTTCATATTGCGCCTCAACGCCTGCATGTTGTGCCCAAGCTCGAATACTGATTTGCGCTTGTTCTTCTAAATCACTCGCAATCCAACGCATATCTGGCGCATCTTTCAAAATATGCGCCGCATGCTGACCAGTGCCTGACGCAATTTCAAGAACACGTGCATTAGCTGGGATTTCTTGCAAGAATACAGATTTAATCACATCACGATTGCGTTCAATGGATGGAGAAAACTGACGTCCATCTTCCGACGGATT
>JGI2924J29684_1077309_pt1 | contig 15688 bp, 16 predicted proteins | sample BenlonsequencITS_FD_29684 | JGI IMG/M metagenome (IMG submission 29684)
TCTGACGTCGACGTTCTGGATCCGGCGAAGCGGAACCTCGCGGTCGCGCCTGGCGAGGACGCCGGAGGCCACGTCGAAAGTGTCGCCCGTGAGTTCGTAGCGGAACCGCTCGTAGTAGGCGACCTCGTAGCCGATCGCGAGGACGATCCCCAACAGGAGCATCCCCCCGACGGAGACGAGCGTCCCCCCGGCGCCGCCCGGCGAGGCGAAGACCCCGGCGATAAAAAAGAGGAGGCCGACGTTGACGCTGCGCGAGATCGATCTGACCGCGATCGAGAGCGGGTGGAGTTTCCTCATACCGCGTCCTCACCCTCGCTCTCGATCGCGAGCCGGCGCAGGTCCTCGCGGAGCCGTTCGGCCCGCTCCGGGGTCAGCCCGGGGATCGCGACGTCGGCGCTTCGGGAGCCGGCCGTGTAGACGACGACGGTCGCCAACCCGGTCGTCCGCTCGATCGGCGATCGCCGCGAGTCGACGTGTTGGACGCGGACGTAGGGGACGACCGTCTTGATCCGAGTGAACACGCCCCGTTCGATGTAGAGCCCGTCGTCCTGTACCTCGAAGCGCCAGACGGCGTAGCGCCGCCAGGCGACGACGACCCGAACGAGCCCGAGGACGACCGCGAGACCGATCGCGCCCGGGACGAGCAGGTCGGGTGGGTTCGTCCACAGCCCGGTTTCGGAGAGTACCAGCGCGGCGCCGACGAGAAATCCGCCGACGATCCCGGCCCGGAACACCGCCAAGAGTAGCCAGACGACGCGGACCCGGGGAGTGAGTCGCTCCATGATGAGCTGAAGGGAGGGGGTACGAATAAAAAGCCGGATCGCGGAGTCGAACGACAGCGAGGAGACGAAATCAGAAGAGAACGGAACGGAACGGAACGCCGGAGCTCAGTGTGTCGCCGCCCGGACGTCGTCGATCTGGTAGAGGTCCTCGCGGAGCCCCTCACCGGCGCAGTCTTCGCTCGGACACTCGTAGTGCCATCCGTCCTCGGTTGCGTCCCGTTCTCGGAATCGGTCGCCGCATACCTGACAGAACAGTTGGGCTTTCTCGCAGGTATCCCGGTGGAGTTCGAGGGCGAGCTCGGTCTGGAACGACTGGTTGCAGTTACGACAGGTGTGCATATTTCGTCTGACGCGAGCATTCGTAAAAACTGCTTGGGTTCTTTTCTTACGGGAGAATCCCACTTGATACGGCTTCTTGCTGCCGATTTAGATTCGACCGACCCACAAGAAAGAACGATCAGCGACGGAGAGTACTCGACGCCGTGTCCTTCGGTTCGTGAGAGATCGCCGGTTTGTGACCACGGGAAGATATGTCGTGTTACTCCGTGACAGTGTTGTGATACGACGGCGAAAAACGAAATCGAACGGCGGCCGAGAGTTACTCTTCCTGGCCCAGGATCCCCCGTTCGGTCATCTTCCGGGGGTCAAGCACCTCGTCGGCTTCGTCCTCGTCGAGGTAGCCCTTCTCGAGGACGACCTCCCGGACCGTCTTCTCTTCCTTGAGCGCCGTTTTGGCGACCTCGCTGGCCTTGTCGTAGCCGATGTGGACGTTCAGCGAGGTGGCCATCGCCATCGACTGCTCGACCCGGTCCCGGCAGTACTCCTCGTTGGCCTCGAGCGGATCGACGAACCGCTCGGCGAAGATCTGGCTCGAGTTCGAGATCAATTCGGCGGACTGCAGGAAGTTGTGGGCCAGCACGGGCTTGTAGAGGTTGAGATCGATCTGACCCTCGGCAGCGCCCGCGGAGACGGCAGCATCGTTGCCGACGACCTGCTTGTGAACCTGGTTGACCGCCTCGGCGACGACGGGGTTGATCTTGCCCGGCATGATCGAGGAGCCGGGCTGGTTCTCTGGCTGTTCGATCTCGCCGAGGCCGTTGCGCGGACCGGAGGCCAGGAGTCGAAGATCGTTGGCGATCTTGTTCAGCGAGCCCGCCACCACTCGGAGAGCGCCGTGGGCCTCGCTCATGGCGTCGTGGGCGGCCTGGGCCTCGAAGTGGTTGTCGGCCTCGCGGAACTGGACGCCGGTCTCTTTCGTGATGTACTCGGCGGCGCGACCGGGGAACTCCTCGTGGGTGTTCAGCCCCGTTCCGGTAGCGGTGCCACCGAGCGCGAGCTCGGCGAGGTGGTTACGGACCTTGTCGACGCGGTCGAGGCCCTTTTCGACCTGGGTGCGGTAGCCGGAGAACTCCTGGCCCAGCGTGACGGGTGTCGCGTCCTGGAGATGGGTCCGACCCGTTTTGACGACGTCGTCGAACTCCGCTTCCTTCTCCTCGAGGGACTCCCGGAGCGTATCCAGTGCGGGAATGACGTCTTTCTCGACGGCCTCGAGGGAAGCGACGTGCATCGCGGTCGGGATCACGTCGTTGCTCGACTGGCCGTAGTTGACGTGGTCGTTGGGGTGGACGACGCGGTCGCCGATTTCGGCGCCCATGATCTCGGCGGCGCGGTTGGCGATGACCTCGTTGGCGTTCATGTTCGAGGACGTCCCCGACCCGGTCTGGAAGACGTCGACGGGGAACTGGTCGTCGTGCTCGCCGGCGATGACCTCGTCGGCGGCCTCGACGATCGCCTCGGCGACGTCGTCCTCGATGAGATCGAGGTCGCGGTTGGCCTGTGCGGCGGCCTTCTTGACGACGCCGAGCCCGCGGACGAACCGTCGTCCGAAGCTGATCCCCGAGATCGGGAAGTTCCCGATCGCACGCTGGGTCTGGGCGCCCCAGTAGGCGTCGGCCGGCACCTGCATCTCGCCGAGACTGTCCTCCTCGATGCGGAACTTGTCGTCGCGTGTCATACCCGACACCTCGAGAGCGGTTAGGTAAAATCCACCGAAAAGCCGGCGTCGTCGGTACGAGCCCGTTCTCGCAGGGCCGACTGGAGACGGGTCCGTCCGGTTCGGTGGACGCCACGGGCGTCCTCGAGGTCGACGTCGTAGATCGTCGGCGTGTCCCAGAACAGCGTCCGGGAGCTTGCGGTGTCGACGACGAGCGAGGCGATCCCGAGCCGGCGCTGGAAGATCGACCGTCGGGTGGAGACGGTCTGGATCCGGAAGTACGGAATGACGGTCGTCCGGCGGCGCCAGAACCCGCGCCGGATCACCAGGTGGTCCTCGCCGACGTAGTACCCCAGGTGGACGTACCGCAGGTGGGCCGCGGGCGGGACCGTCGCGAAGACGACCGCGGCGAAGTACCACCGCTCGATCGGCGTTACCTGTGCGAGCCCGAAGACGGCCGCGACGACGGCGGCGGCGATCAGCGAGTACCGAACGAGGTACCGACGGCGGGCGATCGGCGGCGGGCTCTCGAAGGCGGGCGTCTCGACGTGTGTGAGGTTCTCGGTGAACCGGTGGACGTGATCGGCGCGGGCCATGGGAACCGCCGACTGGCTGCCCCCGCTGCTGTCGGGGCCGTAGCCGGCCGTCTCGACCCACAGCCCGGCGTAGTCGATCAGCCGCTGGAGCGGGTTGTCCGTGACCGTGACCGACTGGACTTTCTCGGCGGGAATCGACCCGCTGTAGCGCTGGAGGAGCCCTCGTTCGTAGACGAAGTCCTCGTCGACCCGCCCCAGCCGGAAGTCGTAGTACGTCGCGAACGTGTAGGCGACGCTGACGAGGTAGGTGATGATAACACCGTTTATCACCGAGACGACGGTCAACACGCCGTAGCTCTGTGTGTCACCGTTCTGGAGATCTTCGGGGCCGCCGAGCGGCTGAGCGATGCTCACGAGCAGGTCGAGGATCGTATCGGTTGCGAACAGAAACAGGAACCCGATAGCGGCGATTGCGGCGGGCCGTACCGTCGTCAGCGAGTACAACAGGAGCTCGCGGGACTCGAGGGCGAACAGTCGCTGTCGGCTGGACTCGCGTCGGTCGGCGGTCGGTCGGGAGTCGGTCTCGACCGAGGACGGGCGCTCGTCGCTCCGGTCTGTCTCGTCCGGTCGGTCGGTCGCCGGGGCGTCCTCGGACGGATGTTCGGCCGACGGGTCGTCCTCGGCCGACTCCGCGCTGTCGTCTTGGTCGACGGCGGCAGTTCGACGGCGGATCTGATGCTGGAGACGGTCGGCCTCGGACTTGCTCACGACGTTCAACGCGGCCTCGCTGGTGCCACCGCCGGCGGTCTCGATAGTGACGATCGCGAGCCCGAGGACGCGCTGGAAGACCCCTTGCCGAACGTCGACGTTCTGGATCCGCCGGTAGGGGATCTCCCGGGAGCGACGGGCGATGACTCCCGATGCGACGTCGAACGTGTCGGGCGTGATCCCGTACTCGAACCGGTAGTAGTAGACGATCCCGTACCCGGCGCCGAAGAGGAAGCCGAGCGCGGTGACCACCGGGAGCCACGCGATACTGACAACCGCCACCGTTCCGGCCAGGAGGCTGACGAGGATGAACGGCAGCCACATCCACAGCAGGCCGTACCGGAGCGCGTAGACGACCGCGCTGAAGGGGTGGAGCCGGTTCATACTGCGTCGTCGGCCTCGCTCTCGACGGCGAGGTCACGGAGCGTGTCCTGTAGTTCCCGGGCGCGGTCGGGCGTCAGCCCGGGGATGCGGACGTCGGCGTTGCGCGAGCCGGCCGTGTAGACGACGACACTCGAGAGCCCGAGCAGCCGTTCAACGGGTCCAAACTGGGTGTCGACGTGCTGGACCCGGACGAACGGGACGGCGGTCTCGACGAACGTGATGACACCCCGTTCCAGATAGAGCGCGTCGTCTTGTAGTTCGAACTGCCAGATCTGGTAGAGCCGAACGGCGTAGGCGATACCGAGGACGGCTGCGACGGCGACGATCCCCGCCAGTGCGGCCGTCGGGACGGGGGTGATCCACCGGTCGACGGCGGCGAGGACGGCGCCGAACACGGCCGCCAGGATCGCCGTCTGTGCGATCCACAGCAGCCTGATCCGCGGGTGAAGTGACTCCATACTGACGTTCTCGCGAGCGAACAGGAGTATCCTGCGGTTCGATCCGCTCCGGAAGCGGTGCGGGCGGAACGGACAGCCACGAGTCCGGTCGCGGGAGGGCGCTCGAGCCCCGCGCGGACTACTCGTCGTACTCCTCGGGCGTGTACGTCGAGAGCTCGAGGGCGTGGATGTCGGTCGTCATGTGGTCGTCGAGCGCGTCGTACACCTGCTGGTGTTGCTGGACCAGCGACTGGCCCTCGAAGCTCGGCGAGACGACCGTCGCCGCGAGGTGGTCGTCGTCGTGTTTGTCTCGGGCGTGCGTGACCGTCGCCTCGGCGTCCTCGAGTTCGGATTCGATCACTGCCTCGACGTCCTCGGGTTTCATATCCGACTCGAGGAGCGCTCGCGGCAAAAACGCCGCGGTCGAGGGCTACCGGGACGGGATCACGAGGCTTATCCCTCCCCGGTTGTGTGTGACAGCTACAGCTATGTCGCTCGCGAGCGAAACGCGCCGAGCCGTCGACGAGAACCCGTTTCTCGTCGCCGCACTGCGGGCCGGAATCGTCAACTACACCGCGGCAGCTCGGTATCTCGACGTCGACGGCGAGACCGACGCGGTCGCAACGGCGATCCGCCGGTACGCCGAGGAGCTCCCCGCCTACGAGACCACCGACCGGGACGTCCGCGTCAGGATGGAACGGGGGATCACGCCGGCGCCGATCGACGGCACCAAGCACGAAACGGCGCTGCTGGCCGTCGGCGGGACGTCGTTCAGATCCGACGGAGGAGAGCTGACCGCCATCGCGGCCACAGGCGAGATCGACGCGACCGCCCTCGGAACCGCGCTCGGGCGACTCGGAAACGCGGAAATCGAGGTGATCGCGGCCGGCGTCGGCGAGGGGACCGCGATGGTGGTCGTCGACGACCGCGACGGCGTCGACGCCCTGCGAACCGTCGAAGCGGCCTTCGAGGCGGTTCCGGAGTAGCGCCGGCGGACTCCCGGCCAAAGACATATTTTAACTGCTGGCCGCGGATACACCCCTGTAATGACCCTGCACGTGACGAACACGTTGACGGGCGAGACCGAGCCGTTCGAGCCGCAGGATCCCGAGGACGTCCTTCTCTACTACTGCGGTCTGACGGTGTCGGATCCGCCCCACCTGGGCCACGCCCGCTCGTGGGTCCACGTCGACGTCATGCACCGCTGGCTCGAACAGCTCGGGTACGGCGTGCGCCACGTCGAAAACTTCACCGACGTCAACGAGAAGATCGTCGCCCGCGTCGGCGAGGACGGGACCGACGAGGCCGACGTCGCCGAGAACTACATCGAGCGCACTCTCGCGGACATGCGCTCGCTGAACCTCCTGCGGGCGGAGGTCTACCCGCGGGTCTCCGAGCACGTCCCCGAGATCGTCGACCTCGTCGAGACCCTGATCGAGAAGGGGTACGCCTACGAGTCCAACGGCTCGGTCTACTTCGACGTCACCAGCTTCGAGGAGTACGGCAAGCTCTCGAACCAGGCCCTCGAGGAGATCGAGTCCCAGGGCGACCCCGACGAGCGCTCGGAGAAGCGCCACCCCGCGGACTTCGCGCTCTGGAAGGCCGACGGCGTCGACGCCGACGCGATCGCGGAACACCGCCACGAGGACGCCGCACCGGCCGAGGAGGCCTGCGAGACCGCGCTGACCTGGGACTCGCCGTGGGGCGAGGGCCGACCGGGGTGGCACATCGAGTGCTCGGCGATGAGCACGACCCACCTCGGGGACACGCTCGACATCCACGTCGGCGGCCGCGACCTGGTCTTTCCCCACCACGAAAACGAGATCGCCCAGTCCGAAGCCGCGACCGACCAGCAGTTCGCGAACTACTGGCTCCACTGCGAGCTGTTCCAGATGGACGAGGAGAAGATGTCCTCGAGTCTGGGGAACTTCGTCACCGTCGACGAGGCCGTCGACCGCTGGGGGACCAACGTCGTGCGAACCTTCCTCACGGCGGGCTCGTACAACAGCCAACAGCTGTACTCCGACGAGACGATCGCGGAGGCCGAGGAACGGTGGGATCGTCTCGAGCGGGCCCACGAGGCGGCGACCGCGGCGATCGACTCCCCGAGCGCAGGCACCAAAGCCGAGGACGGTGAGCTTCGCGAGACGGTCGAGGCGGCTCGCGAGGCCTTTACCGAGGCGATGAACGACGACTTCAACACCCGCGAGGCCCAGTCGGCGCTGCTCGAGATCGCAGCGGCGATCAACCGCCACCTCGAAGCCGAGGACGACGCCGCGGACTACCGCGGGCTGCGCCGGGCCGTCGAGACCCTCGAGGAGCTGGGTGGCGTCCTCGGACTCTCCTTTACCGGCAAGACCAACGGGAGCGCGGAGCTGGCCGGCGACGTCGTCGAGCTGGTTCTCGGCGTGCGCGAGCGCGAGCGCGAGGACGGGAACTACGAGCGGGCCGACGAGCTGCGTGACGAGCTCGAGGCGATCGGCGTCGAGGTCCAGGACACTGACGAGGGACCGAGCTACCGGCTCCCCGGCGAGTAGAGCCGATTCGCGCTCTCGCCGACGGGCGATCACGAGTTTGTGGCGCCGTTCTGCGGGAACCCGATCCGTTCGGGAGCCGTCCGTGACGCGTCGTGTACACTGCGTTTCGATATACTAATAGCTCGCTCCCGACGGAGTCGCTCGACGAACCTGGCCGGCTTGAGCCGGCCGCGCCACTTATTGTCGCGAGGACGAACTATCGAGACAGGATGCATCGACGACAGTTCGTCGCCGCGGGCGCGGTCGGGGGAGTCGGTCTGTCGGCCGGCTGTCTCGACGACTTCCTCGACGACGCGACGACGTTTTCAGCCTCGCCGGCGATCGTCGCCGAGAGCGCGACCGACGAGACCGGCTACGAGTACGAGGGAACCGAGGAGATCATCTCTACCGAGTCGGTCGCCGGCCAGGAGGTCGAGGTGACCAGCTACGGCTCCGAGTACGTTCGAACGATCGATCTCCCGCTCGATATCTTCGGCGATGGCGTCGAAGCGGGGGTCTTCACCGTCATCACCACACCTCAGGTCAGTGTCGCCGGCGAGGAGTTCAACCCGATCGGCGAGATGGACAACGAAGAACTGCTCCGGGAGATGCAAGACCAGTACGAGGAGCTGACGATCGAGGACGCGGTCGGCGAGCGTTCGGTCGCCGCGCTCGAGGACACCCTCGTCCTCGAGACCTTCGAGGGTGAGGCCGAACTCCACGGCGAGTACGGGATCGACGTCCTGCTGGATATCGCCCAGCACGAGTCCGGCGACGACTATCTCGTGGTCGTCGGCGTCTACCCCGACCTCGAGGATCTGCCGATCGACTCCGAGCGCGATCGGATCGATCAGATGGTCCAGGGGCTCGAACACGGCGAGGACGTCGACGCGGAGATCGTCGAGAGCCGCGAGGACGACGACCCGCTGGCCGACTAAAGTCCGAGCGCGGTCGCGATCGGCACGCCGCTCGCGAGCGCGCCGAGCAGGTAGCCCCCGATCGCACCGCCGTTGAGCAGCGGCAGGCCAGCGTGGGGTCGTCCCTTCAGCACCATCCCCATCAGGACGACCAGCCCGGCGAGCGTGCCGACGATCGCGCCCAGCGCCGGCAGGTTCAGCGCGATCCAGGGGACCTCGAGGGTTCCGGCCTCGATGAAGTAGGCCGCGCTCGCGACCAGGATCGTCGGGATGATCGCGTCGCCGAGACCGATAAAGAGCGCGTCGCGGCTGCCGTCGGCGGGGGGCTCGTCCGCGTCCGCGGTCGGGCTCGCCCCGTCGTCGCCGTTCAGTTGCTCGGTCTCCGATTCGGGGGCCGCCTCCGACTCGGCGTCTACGTCGTCCTCGAGGTAGGAGTACGACAGCGTCGTCGGGACGACCAGCACGACGGGAATCTTGAGGTCCATCACCCCCGCGGCGAGATCGAGCATGTGTTCGGTCCGGTAGACGCTGATGGCGTCGTAGATCGCGAGCGCCGTCAACAGGAGCAACGCGGGCAGGAGCCCGAAGCTGATCCCGAACAGCGCCGCGGCGCCCGCGCCCATCAACACTCCCGTGAGATCGAGGACGTACCACTCGGGGTAGAGGACAAGCGCCGCGCCGATACCGAGGGCGGCGCCGACGGCGAGGACGTTGACCGAACCCGCCGTCAGAACCGGGGGCACGAACTCGGTGAAGACGAACCAGGCGAGCATCACGCTCACGCCGACGACCAGCGCCCTGATGATCCACTCGAGGTCGTACCGGAACGTCGCGAGCATGAGCCCGGTCGCGACGAGGATGACCGCGAAGTAGACGAGGCTGTTGGTCGGGTTCTCGGGATCCTCGACGGCCTGGCGGTCGGCGTCGTGGAACGGCTCGATCAGCGCCAGGGCGCCGAGCTGGACGGCAAGAAAGAGCAACGCCGTCGTTCCGACGGCCGCGAGCACCCGGGTCCGGTGGTCCATGCCGCGGCGTTTGCACCCGCTCCTCTTGGTGCTTTTCGTTGGGCGTCTCTCGGTTAGCGCGCGTACAGCGTCGTCCCGACCAGCGTCGGGAGGTGGACGTCGTCGTCGGGCGTCACTGCCAGGTAGGGGCCGTCGACGGGCCCGAAGACGTCGACGACGCGGCCGACGGACTCGAGGGAGTCGTCGAGCACCATGGTCCCGATCTCCTCGCGGAGGCGGTCGTCGTCGGTGTCCGGGTTCGCTCGCAGGATGGCGAGCCCCTGGGCAGTACGGACGACCTGGCCGACCCGGCGCATCACTCCCGCATCGCGACGACGTACGCCGCGACGGCCTGGACGAGGTCGTTCTTCGAGTCGTCGGACCCCCGAACGACGACCCGGCCCCGGTCGGCCCAGTGCTCCCGCGAGTAGGACTTCTCACGTTCGATCGTGGCGTCGTAGCCGATCTGCTGGACAGCTTTCGCGATCTCGTCGACCGTCGGCTCCTCGACCGCCAGCTCCTCGGCGACGCGTCGGCCCTCGGCCCGGGAGAGCTCCGCATCGAGATAGGCGGGCCAGATGACGTTCTCGACCATACCGTCGTCTCCGGAGGCCTCCCGGTAAACACTTTTCAAAAACGGTCGGTTCGCACTCGAGGACTCGCCGCGAGCGCGGACGGTTCGGTCGTCGGCGACGATCGGATCGACGTTACCGACGGCGAGCGAGGACGGCGAGGACGGCGACCAGCGCGGCGACCACGGCGGGAACGCCGAAGCCGGGGATCGAGTCGTCCTCGGCGTCGTCTGCGGGTTCGTTGGCGTCGTCGGCCGCCGTATCGTCAGCGTCCGCCTCGTCGGCATCGTCCGTCTCGTCCTCGGTCTCGTCGACTGCCTCGGCGTACGCCTCGGGGTGGACCTCGGCGACGATCTCCTCGATCGCCTCGACGACGAGCGGACCGGGCTGGCTCATGAACTGGTCGTTGACTGCGACGAACTGTTCGTTCTGGTAGGCGGTCGTCCCCATCACGGCCTCGCTAACCGGTGGTTCGTCGCCCCAGGACTCGCCGTAGATGATCCATTCGGGGTCCTCCTCGACGACGACCTCCTCGCTGATCTCGGCCCAGCCCTCGATGCCGGCCTCTGCGCCCAGGTTATCGACGCCGGCGGTGGTGATCAGTTCGTCCTGGAAGGTTCCCTCGCCGGCGGTGAAGCCGTCACCCATCTCGTAGTACGCGAGCGGCTGCTCCTCGTCCTCGACGGTCGCTTCGATGGTTTCGAGACGCTCCTCGAACTCCTCGAGGGCGTCCTCGGCGCCGTCGCACTCGCCGACGATCTCGCCAGTCAGGCGGACGTTCTCGGCGACGCCGTCGAGCGAGTCCTCGGTCGGGAAGACGTAGACGTCGAGTCCGGCGTCCCGGAGCTGGTCGATCAGGTCGTCGCCCTCGAGGGCGTTTGCCGCGAGGACGACGTCAGGATCACGGTCGATAACCTCCTCGGTGACGGGCGTGACGCCGTCGTCCTCGGTGATGTCGAGCTCCTCGTCGGCGCCGAGATAGTCGGTGTACTCGCCGACGGGCATCCCGTCGAGCTTCTCCTCGGCCCCGATCTCGTGCATTACTTGCGCGTCACTCGGCTGGAGGGCGACGACCGAGTCGGGTTCTTCCTCGACAGTCACCGTCTCCCCGGTCGCGTCCTCTCCCTCGAAGGGAAACTCGCAGGTCGGCTCCTCCTGTGTGACGTCCGCCATCCCCCCTCCCGCGGCGGCGGGAGCGAACGCGGCGAGCGCCGTAAACATCGCGACGAAAACGATCAGTGATTTTCGCATCGATCGAACCGTGGAACGCACTCCAACAAATATTTGTCTAATGCAAGCGAGATTTCAGGCGTGTTCCGTCCGGGCCGTCTCGTCTCGTGGTCGGTCGCGCTCTCGGCGCTGCTTGTCGGCGTCGTCGTCGCGAGCGCGGCGCTCGGCCCGGTGCGAATCGATCCCCTGACGGTTTCGCGGGTCATCGCCGATCTCGCGGGAATCGGCACCCACGAGGTGCCGGCGACCCATCGGACGATCGTCGCAGACGTCCGTCTGCCACGCATTCTGCTGGCCGCGACGGTCGGGTTCGCGCTGGCGGCCGCGGGAACGGTCATGCAGGGATTTTTCAGGAATCCGCTCGCGGATCCGTCGATCATCGGCGTCTCCTCGGGCGCCGCAGTCGGGGCCGTCGCGGCGATCGCGTTTCCGGCGCTGGTGCCGATCGGGAGCGTCCACCTGCCCGCCTTCGTCGGCGCCCTGGTCACCGCCTTCCTCGTCTACGCCATCGCGACCGAGGGCGGACGAACGCCGGTCGCAACCCTGCTGCTGGCGGGGGTCGCGATCCAGGCGTTTCTCGGCGCGGTGATCTCGTTTATGGTCGTCCACAGCGGCGAGAACCTCCGGGAGGCCGTCATCTGGATGATGGGCCACCTCCACCGCAGCAGCTGGGGTGACGTCGGGTTCGCGCTACCCGTCACCGTCGTCGGCGTCCTCGTGCTTGGCGCCTACACCCGCGAGATGAACGTCCTCTTGCTCGGCGAGGAGGACGCCCAGCATCTCGGCGTCGACGTCGAGCGAACCAAGCTCCTCCTGCTCGCGCTGGCGAGTCTCGTCACCGCCGCGGGGGTCGCCGTCGCCGGCATCATCGGCTTCGTCGGCCTCGTCGTCCCCCACATGATGCGCCTGGTCGTCGGCCCCGACCACCGGATCCTGCTGCCGACCAGCGCGCTCGCGGGGGCCTCCTTCCTCGTGATCGCGGACACCGTCGCCCGCGTCGGCGCCTTCGGCCTGCCGATCGTCCCCGTCGGGATCGTCACCGCGACCGTCGGGGCACCCTTCTTCCTCTACCTGCTGACAAACCGGGAGGTGCACGCGCTGTGACCGACGGCGACCAGCTGTCGAGGGTGAGAGAGGGCGCCCGGATCGACCTCGAGGACGTCGCGGTTTCGTTCGGCGAGACGGACGTCCTCGCGGACGTCTCCCTGGCGGTCGAGCCCGGTGAGTTCGTCGGGCTGGTCGGACCCAACGGCGCGGGCAAGACGACGCTGTTGCGGGCGATGAGCGGCGCCCTCGAGCCCGACCGTGGGCTCGTCGACGTCGACGGCGCCCCGCTACACGAGCGGTCCTCGAAGGCCGCGAGCCGGCTGGTCGCGGTCGTCCCCCAGAACACCCACCTCTCGTTTTCGTTCGACGTCCGAACCGTCGTGGAGATGGGACGATACCCCCACCGATCGCGCTTTTCGCCGCCCGACGAGGACGATCGGACGGCCGTCGATCGCGCCCTCGAGCGCACGCGAACCGCACGGTTCGCCGACCGACCGATCGACGAGATAAGCGGCGGGGAGCGCCAGCGGGTCGTCCTCGCGCGGGCGATCGCCCAGCAGACGCCCGCCCTCCTGCTCGACGAGCCGACGGCGAGTCTCGACGTCAACCACCAGATCGAGACCCTCGAACTCGTTCGCGAACTCGTCGAAGAGGGCCGTACCGCCGTCGCCGCGATCCACGACCTGGATCTGGCCGCGCGGTACTGCGATCGGCTCGTCGTCCTCTCCGATGGGACCGTCCTCGAGTCGGGACCGCCGGAGACGGTACTGGATCGGGACGTCCTCGCCGCGGCGTTCGACGCGAACGCCGTCGTGACCGAGAGCCCGGTGACGAGGACGCCGACGGTGACCGCCCTGCGGAACGATCCCGAACGGGGCGTTCCCGATCGAGTTCACGTCGTCGGAGGCGGGGCGACCGCCGCGGGCGTCCTCGCCGAGCTCGCCGCGGCCGACTGTACGTGTACGGTCGGCCCGGTCGCGAGCGGTGACGCGGCCGCGGAGCTGGCCCGCGGGCAGGGGTTCGAAGTGGTCACCGTCGAGCCGTTCGCCCCGCTTGCCGCCGACGAGCTGGAGCGAACACGGACCGCGATGGCGGACGCCGACGCGACGGTCGTCGCCGACCTCGAGGTCGGAGCCGGGAACCAGCTGCTGCTCGAGGCGCTCGCAGACCGGGCGTCGCTCGCGGTTCTCGAGGATCGCCCGTTCGCCGAGCGAAACCACGCGGGCGAGCGGGCGCGGGCGCTGTACGAACGGTGCCGGGAGCGGGGGGTCGTCGCGTCGCCGGCCGACGTCCTCGGGGCGGTCGCCGAGGCGGTGGCCCGCACGGAACCGACGGGACGAGCGCTCGAGGCCGACGACGACTGAGATCGCGAGGACGAACGGGCCGACGGAGACGAGCGGACGAACCGTTCCCGTCCGCGAGCCGGACTGAACGGTTTTTTACCCCCGCGCGCCCGAGTGGAGCGCAATGACCGAGTACGACTACGACGAGCTCGGACTCGTCGCCGGGCTGGAGATCCACCAGCAACTCGATACGGCGACGAAGCTGTTCTGCCAGTGTCCGACCGAACTGCGCGAGCCCGAGGAATCGACGCGGCGGTTCACCCGGTATCTCCACCCCACGCGGAGCGAACTGGGAGAGATCGACGACGCCGCCTTAGAGGAGAGCAAGGTCGACCGCGAGTTCGAGTATCTCGCGTACGACTCGACCTGTCTCGTCGAGGAGGACGACGAGCCGCCCCACGAGCTCGATCGGGAGGCCCTCGAGACGACCCTCGAGATCGCCCAGTTGATGAACATGAAGCCGGTCGATCAGGCCCACGTCATGCGAAAGATCGTCGTCGACGGCTCGAACACGTCGGGCTTCCAGCGCTCGTCGCTGATCGCCACCGACGGCGAGATCGAAACAAGCGAGGGTGCGGTCGGGATCGAGGACCTCCTGCTCGAGGAGGAAAGCGCCCAGCGCGTCGCAGAGACCGACGACGGGGTTCGATACAGCCTCGACCGGCTCGGCATCCCGCTGGTCGAGATCGGCACCAGTCCCGATATCTCGACACCCGAGCAGGCGCTGGAAGCCGCCGAGCGGATCGGCATGCTGCTTCGCTCGACGGGGAAGGTAAAGCGTGGCCTGGGGACGATCCGCCAGGACGTCAACGTCTCGATCGCCGAGGGGGCCCGCGTCGAGATCAAGGGCGTCCAGAGTCTCGACGACATCGACGACATCGTCCGCAACGAGGTCGCCCGCCAGGTCGAGCTCGTCGAGATCGCGGCCGAACTCGCCGAACGTGAGGCCGCCGTCGGCGACCGGCAGGACGTGACCGACGTCTTCGAGAACACCGACAGCGGCGTCATCGGCGGCGCCCTGAGCTCCGGGGGGTCCGTGATGGCCGTCCGCCTCGAGGGGTTCGACGGCCTCGTGGGCCGCGAGATCGCCCCCGACCGCCGTCTGGGGACGGAGCTGTCGGATCACGCCAAGCGCCACGGCGCGGGTGGGATCTTCCACACCGACGAGCTCCCCGCCTACGGCGTCACCGAGGAGGAAGTCGCGGACCTGCGGGAGGCCGTCGGCGCCGACCCCGAGGACGCCGTCGCCATCGTCGCCGACGACACCGACACCGCCGAGTCGGCGATCGAGGCGGTCGCCGAGCGGGCACGGACGGCCCTCGAGGGCGTCCCCGAAGAGACCCGCGGCGCGAACGACGACGGGACGACCCGCTACCTGCGCCCGCTGCCTGGCGCGGCGCGGATGTACCCCGAGACGGACGTCCCGCCGGTCGAACCGGATCCGAGCGAGGTGCCCGAACCCGAGCTCCTGACCGAGAAGGTCGAGCGCTACCAGGCCGAGTACGACCTCGGCGCCGGGCTGGCCGAGCAGGTCGCCTACGGGACCCACATGCCGCTGTTCGAGGACGTCGTCGCCGACGGCGTCGACCCGACGCTCGCGGCCTCGACCCTCGAGTCGACGCTGACCGAACTGCGACGGGACGACGTCCCCGTCGAGAGCCTCGAGCGCGAGCACCTCGAGGACGTCCTCGGGATGGTCGAGGACGGCGACCTTCCCAACGAGGGCGTGGGCGACCTGCTCGCGGTGCTCGCCGAGGAGCCCGATCGGACGGCCGAGGAAGCGGCCGAAGCGGAGGGGCTCGGCGGCGCCGACGAGAGCGAGGTTCGCGAGGCCGTCGTCGAGGTCGTCGAGCGAAACGAAGGGCAGGTCGAGGAGGAGGGGATGCAAGCCTTCTCCGGACTCATGGGCGAGTGTATGGGTGCACTTCGGGGCAAGGCCGACGGCGACCTCGTCAGCCGGCTGCTGCGCGAGGAGATCCAGAAGCGGGCCTGAGCCCGAGTTCGCGTTCGGGTTCACCGTCGAGATCGAGGCGACGTTCTCGAGCGATCGGCGTTACTGGTAGGCCTCGAACTCCTGACCGAAGATCGCGAAGTAGACGACGCCGATCATGCCGATGATCGTCGCGATCGTAAAGGAGAGTTCGGGATCGACGAACTGC
>JGI2924J29684_1077308_pt1 | contig 15659 bp, 12 predicted proteins | sample BenlonsequencITS_FD_29684 | JGI IMG/M metagenome (IMG submission 29684)
ACAGTATGTGCTTGGTCATGCCGGGGTGCTGTATTTTTTCGCACTCCGGTTTATTTTTGACGCTTGAGCGTTGGTAATTACAGTAGGCGGGCTATTAGTTGCGATTTTATCGATTCTATAGGTATTGTTTAACATTGTCAATTGCATATGCTCCGAGTCAGGTTTGTCTAAGGTAACAGCTATGATGGCCTGGCCGATAGGGTTTGTCGGGAAACCGGCAGGCCTCCCAACGCGGAAAGGAGTACAGTATAATACTTTGGTCTTAAAAGGCCGGGGTGCTGTATTTTTACTGCATTCCGGTCTTTTTTATTGTTTTAGGTTTATGTTTTAGGTGTTTATGCCTGGCTGTTTTTAGGACGAGGGTAATTGATAAGTTGTTGAAGGTGCGGCAGTAAGGGTTTTAATTTTTTGCGTGCGCTTGTGAAAGGGGCTGTAATCATGAAATCTGTACCGGTACAGGAGGCGGTAGGGATGGTGCTTTGCCACGACCTCACCCTAATTGTCCCCGGCAAGTTTAAAAAACCGCTATTTAAAAAGGGACATGTTGTTAAGCCTGAGGATATTCCCAGTCTGTTGGATATTGGCAAAGAGCATCTCTATGTTTGGGAAATGCGTGAAGGAGTTCTGCACGAAAATGAGGCTGCGATGCGCATGGCCACGGCAGCAGCCGGTAATGGTGTTACCCTAACGGAACCTAGTGAAGGAAAGGTTAGCTTGCTGGCCGCAGAAGACGGATTGTTAAAAATCAATACCGGCGCTTTGTTTGCGATTAATGAGCGGGAACAGGTTATGTTTGCCACCCTGCACTCAAACCAGCTGGTTAAAAAGAATAAGATTGTGGCCGGTACGCGCATTATTCCGCTGGTTATAGAAGAGAAAATTATTACTGGCATAGAGCATATCTGCCGGGAATGTTTTCCCCTGGTTGAGATAAAACCCTTAAGACCCATGCGGGTCGGGCTGGTAACCACAGGCAGCGAAGTGTACAAAGGGCGCATCCAGGATAAGTTTGGGCCGGTAGTGACAGCTAAACTGGCCGAGTGGGGCGGCGAAGTTACCAGGCGGATTTTAGTGTCCGACAGTATAGATATGATTGTAGTGGCTATCAAGGAACTAATGGAAGAGGGGGTCGATATGATCCTGGTTACCGGTGGTATGTCGGTGGATCCCGATGATGTAACGCCGGCGGGCGTGGTTGCCGCCGGGGGGCGCATTGTTAGCTATGGGGCACCTGCTCTGCCGGGGGCCATGTTTATGATGGCTTATATTGATGAACTGCCTGTAATGGGCTTGCCCGGGTGTGTTATGTATCACAGAAGCAGTATATTTGATTTAATAGCGCCGCGGGTTTTGGCTGGTGAAGTGATTACCCGCAGGGATATTATTTCCCTGGGTTATGGCGGTCTTTGTTCCAACTGTCGTGAGTGCCGTTATCCTGATTGCGGCTTTGGCAAAGGTATTTAACAATATTTTTAAACAACGTGTTACAACAAGTAAACATTTAATATAAGGAGATGAATTAATGCTTAAGAAAAGAGTTAACATTAACGGTGCCAGTATGACTTTGGTTGCTGATCCGGAAACTGCTTTGGCGGATGTTCTTCGCGGGCAGCTGCATCTGACCGGTACCAAGATTGGCTGCGGCAAGGCCCAGTGCGGTGCCTGTTCGGTCATTATGAACGGCAAAGTTATCCTGTCCTGTGTCACCAAGATGAAAAAGGTTCCCGATGATGCTATTATTACCACTATTGAAGGCATTGGCACCCCCACCAACCTGCATGCTCTGCAGTTGGCCTGGGTCAAACACGGTGCCGCCCAGTGCGGTTTTTGTGCATCCGGCTTTATTGTCTCCGCCAAGGCCCTGCTTGACGAAAATCTCAATCCGACTAGGGAAGAGGTACGTACCTGGTTCCAGAAGCATAAGAATGTTTGCCGCTGCACGGGGTATAAGCCCCAGGTAGACGCGGTGATGGACGCCGCCCGCCTGATGCGCGGCGAAATAACCGTGGCTGATTTAAGCTTCCAAATGCCGGCCGATGGTAAAATTTTAGGCACCGATTACCCGCGTCCTTCGGCTGTGGGCAAGGTTACCGGCACCATTGATTACGGCGCTGACTTCGGCCTCAAAATGCCGCCCGGTACTCTGCAGCTTAAACTGGTTCAGGCTCAGGTTTCCCACGCTAAGATTTTATCCATCGATACATCCGAAGCTGAAAAAATGCCCGGTGTTTACAAAGTTGTCACGCACAAAGACGTTAAAGGCAAAAATCGCGTCAACGGCCTAAACTTCCCGAACAATAAGGGAGACAGCTATGACCGGCCCATCCTGTGCGACGAAAAGGTTTTCCAGTATGGTGACGCCATTGCCATTGTTTGCGCCGATACCGAAGCACATGCTCAGGCCGCAGTGGAAAAAGTCAATGTGGAATTGGAAGTGCTGCCGGCTTACATGAGTGCACCTGCCGCCATGGAGCCCGACGCCATAGAAATTCACCCCGGAACTCCGAACGTTTACTTTAAGCAGGAAAACATAAAGGGCGAAGATACCGCGCCGCTGATGGAAAAAGCAGATGTTGTGGTATCCATGGAAGACCTGTTTGTTGGCCGCCAGCCTCACCTGCCCATTGAGCCGGATGTTGCCGCTGCTTATTATGACGACAACGGTAACTTGCAAATTTTATCCAAGAGCATTGGTTTGGATATACACGCGCTTATGATTGGCGAAGGACTTGGTCTAGAGGCCGGAAAAAATCTGTTCCTGTCTCAGTTCTCGGGTGTGGGCGGCACCTTTGGCTATAAGTTCAGTCCCACCATTGAAGCGCTGGTAGGGGTCGCATGTATGGCTACCGGTAGACCTGTTTTCCTGAACTTTAACTATTACCAGCAAATTACTTATACCGGCAAGCGGTCGCCGTTCTTTATGGACGTTAAGTTTGGTGCCAACAAAGATGGCAAGATTATCGCTCTGGAACATAACTATGCTGTCGACCACGGCCCATACTCCGAGTTTGGTGATCTCCTCACCTTGCGGGGTGCTCAGTTCATTGGTGCGGGTTATGGTATACCAAACATCAAGGGAGTTGGCTATACGGTTTGCACCAATCATGGCTGGGGTTCCGCCTTTAGAGGTTACGGTTCGCCCCAAAGCCTTTTTGCCTCCGAGACTTTAATAGACGTTCTGGCCGAAAAATTAGGCATGGATCCGCTGGAACTGCGCTATATTAACGCATACCGTCCCGGCGACACCAACCCTTCCGGTCATGATCCTGAAGTATATTCCTTGCCCGCATTAATCGACGCGATTCGGCCCAAGTACCAGGCTGCTCTGGAGAAGGCTAAAGCGCTTTCCACGCCGGAGAAAAAGCGTGGTGTTGGCGTGTCTGTCGGTGTCTATGGTTGTGGGCTGGACGGCGTAGACAGTGCTGAAGTATGGGTGGAATTGTTGGCTGACGGTAGGGTTCAGGTGAGCACCAACTGGCAGGACCATGGTCAGGGTGCTGATATGGGTCTTTTGGCTACCTCCCATGAAGTCTTACGGCAAATGGGCATCAAGCCTGAGCAAATTAAGCTGGTTATGAACGATATGAACTTAGCTCCAGCCGGCGGACCGGCCGGCGGCAGCCGCTCCCAGGTGGTCATTGGTAACAGCGCCGTAAACGGCTGCGAACAGCTGGTCAACGCTTTGAAGAAAGACGATGGGACTTACATGACCTATGACGAAGCAGTGACCAAAGGCATACCACTCAAATATGTAGGCAAGTGGAGCACAGCTGCAGATAACTGCACAGCCTGCGATGAAAAAGGTCAAGGTAAACCCTTTGCCATATACATGTACGGTGTCTTCCTGGCGGAAGTGGAGGTGGATACCAAGACCGGCAAGGCTCAGGTCGCAGGTATGACCATGGCTGCCGACGTCGGCGAAGTTATTAATAAGACAGTTGTTGACGGGCAAATCTACGGTGGTTTGGCCCAGGGCATTGGCCTTGCGCTTACCGAAGATTTCGAAGATCTGAAGAAGCACACCAGCATGGCTGCCTGCGGTATCCCTTACGTCAAGGACGTTCCTGATAATATAGAAATTATCTACGTGAACCACCAGCGTAAACATGGCCCGCACGGTGCTTCCGGTGTGGGTGAACTGCCGCTGACCTCACCGCATGCTGCTATTTGTAACGCTATTTACAATGCTTGCGGTGTGCGGATCACACAGCTCCCGGCCCTGCCGAAGAAGATACTGGCCGGTTTACAGGGTAAAGAAATCCCGGTGGTCAAACGGCCCATTAAAAACCCAGCTTATTAGATACTAGGAAAAAAGGATATTCCTGAAGTAAACTTGGTTAGTTCAAAAAGAAAGGGGACATACCTGCTGAAGTTTGGGTATTTTTTTGAAAAAGGTAAGGGATACACCTGCTGGAGCTAGGGTATTTCTTTGGGGACAGGAATGTCCCCAACTAATGGAAGTCTCTAACTAATGCAGACAAGCAGTGCTGAATTCTCTAAATAGCATCTTCTAAGATTCGGGTGGGGTTTAACCCCACCTGAATCAAGGAATGTTTTATTTATGAATTAAAAATTTAAATTTTACTAATGAGACAATTTGCCTAAAATGAACTTACCTTATCCCTGCTTTTAGTTCGTTTTAGGTTGCTTGTGTTTTATAGTGGAAATGGTGGGGTAAAATGGATCAAAAACGGATAATTGAATTTGAAGAAAAATGTACCCAGGAGCACCCCCCGGCTTGTATGACAGCCTGTCCCGTTCATGTGGATGTAAGAAGTTTTGTGGCGGAAATAAAGGCTGGAAATTTTGATCAGGCATGGCAGATTTTCAGTAAAACCGTTCGTTTTCCCGGGATTATTGGTCGTGTCTGCGACCATCCCTGTCAGGCTGCCTGCAAGCGGCAGGAGGCAGGAGACGCCATCTCCATAGCTGCTTTGGAGAAAGCCTGCGTTGAAATGAATTCCGCCCCGCCAGTTAAGCTTACCATATCCTCAAAAAAAGATAAGCGGGTGGCGGTGGTTGGCGGAGGGCTGAGCGGTTTGGGGGCAGCCGTTGACCTGGCCGGAAAGGGCTACAGTATAGTGATTTTCGAGGCCACTGATCGTTTAGGAGGCAGACTGTGGGAAATACCGGCGGAGGTTTTACCGCGGCAGATTATTCAGGAAGATACCGCTGTACTGGATTCCCTTGATGTAGAAATTCAGTTTAACACCACAGTGGGGCAAACACTTTCCATTATGGATTTGTGCCGCGAATTTGATGCAGTTTATCTGGGCTCCGGGAAGATTGCCTTGGACATTCCCGGCTTGAATTTAAACCGGGAGGGGCTGATTATTGTTGACCCGGTTACCCTGGCCACCGGACTGGATGGAGTTTTTGCCGGGGGCGGCCTGCTGCGCGGGTCCGGGTATTCGCCCATTGGTTCCCTTTCCGACGGCAGACGGGCCGCCATATCCATTGACCGTTACCTTCAGCAGGTGTCACTGACCGCTGCCCGTGAAAATGAGGGGCCTTACCGGACCAGACTTTTTACCGGCACCAAGGGGGCTAAGCCGCTTCCTGCTGTTGTACCGGCCAATCTTGCCCTGGGATACACCCGGGAGGAAGCTATCATGGAAGCCGGGCGCTGCCTTGTGTGCCAGTGTTTGGAGTGCGTGAAAGCCTGCCCCTACCTGGACCATTTTAAAGCTTATCCTAAAAAGTATGTTCGCCAAATTAGCCATAACCTTAAAATGATCATGGGGCTGCACGAAGCCAACACTTTAATAAATTCCTGCAGCCTGTGCGGCCTTTGCCAGGAGGTTTGCCCGGAAAGTTTTAACATGGCGGACCTGTGCCGGGAAGCCCGAAGTGAGATGTTTAAAAAAGGGAAAATGCCGCCTTCCACCCATGATTTTCCCATCCGAGACATGGATTTCAGCAATAGTGAGCTATGTATGCTGACCCGCCACCAACCGGGTTACGAGTCAAGCAGCCACATCTTTTTCCCGGGATGCCAGTTAAGCGCTTCCAAGCCTGACCATGTGATCAAGGCTTATGCTGATTTGACGGAGCGGGTTACCGGAGGGGTTGGCCTGATGTTGCGCTGTTGCGGCGCCCCGGCGGAATGGTCCGGGCGAACCGAGCTGTTTCAGACGGGGCTGCACGAAATAAAGAATCAGTGGCAGGAAATGGGGAGACCGGGCCTGATTTTGGCCTGTTCCACATGCTATCAGATGTTTAAGAAGTACTTACCCGAGATTGATATTGTATCTCTATGGGAATTATATGACCAAATTGGCCTGCCGGAGATTGCTGTGTCGCAAAAGCCGGGGTTGGTGGCTGTGCAGGACGCTTGTACTACCAGGCATGAAAAACATGTCCACCAAAGCGTCAGAAATATATTACAAAAGCTCGGTATCGAAATTGAAGAATTACCGACCAGTCGCGAAACAACGGAATGCTGTGGATACGGAGGTTTGATGTCGTTTGCCAACCGAAAACTGGCGGATGATACCATCAGGCGGCGTATCGACGAAAGCCCTGCCGATTATGTGGCCTACTGCGCCATGTGCCGGGATAATTTTGCAGCTAAGGGTAAAAAGACATACCACCTCCTGGATTTGATTTATGGTGAGGCAGACATGATCTCGGCAGCGAAACGAGGGCCGGGCTATTCACAGAGGCGTGAAAACAAAGCCAGGCTTAAAAATACAATGCTCAAGGAAGTTTGGGGGGATAAGTTGGCGGTGGAGCAAAGCTCGTATGAAGCAATCAATTTGATTATTCCCGACGAAGTGAGCGAAATCATGGAGGATCGCCTGATCTTGAAGGAAGATGTTCAGAAAGTGATAGAACATGCCGAAGGGACGGGCCAAAAACTATTAAATCGCAATAACGGTCATGTTATGGCCTGTCACAGGCCGGTAAGCGTTACTTATTGGGTGGAGTATACCCGGCAGGAGGACGGGTTTGTTGTCCATAATGTTTACTCGCACCGGATGAAAGTAGAAGGTAATAGTTAAGGAAAAGGAATACACCTCCAGTTAATGAAAGGGGACACACCTCCTTCGGAGGAATGTCCCCAATGTATGAATGTCCCCAATGTATGAATGTCTCTAACATGTGAATATTCCCAACATATGAATGTCCCCAATTAAGGATGTGAAAAAGTGGCTGGTAAAGATACGCAGGCGGAAGGTGTTTTTGAGTGTCTTAAATGCAATATGCCGATGGAGTCGGGCAAGGTTACGGTATCCTATATGGGCAGTGATTTTCCGGTGGAATTGTTAAAATGTAAAAAATGCGGGTTTGTCTTAATTACAGAGGAACTGGCCCTGGGTAAGATGCTGGAAGTGGAAAAAACTTTGGAAGACAAATAATTTGAGGGGACATTCCTTTCCTGAGTATGTATAAAAGTTGCGATAATTGATAGTAGGAAGGTGTGTCTCCTTTTCTACTGAAGGAGTGAGGGTAGTGCATTCTACTGTATCGTGCCCGCTGTACGAGGGTAGACCGATCCGGGATGTGACTGGAGATGCCATCAGGCCGGGCGGGTTTATAATCACGGACCGGGCACTTGCTTTTTGTTCCTTTGCTGCCGGGGCCAGGGTTTTGGATGTGGGCTGCGGCGTTGGTGCCACGGTGGAGCATTTGATATGCAATTACCATCTGGATGCCGTCGGGGTGGATCCCTCCCCTGTGCTGCTGGAGCAAGGCCGCCGGAGGCATCCCGGCCTGCCGCTTGTGGAGGCGGCCGGAGAAAGTTTACCCTTCGGGGATGGAGAAATGGACGGTGTTTTTGCGGAATGCACTCTTTCCGTGATGAAAAGCCCGGACAAGGCTTTGGCGGAATTCTACCGGGTATTGAAGGACGCCGGGTGGTTGGTGATTACCGATGTTTACGCCCGTAACCCGGCGGGGGTGGATGAGCTGCGTAAACTTCCTTTGACCGGCTGTTTGACCGGTGCTATGTCCGTCCAGACACTGATCCAAAAAATTAGCGCCCGGGGTTTTGAAGTTGTCTTATGGGAAGATCATTCCAGGCTTTTGGGTGAGCTAACCGCCAGGTTAATCCTGGCCCATGGTTCCATGGCCATGTTCTGGGGCTGTGTGTCCGATAAGTCCATTTCCTGTGAGGAGATTCAAAATACAGTTCAAAAAGCCCGGCCGGGGTATGTTTTAGTCCTGGCTAAAAAGCCCGGTAGCAGTAAGGAGGGAAATTGTCGCCATGACTAATGAACTAATGCGCATGCTGGAATTGCACCGCCAGGGGTTTAACTGCAGCCAGATACTGCTTGCCCTTGGCCTGGAAAGCCGGGGTGAAGATAATCCCGGCTTGATCCGGTCCATGACAGGCCTGGGCGGCGGGTTGGGGTTTTCCGGTAAAACTTGTGGCGCGCTTACCGGCGGCGTCTGCCTGCTGAGTTTGTACGCTGGCAGGGGAACGCCGGAGGAAAAGGAACACGATGAGTTTTTGCTGATGGTCGATGAGCTGGTGCAATGGTTTGAAGGGGAAATCGGCCAGGCTTATGGTGGAATTAACTGTGGGGATATCCTGGGCGAAGACCTGGCGGAAAAAATCGTTTCTCCCAGGTGCAGCAGTATTGTTATTGAAACCTACAACAAGGTTAAGGAAATTATGCTTACCCACGGGGTCGGCTTGGCTGGTGAAAAAGATGACTGATGCAGGGCATGTTCTCTCGGTAACGGAAAGTCTTTGCCCTTATTGCCTGAGTAAAATCCCGGCCAGGCGGGTGGCGCGGGGAGATGAGGTGTTTTTGGAAAAGGACTGCCCGGAGCACGGGAGTTTTAGTGTACCGGTATGGCGTGGCCGGCCGCTTTTTCAGTCCTGGGTAAGACCGAAAATTCCGGCTGATATAAAAGTCCCTCTAACCCGGGTTGAGCGTGGTTGTCCCTTTGATTGCGGCCTTTGTCCCGACCACCGCCAGCATACCTGTACTGCGGTGCTGGAAGTAACCGGCCGCTGCAATTTGCGCTGCTCTTTTTGTTTTGCCGATTCCGGGGAGGTTACCCCGGACCCCGACCTGGAAACCGTCAGGGGCTGGTACCAGCGTCTCCTGGACGTTGGGGGGCCATATAATATCCAGCTTTCCGGCGGTGAGCCCACCATGCGGGATGATTTACCGGAACTGGTTTCCATGGGGCGGGACATGGGCTTTGGCTTTATTCAGCTCAACACCAATGGCCTGAGGTTGAGCCGTGAGCCGCAGTTTCTGGAAGATTTGAAACAGGCCGGGCTTGCCTCTTTATTTCTTCAGTTTGACGGGACGCAAGAGGAAATATATCGTAAACTGAGGGGCGGCGATTTTTTGGCCGCCAAGCTGGAAACAATTCGGCTGTGCGGGGAGTTGGGCATTGGAGTGATTCTGGTGCCTACCGTGGTTCCGGGTGTTAATGACCATAATCTTGGCAGTATCATCGACCTGGCCCTGGAATGGTTGCCGGTGGTGCGGGGGGTGCATTTCCAACCCGTTAGCTACTTCGGGCGTTATCCCCAGCCGCCGTCGGACCGGATGCGCATTACCCTGCCGGAAGTTATTAGTAATATTGAACATCAAACGGCCGGCCGGATTAAAATAGAAAATTTCCGTCCGCCGGGTTGTGAAAACGCCCTGTGCTCATTTCACGGCAACTTCATTTTAATGCCGGATGGAGGGCTAATGGCCACTAGCAGGCATGACCCCGCCCGGCAAGCGTCAAGTTGCTGCTGCACGCCGGAGCTGGCGGTTGATGGGTCAAGGAAAGCGAGGAAATTTGTAGCGAACCACTGGTCGGCAATTCAGCTATTGCCAAGCCGGCAAGCAGGCAGTTGTAAATGCGGTGGCGTTGAGCAAAATGAACAACCGGATAGTATGGATTTATTCTTGGAAAGGGCTAAAACCCATACTTTCTGCATTTCGGGCATGGCTTTTCAGGATGTGTGGAACATTGACCTGGAACGGGTTAAGGACTGCTGTATTCACACGGTTTCTCCCGACGGGAAGCTTATCCCTTTTTGTGCCTATAACCTTACGGATAATCAGGGCAGATCCATCTACAGGGGGCGGTAGGCGGTTTGATTAGCAAAACACCTTTGGAACAGTGGATTTTCAATAAAATAACAGGTAGAGCCGGGGAGTCAGGGAGGCTGACCCCTGCTCTGATCGAAGACTATCAGCTGATGAAGTTACAGGAAACCATCGCTCTGGCCCGTGAAAAAAGCTCCTTTTATCGGCATGCTTTGGGCTGTTTCCCTGCGGATAAAATCAGTTCATTAAAAGATTTGCAAAGTCTCCCTTTTACAACGGCAAATGATATCAGCCAAAATCCATTGCGGTTTTTATGCTGTTCCCAGGATGAAATAAAGCGGGTGGTCACCCTGGAAAGCTCCGGCACTACGGGCTTGCCCAAAAGGATTTTTTTTACGGCTGCCGATCAGGAGCTGACGAAAGATTATTTTCACCATGGCATGACCGTTATTGCCCGGCCGGGTGATAAGGTGCTGATCCTGCTTCCCTATGAGCGGCCCGGAAGCGTTGGCGATTTGTTTGCGGAAAGCGTGCGGCGCATGAATATTATGCCCGTACCGCACGGCATTATAAGGGATCCCGAATACACCCTGAAAGTAATGGCTGCAGAACAGGTAGACACTTTGTTGGGGATACCGACCCAGGTGCTGGCATTGGCTTGTCATGAACCGCCGGGTGAAAGCAAATTCCAGGTTAATATCAAAAATGTAATACTGAATACCGACCATGTTCCCCGGGCCATCGTCAATTGGATTAAAAAGAGGTGGCCTTGCCGGGTGTTCAACCACTACGCCATGACCGAAATGGGACTGGGCGGTGGGTTGGAATGCGCAGCGCTGGCGGGCTATCATATGAGAGAGGCCGACTTCATATTTGAGATAGTTAACCCCGTAACCGGTGAAGTGCTGCCGGAAGGTGCAGAGGGTGAAGTTGTTTTCACCACCTTAACTCGCAGGGGCATGCCTCTGATCCGGTATCGTACCGGAGATCTTGCCCGGTTCATCCCCGGCCCGTGTCCCTGTGGCACCGTGCTGAGGCGCATGGCCCCGGTGAAGGATCGGGTTAAAGGACGGGTTCCTTTAGCCGGGGGCGGCCTGCTCAGCATGTCCATGCTGGATGATGCTTTGTTTGCGGTAATGGGAGTGCTTGATTTTACTGCTACCATTTCATCTGGCAGCGGTGTTGACCATCTGGCCGTAAAAGCCCGGTTGGCCGGTTGGGCCGGAGAAAAAATAACGGCATCTATTCAAAAAGCGCTGCTATCCATCCCCGTGGTTGCCCAAAATATCAAGCAAGGTTCTTTGACTTTGGCACCCATTGAAGCGGACCGGTCCGGGATGCTCTGGAAACCGTCCAAGCGAATAATCCGGGATTTGCGTTCCCCAAGTAGTGCTTGATATATGAAGGAACAGCTTACCGGCGGAGTATGGCCGGTGTTGTGGAATGCCCGTCCATGGCGAATTAGAAGGAGTTAACTAATGGTTAAAATTTTTCAGGATGTTTTACGTTTACTTGAGCAGGGCGAAAGTTTTGTTTTAGCCACAATTCTAGCCAATTACGGTTCTACTCCGCGCACGGCGGGATCTAAAATGATCATCCGCCGGGATGGTTCAATTATCGGTACCATTGGCGGTGGTTTGGTAGAGGCCAAGGTTATCGAACTGGCTGCCCGGGTTATGACAGAGGGAAAAGCCCTGGTTAAAGAGTTTAATCTGAACAAAAAAATCACCGATAAGATGGACATGATCTGCGGCGGTCACCTCAGAGTACTGTTGGATTATATGAGCGCGGACAGGGTAGATTTACTGGACATTTATCGTTCGCTGGGCGATGCTATGACAGCCAGGCGGAGGGCTGTGCTGATCAGCCCCGTTCCCGACGGGGAGGTAGACGCACCCGCCGGAAGGCAGTGCCTGGTGGTTGCGGAAAGACAGCCGGTGGGCACATTTTCCCCACAACCTGCTGAAATGGATGAGCTGCTGCGCGTGGCCGAAAGCCGTTACCCGCAGGTGGTGACATTGGGGGATCGCAGTTTCCTGGTGGAACAAATCAGCAGTTATGGTACTGTCTATATTTTCGGTGCCGGCCATGTGTCACTGCAGGTGGCCCGGCTGGCTAAAACGGTGGATTTCAGCGTAGTAGTGCTTGATGACCGGCCGGAATTTGCCAACCGGAAGCGCTTTCCCGATGCCGACAGGGTGGTGGTATTGCCTACTTTGGCCGCGGATCTTGCCGACTTAGGGGTTGACGAAGATAGTTATGTGGTTATAGTAACCCGGGGCCATGCGCATGATAAAACAGTGCTGGCACGGGCGCTGCGTTCCAAAGCTTGCTATATAGGGATGATTGGCAGCAAAACCAAGCGGGATGCCATATACAATGCACTGGAAAATGAAGGTTACGATAGTGCGGAACTGGCGCTGGTGCACAGCCCCATCGGTTTGGCCATAGGTGCTCAAACACCTGAGGAAATCGCCGTGAGTATAGTGGGTGAATTAATCAAATTCAGAGCGGAGCGTATGTCATGAGCAGTGTAGCCGCAGTGGTGCTGGCGGCCGGTTACTCTTCCCGCATGGGTAAATTCAAGCCCCTTTTGCCGCTGGGAGGAACCACTGTCATGGCCAGGGCTGTAAACATATTTTTCGAGGCCGATATACGTCAGGTGCTGGTGGTGACAGGCCACCGGGCGACTGAACTGCAGCCTGTGCTGGAGGAACTGGGCCTGCCGGCTGTTTATAATCCCGATTACCGGCAGGGCATGTTTTCTTCCGTTCGCGCCGGTATAGCCGGTCTTCCACCCCGCTCGGAGGCTTTCTTTCTGCTGCCCGCCGACAATCCACTGGTAAGAGCGCAAACCGTTAAATTATTGCTGAACGCCTGGCGGAAGAACAAGGCGGGCATTGTTTACCCTTGTTTTGCCGGAAAACGGGGCCATCCCCCTTTGATTTCAAGTAAATACATTGGGGAGATCTTAAGCTGTTCGGCGGATGGTAACTTGCGGGAAATCCTTGCCCGGCACGAGGTGGATGCCCTTGATGTGGAGGTGGCCGACCGGGGAGTGCTATTGGATATGGACACGCCGGAGGATTACCGCTGTCTTTTGCAGCGTGCTGCGGCCATTGACATACCCGACCAAATGGAATGTGAGGTTATCTTTCGGTCGGCCGGTACTCCTCCCCGGGTGATCGCTCACGGCAGGGCCGTGGCGTCGTTGGCCTCATCTTTGGGCATATGTCTTAACCGGTGTGGATACGACCTGCAGCCTGCTTTAATTGAGGCGGCAGGCTTATTGCATGACGTGCGTAAAGGAATGCCGAATCATGCTGTAGCCGGTGCGGGTTTGCTGGCGTCCATGGGCTTTCCCCGGGTGGCCGGGATTGTAGCCTGTCACATGGGGGATGGTTTAAAAACCGGTGTCAGGATTGGTGAAAAAGAGCTGGTTTATTTGGCGGACAAGTTATTATGTGGTGAAAAATTAGTTACTCTTGAGCATAGATTTATGAAGTCCATGAAGCGTTTTGCCGCCGAGCCTGAAGTTCAACAAGCGGTGCGGGAGCGCTGGCAGCGGGCGGAATCAATTAAAAAAAATGTTGAGCAGGTGCTGGGAAAGCAATTGGATACGTGGCTAAAAGAATGGGACAGGAGGGTATATAAAGTCGATGTTGATTTACCTGGTGCGGCACGGTGAGATTGATACAGGCCGGCAAAAACGTTTCATTGGCCAAATTGACCTCCCGTTGACCAGCGCCGGGGTGCGGCAAGCGGAGATGTTGCGGGACCGGTTGGCGGGCATAACCCTGGCGGGTATATATTGCAGTGATCTTAGCCGTTCACTGCTAACAGCCCAAATAATCGCCGAGGTGCATTCAGTATCACCCGTGGCCGACATTGATTTACGGGAAATTTGCCTGGGTGAGTGGGAGGGGCGCAGTTTTGCAGATATGCGTCAAAAAAATCCTGCTGAATTCGCCAGGCGCGGGGCCGATATAGCAGGATACATTCCTCCCGGCGGTGAAAGTTTCTCCGCTTTTAGCTGCAGGATTATGACTGCCTTTAATCGCTTAGTGAACAGTGTTGACGGAGATCTGCTTTTGGTAGGTCATGCCGGGGTTAACCGGGTTATTATCAGTCAATTACTAGGAATGCCATTACATAACATTTTTCATATTTGTCAGGATTACGGGTGTCTGAATATCCTTTACCGGAACAACGGCGGTTACCGGTTAAAGCTGTTAAACAGCTTGGAACACATTGATCGATCCCTGTTTTGCAAATAAAGAATTCACTGTGGAAATTGTCCGTTTTTGTCCGTTGCAATAGATGGTTATTCAATAAAAGACATCCATGCCGCTTGCACGGCACCATCAGAGGATGAAAATTAGCTTAGTCTGTCATTGCGAGGAGCGAAGCGACGTGGCAATCTCATGTTGGGCTGTTTACGCAGTTTGGGATTGCTTCGCTTGTGCTCGCAATGACAGTTGAAAGCATACCGGAAGAAAAGCAACTTGAGCTTTTTCAGGATAGGTAAATTAGGCTGCCCTAGCCGGATACTCTGGCCGGAGCAGCCTTTTTTTAAAATGTACTCTTTTTAAAATGTTCAGCATGGATTCAATATTTGTAGGGGGAACTCTCTTAATGTTGCATTTTAGTCTGTATAATACATTTTATATTGCTTAAGCAGGAAGCTAAAGACAAAAAAGCTTTTTCGAAACTAATTTCCTATAGTTAGTTGAGTACGGCAATGAATGTGCTGAACAGATGTTTATGCAGACGTCGGGCAAAATCTTTTCAGACCCAGAAGATCGGCGACTCCGGCGATGGTAGTTCCATAAAAAAACACGGGCTTTTTCATTTTAATAAATGGGTCAATGGTTCCGTTTGCTATGGTGCTTCCCGTGGCAAAAACAATGTCGCTCCATGCCTCAATTTCCTGAGGGTCAATATCACCGTCTTCAATGAGGACATTGCATTTTATGTGGCCTATGTTATCGGGATCAAGGTCAAAGACTCTTGTTTCAAAGTGACCGGCCAGTTGCTCTACGATGGCGGGCTGTAGTCCTATCACAGCAATTTTGGGGTGTCCAAAGGTTTGCTTGACTAGTTGAACGGCCTGTAAACTGCATTCCTTTGGCCCGGCATCCCTACAGTGAATGGTATTGGAGGCGCGGCCAAGTTTTCTTAGTGCCGCGTTCAGTGAGGCAATAATAACCGCACGGCGAAAATTATTGGTGGCTTGCATGGTCAGAGCATTTTCCAGAGTTCCTTCGTAAAGACCGGGCATATCTGTAAACGCTTGGCCCGCAAAGCCATCAATGTTTGCCTGCATAAGCTTTTCCTTGCCCTTTTGCAGGGGGAAATCGTTTCTTTCCGGTGAACCTATGGCCTCTTGCACGGTTAGTGCTCTGCAAGTAATTTTAACAGTAGCGTCGCTTAGTTGAGGTTCTTGTAAAATGTCGTTTATATATGGCTCTAAATTCTTAAATATTGTGGGTATTTCCATATCAAGTCACTCCTTTAATATATTTAGAAAATCTGATATATGTATAATATACATTATTTGGCATGCTATTGAAGCAAGTTCTTAATTCAGGGGGAGATTCAACTCCCCCTGAATTTTAGAACTGCAAATGCATGACTTAGTTGGCGTTG
>JGI2924J29684_1077307_pt1 | contig 15635 bp, 18 predicted proteins | sample BenlonsequencITS_FD_29684 | JGI IMG/M metagenome (IMG submission 29684)
ATCTTCACCTCATCTGCTGAAATGGACTCCTAGGGTTGTGCAAGCGGACACTGCTGTTAGAGAAAAAGTTAGCGGTGCTGAGACAGAACAGTATTTGGGTCAGGAGAACTTAGACCAGTCGTCTTCACCCACAGATGAAGAGCTGGAGCTTATTGCCTTCTCGTTAGACCAGGCGAAAAAAGAAGCCCTGGCTATCAAGGCTCAAGCAGAAGCTGACGCTCAAGAGATCATCAGGCAAGCAGAGACTGACGCTGAAGCAATTCGAACTCAGGCACAAAATGATATGGAACGGCTGCGCGCAGAGGTTAGGGAATCAGTCCGGGCGGAAGTATATCCTGCGGCTAAGGATCAAGGCTATCAAGCCGGTCTGGCGGAAGGCCAAGCTGAAGGAAGCCGCTTGTCGCAAAACGCTCTTATGCTGTTCCAAATGGCTCAGCATGCTTTTCAGGAAGAATATGCAAAAGTGGACGAAGAGATACTCCATTTGGCTATAAAGATTGCCGAGAGAATTGTGAGATCAAGTTTTGCCGTTGAGCCCCAGAAACTCATGAGAACGATCCAAGCTCTGATGCAGCTGCCTCAGGAACGCTACGGGTGGAAACTGCATGTATCCATAGCAGACGCAGGCTGGCTTGATGAAAATCAATTGCCTTGCCCTTTGATCCCCGATGAATCCTTAAGTCAAGGCGATTGTTACTTGGATTGTCTGGAAGGGATATTTGACGCTCGACTAAGTGCTCAATTAGATAAAATAGAGCACAGTTTACGAGAGGAGTTCAAACATGGGAGTTTGGGAATTAATGCTTCAGAAGGCGGAGGAGATTGACCCTGTCTCTGCCCAAGGAAGGGTTTCCAAAATTGTAGGACTGATGATTGAATCTGCCGGTCCGAGAGTGAGTGTGGGTGAGTACTGTCATATTCTTACTCGCGCCGGAAATGAACTTCCCGCAGAGGTAGTTGGCTTTCGTGATTCCACGGCTCTCTTAATGCCTTTAGGGGAACTTGAAGGAATTGCTCCCGGCGACCGCGTGATCCCTCAAAGGCAGAAGTTAACCGTTTCAGTAGGGTCCGGACTTTTGGGGCGAATTCTCAATGGTTTGGGACATCCCATCGATGGGCGTCCGCTTAAGACCGAAAACTCTTACCCTTTGCAAAATAAGCCGCCTAACGCCCTCTTACGTCCACGAATAACGGACGTTCTCAGTGTAGGAGTAAGAACGATTGATGGGCTGCTAACCCTTGGCCGCGGGCAACGGATGGGAATCTTTGCCGGTTCCGGTGTAGGTAAAAGCACCTTATTGGGAATGATGGCCAGAAATACCGTGGCTGATGTCAACGTTATTGCTCTGGTAGGGGAACGGGGGCGGGAATTGAGGGACTTTATTGAGAAAGATCTTGGACCCGCAGGATTAGCACGTTCTGTAATTGTTGTGGCGACATCGGATCAACCGGCATTAGTTCGCTTAAAAGCTGCTTTTACCGCTACTGCAGTGGCTGAGTTTTTTCGAGATCAAGGTAAGGATGTACTGTTAATGATGGACTCTGTAACACGCTTTGCCATGGCTCAGCGAGAAGTGGGGCTTACGGTGGGCGAACCTCCTGCAACCCGAGGATATCCGCCTTCTGTATTTGCACTTTTACCAAAACTTTTAGAGCGTTCCGGAATGGCGGAGAAGGGAAGCATCACCGGAATTTATACAGTGTTGGTGGATGGCGATGATCACAATGAGCCAATTGCCGATACTGTGCGCGGGATTCTGGATGGACATATTGTTTTAACACGGGACCTTGCCATGCAGAATCATTACCCAGCGATTGATATTTTACAGTCCGTGAGTCGGGTGATGAATGATGTTGTTAGTCCAGTTCATAAAGACTTGGCTTCAAAATTTCGGGAACATCTTGCGGTTTACCGTGATGCCAAAGATCTGATTGACATTGGAGCCTATACTTCGGGAAGCAATCCCAGGATTGATTCCGCTATTGCGTATATAGAACGGATTCAGGAGTTTACTAGGCAAGGAGTCTCAGAAAGTTCGGGATTCGAAGAGACGCTTCAGCAGCTTAACGGAATCTATGCTCTAGAGTGAATAACCCCCAAAGTTTAGAAGCGTAGCCTCTGAAAATTGGAGTTAGATACTGGACTAAAGGGGTGAAAGGAATGGCTCGATTTCGATTTCGTTTTGATGCGAGCCAGCGGTTGGCTGATCAACTGTTAGATGTGGCCAAACGAGAATTTGCTCAGGAAATGCAGCGTTTACAAGTTTGTATTGAGGCCCGTGTGACTCAACTTGGCCGCTTCAATGATGCTTTAGAGGGTCAGAGGAATGCCGGACTCCACTCTCCGGAGAAATTAGCCATTTGGCAAACGTATGTTTTTGAACAGCGACGCCGGCTCAAGGAACGCGAAGCAGAGAAGTCAGCGCAAGAAGTGATGATGGAGAAAGCGCGTTGTCGTTTAATAGAGGCGCATCGAGAAGCAGAGAAGTTTCGACGCTTGAAAGAAAAACAGTTTAAAGCATTTCAAATCAAAGAACTTATTAAGGAACAGAAGGTCTTGGATGAAACCGGTCAGATTCTTCATTGGCAACAGAAAAAATATTCGACAAAGTGTTAACGGAAGGATGAAGTTATGATCTACGTCACTCGCTTGAACGGCAAAGCTTTTGCCTTAAATTGTGACCTGATTGAAACAATGGAAGAAACCCCGGATACGGTCATAACCTTAACGGGTGGAAATAAATACGTGGTCTCAGAGAGCATCGAAGTGCTCATCGAACGTATCATTGAGTTTCGGCGTATTTGCCAGCAGTTTCCAAAAATGAGGAGTGATCAAATTAATGAATAAAAAAGTTCTGATTTTCCTGATCATCGCTCTTATCTTGGGCTTAGGAATCGGTATAGGCGGAACGGTTTTAGCTCAAAAAACGATCTTTAAAACTCAAAATACAGCTGCCGGTGTGAGTCAGCCAAAACAGACCGGCCCCCTTCTCTCCCTCGGTGAGGTCCTAATTAATTTGCAAGGCGGGGCTATTCTTAGAACAACCATTACCCTGGAAGTTACTGACGATAAGGCCTTAACTCAATTGAAAGCCGACACGGCCATCTTGAGTGACAAAGTCAACTCGGTTCTCTTAAACCGACCTCTTGCCGATGTACAAACCCCCGAGAACTTAGCTAAGCTAAAGGCTGAACTGTTAAAGAAACTTAATGAAGTGGCAGATAACAAAATAACCGATGTCTTCTTTGAAAAAATCGTTTACCAACAATAACTATACGTAGTAAAGAGGACTTAGTTCCTTTAGGAGAGGGGGAATTCGATGGGAGACATCTTATCCCAAAGTGAAATTGATGCTTTGTTAAGTGCACTGTCTGACGGGCAAGTAGATGCTGAAGAAATGCGTTCAACGGATACTACAAAAAAAGTCAGAGTCTACGATTTTAAGCGTCCCAATAAGTTTTCCAAGGATCAGATTCATTCCCTGCAAAATATCTATGAAAACTATTGCCGCGCTCTGACAAACTTCCTTTCAGGAAACTTGCATTCAGCCATTGAAAGTAAAGTTCTTTCAATTGAGCAAATCACGTACGACGAATTTATACGGTCTTTGCCAAGTCCTACTGTCATTGGAATATTCACCTTAGAACCCTTGGAGGGGACCGTTTTGATGGAAGTGAGCCCTTCACTGGCTTTCACAATCGTGGATAGAATCTTAGGCGGTCAAGGACAAGGAGCTGAAAAGAACCGGGATTTAACAGAAATTGAAAAAACACTCGTCGAACACCGCCTAACTCATATGATAAACCTGACAGAAGAGGCTTGGGGCGAAGTCTATGAATTAAAACCGCAGTTTATTGCCATGGAACCAAATCCGCAGTTTGTGCAAATTGTTGCTCCTAATGAAATGGTAATTTTAATTACCATAGAGGTTACCGTTGGAGACACTGTAGGGATGATCGAAGTTTGTCTGCCCTATTTGGTTCTTGAGCCTATCTTAGAAAAATTAAGTACTTACTTCCTATTCTCTACAAAAGCTAAGGTCAGTTCTCCCGAGCAGATTGCTGCAATTCGCAGAAAAATTGAATGGGCAAAGGTTGATGTGGTTGCGTTTTTGGGTCATTCCGAAATTCTTGTGCGGGACCTTCTCGAATTAGCTGTGGGAGATGTTATCCCCCTGCGGCAGTCCCTGGCAGAACCTCTTCCCATATATGTCGGAAAGTATATGAAATTCAAGTCTAATCCAGGACTTAACGGAGAACATCTCGCTGTTCAAATTACCGAAGTCGTAGAAGAAGGAAGGGAAGAAGATGGGGAATGAGATTCTCTCACAAGAAGAAATTAACGCCTTGCTTCAGGGGACAGCAGATCTCGATTCTAATCCAGCCCCAATGCAAGCGGAAGATTCTTTAAGTGAAATGGAGAAAGATACTCTAGGTGAAATTGCTAATATTTCAATGGGGACTGCGGCAACCACGTTATCCATGCTCTTAGGTAAAAAGGTTGACATTACCACGCCGAAAGTTGATGTGACAACCTCGGAACAGATTATGAAAGATTATCCTGTTCCTTCCGTGATTTGCAACGTCAAATATAAGGTGGGAATTGAGGGCTCTAATCTTCTGATTTTATCGCAACAAGACGGCTCAGTCATTGTCGACTTAATGATGGGGGGAGATGGAAAAAACCCAACTCCGGGATTATCGGATCTGCAAATCAGCGGAATCTCCGAAGCGATGAATCAGATGATGGGTTCTGCTGCAACCTCCATGTCGACAATGTTTAAAGCCACGGTGGACATTACGCCGCCTGATTTAATGCTCAATGATTTGGCAGCGAATAGTAATATTATTCGGGACACCTTGACTCAGGATGAACCTCTGGTTCGAATTTCTTTCCGGATGATTGTGGAAGATGTTATTGACAGTACTTTAATTCAGGTCATCCCTCTGAGTGTAGCCCAAAGGATGGTTAACAAGTTAATGTCCGCTATGAGTAGGGATGTTCCTGCAGCTGCGACCACTCAACCTGCGGCTCCTCAACAAAATGTCGCAAATCAGGTGTCCTATCAAACTCCTCCGCCGGCGCCGCCGTCTTATGAAGCCACTTATCCATCAGCCAATTACCCACCTTACGCAGGGGGACAGGCAGCAGCTCAAAACAGAATCCAGACACCGGTTCAACCGGTTCAGTTTGCACCGATACAACAGGGACAAATACCGAAGCAACCTGAAAATCTTAACTTAATTCTCGATGTACCATTACAGATTAGTGTAGAATTGGGCAGAGCGAAGAAAACCATTAAAGAGATCTTGGAAATGGGGCCAGGTTCAGTGATCGAACTTGACCGCTTAGCAGGAGAATCAGTCGATATGATAGTCAATGGCAAGCTGATCGCCAAATGTGAAGTGGTTATAGTCAATGAAACCTTTGGTATTCGTATAACCGATATTGTTCAACCTATAGAGCGTGTGAATACGCTCAAGTCATAACGTTTGGGACGATTGGGTTGTAACCACTTCATGAAACATGAAAGTGGAAGTTTGGAACAGATTAAGGAGGAAAATTAAGTGAGTTCTACTGTAATGATCGTTGACGATGCAGCTTTTATGCGTATGATGTTAAAAGATATCCTGACTAAAAATGGAGTCACCGTCGTTGGTGAAGCAGAAAATGGTGCTATCGCCGTAGAAAAGTATATGGAATTGCAGCCAAATTTAACGATTATGGACATTACCATGCCGGAAATGGACGGGCTGCAGGCTGTCAAAGAAATCATTAAACGTGACCCGAAGGCCAGAATCATCATGTGCAGTGCCATGGGCCAGCAATCCATGGTCATCGAGGCAATTCAGTCCGGAGCAAAGGATTTTGTGGTTAAACCCTTTCAAGCTGAGCGTGTCATCGAGGCTGTCACAAAGGCGTTGAAGTAGTCATGCCATCATTCAACCAAGACCTACCGCTTCCTGCAAGCGCAAGCGTTGCACCTGCGGTGCAATCCGGCAGCGCTTGGGGACTGATAGGAACTTTAATTGTTTTTCTCTTAATCTTGCTTGTGTCACTTTGGATTATCCGCCGCCTCAACCGCGCTAAGATTCAAAGTTTGAATGCCCCTTGGGCCAGAGTTCTTGACCGACAAGTGTTAGGCGGACAGCAAAGTTTGTACCTTGTCGAAATCGCGGGTCAATTACAGGTCTTGGGGGGAACAGACCATCATATCATCAAGCTCAGTGAGATTAATGATCCTGATGTGGCTGCAGAAATTTTAGAAGAAATCGCCTCACGCCCAATAGAAAAAGTTGAGGGCTGGATCATGAATATTTCTAAACTATGGCGTAAAAGACATCCTCGCAAGGGTAATATTTTCCCTGAGGAGTTAGAACGTTTGCTTGAGGAGGTTGACAAATAGTGCATTCTTCAAGCAGACTCATCGGACTTTTAGAACGCGGAATTCCTTTGTTTTTGGCTGTGGCATTCTTGATCCTGGCAACTCCGAAGAGTGTTTTCGCTGCCGGGGTTACATTGGATCTTGGAAATTCCACCTCTCAGCAATTGAGTACATCCCTGCAGCTTTTAATGACGTTAACGGTATTAAGTGTGGCTCCGGCAATACTGTTGTTGATGACGTCCTTTACGCGTATCGTTATTGTCCTATCCTTCGTCAGAAATGCTCTGGGAACCCAGCAGCTCCCTCCCAATCAAGTTCTTGTAGGGTTAGCTCTCTTTCTTTCCTTCTTTGTCATGGCTCCTACATGGAATCAAATTAATACGAATGCGATCCAACCCTATATGAAGAACCAGATTACGCAAACAGAGGCTTTAACTAAGGCTGAAGAGCCTTTAAGAGATTTTATGTTCAAACAGACTCGGGAAAAAGACTTGGAGCTTTTTGTGGGTTTAGCTAAAATGGAGCGGCCTAAAACTTACCGGGATATTCCAACGTATGTACTGATTCCTGCTTTTGTTATCAGCGAATTAAAAACGGCGTTCCAGATGGGATTTGCGATATTTATTCCGTTTATGGTTATCGATATGATTGTTTCAAGTACCCTAATGTCTATTGGTATGATGATGCTTCCTCCGATGATGATCTCCCTGCCATTTAAAATACTTTTATTTGTCCTGGTGGATGGCTGGCATTTGGTGGTACAGTCCTTGGTGACCAGTTTTAAATAAGGAAAAGGAGAGACAATGTGAGTCAGACTACGGTGCTTTATTTAGCAAAAGAGGCTTTCGGGGCAGTGATTCTTGTGGGAGGGCCAATCCTCGGTGCCAGCTTATTGGTGGGCCTTTTGGTCAGTATTTTTCAGTCCATGACTCAAATCCAGGAACAAACGCTTTCCTTTATCCCAAAGGTTATCGCGGTTGTAGTTATTCTTCTTTTATTGGGTCCGTGGATGTTATCCGTAATAACAGGTTTCACCACAAACTTACTGAATCAGTTGGTTTCCTTTGGTACAATGTAATCATTTTAAAGGTCAGTAATAGCAGGACATTTGTTACTTCGAATTTAGGCGTCGAGTTAATGATTTGCGCATCAAAATTGGGGGGAGTAATTTGAGTCTGGCGCAACTGCTCCAATGGAACCTCTCTCTATTTATACTAATTTTATCACGTTGGGCAGGAATGATTATATTAGCTCCAGTGTTTGGTGCAAGAGGTGTCCCGACGCTTATAAGACTTAGTTTGGCCGGTTGTTTTACGGTGGTAGTATATCCTTTGGTCTTTGCCACAAACCCGACTATTCCTAGTGAGATGTTGCCTTATGTTGCTGTGGTCATCAAAGAAGTTTTAGTGGGGTTAGTTATCGGATATGTCATCTATTTACTGACTGCCATTTTGCAGGGTGCCGGTCAACTCATCGATTTTCAGATGGGTTTCACTATGGGAGCAGCGATAGATCCGGTTTACGGGGCACAAAGTCCTATGATGGGTAACTTTCAAATGGTATTGGCAACGATGCTGTTACTCTCTACAAATGCCCATCATTATCTTATTGCTGCCATGGTTAAGAGCTATGCTTTTATTCCTCTTAACCCTTCAAATTTGCCTATTGATTATCACTTTTTTGTCGAGCTTGTTGCCCATGTATTTTCCTTATCCATACAAATGGGGTTGCCAGTCTTCGGGGCGTTAGTTGTCTCAGATATCGGGGTGGGTCTGCTGATGAGAACAGCTCCTCAATTTAATATTTTTTCTGTAGTTTTTCCAGTCAAGGTTATTTTCGGACTTATAATTTTATTTCTTTCAGTGTCTTTTTTTGGAGAAGCTGTCTCTCATCTCTTTAAGATGAATATGACGTGGATTCTGAATCTCTTTCAGGGGTGGAAGCAGTGAGTGAGAAAAAACATCCGGCCACTCCCAAACGCCGTCAAGAAGCCCGGAAAAAGGGCCAAATCTTTAAAAGTCAGGAAGTCATTTCTTCCTTTATGCTCTTAAGTGCTGTGGCACTTCTTAAACTCTGGCTTCCGGTGATGATACAGCGCATGGCGCAGCTTTTCCCCTATGTTTTAGGCCTTTCCTCCGAGTGGACGGAGAGTTCTATTGCCAGCCTGATGGTCAATGTCCTGTGGCTGGGAATTCAGATTGTAGGACCTATTTTAGTCACAGGTTTAGTAGTCGCTTTAGCAGCCAACTATATTCAAGTTGGAATTCTCTTCACCTTTGAACCATTGAAACCGCAAATTTCCCGTCTCAGTCCGTTCAGTGGTGCGAAACGGATGTTTGGTGTTAAAGCTTGGGTGGAATTGGCAAAATCCTTGACCAAAGTGATTCTTATTGGCTACTTTTTATACGCCAGTGTTCGCGACAGAATTAATATTTATCCTGCTTTACAGCAACTGGATGTGAAGCAGGGAGCGGTTTTTATCGGACAAGCTTTGATGGAACTGGGCTGGAAAATCTCAATATCGTTTTTCGGCTTGGCAATATTGGATTATTTTTACCAACGATGGGACCATGAGAAACAATTGCGGATGTCTCATGAAGAATTGAAACAAGAGTTTAAGCAGACCGAGGGTAATCCTGAAATTAAACGGGAAATAAAGAGGAAGCAACGCGCCCTTGCTTTGAGTCGCATGATGCAGGATATGAAAAAGGCAGACGTTGTCATTACCAACCCAACTCATTATGCTGTTGCTCTTTGTTACGATTTGAAAGTCAATAGTGCACCTTATGTTGTGGCTAAAGGACAAGATGAAATCGCCTTTCGTATGCGGGAAGTGGCGAAAGACTACGGTCTCGTGATTATGGAAAATAGGCCGCTGGCTCGGGCCCTTTACGCTCAAGTGGAGATTGGACAGGGTATTCCGGAGGAGTTATATAAAGCCGTCGCTGAGGTTTTGGCCTTCGTCTATCGTTTAAAGAAAAAGAAAAGAGCATGAGGACGGCAGGTGTCTGCTGACCACGTGGTCTTGAAAGGAGGAACCACTTATGGCCGTATCGATGAAACGCCGGTTGTTAAGCAATACGGATATTCTCGCCGCAATTGGGATGGTAGGCATCGTAGTCATGATGGTTATCCCCCTGCCGGCAAGTTTACTTGATATATTAATTACCTTAAATATTACGGGTTCAGTACTGACTCTGATGATCGCGTTTTTTTCCAAAGAACCCTTGGAGTTCTCGGCCTTGCCCTCCCTTTTATTGACTATGACCCTGTTTCGATTGTCCTTAAATATCTCGACAACACGGCTTGTACTTCTTGATGGTTACGCCGGGCAGGTCATTCAACAATTCGGACAATTTGTCATTCGTGGCAATCCTGTTGTTGGTTTTGTTGTTTTCTTCATTTTGGTCATCGTTCAATTCATCGTCATTACCAAAGGGGCAGAACGTGTTTCTGAAGTCGCGGCGCGTTTTACCTTAGATGCCATGCCTGGAAAACAAATGTCCATTGATGCCGACCTTAATGCCGGAATGATCAATGAACAGCAAGCCCGTGAACGGCGGAAAAATATACAGCGTGAAGCAGACTTTTATGGTGCCATGGATGGTTCCACTAAGTTTATTAAAGGGGATGCTATCGCAGCTATTATCATTTTGGTTGTTAACATTCTCGGAGGTTTCATCATTGGTGTGGCGATGCAAGGGCTGCCTTTGCTGGACGCTCTCAATAAATATACCATTCTAACCATCGGAGACGGTTTGGTTTCTCAGATACCGGCGCTGTTGATTTCTACCGCGACAGGACTGGTTGTGACTAGGGCAGCTTCTGACAATAACTTAGGTCAGGATTTAAGCAAACAATTATTTCAAAACCCAACGACACTCTTTATCACAGCCGGGGTTTTGCTTTCATTAGCCTTGCTGGGATTACCGCCTGCTCCTATGGTTACCGTGGCAGCGATTTTAATCGTTGCCGGTGTTGTGATCCGTAAGAACTCGAAGGTTTCTGTCGTCCAAAAGACTGCTGCCGCGCGAGAATCGGAGATTGCTGACAGTAAGAAGCCGGAGAATGTGTTAAACCTCTTGAATATTGACCATATGGAATTGGAGTTGGGCTACGCTCTGGTGGCCTTGGTGGATGTCCAGCGAGGCGGAGATCTGCTGGATAGAATCGTATTGATTCGTCGTCAGATCGCCAGCGAGCTAGGGTTTATAGTCCCGGTGATCAGGGTTCGCGACAACATGAACTTACAGCCTAATCAATACGTTATAAAAATCAGGGGAGCGGAAATCGCCATGGGTGAGATTTTGGCCGATCATTATATGGCGATGAGCAGCGGAATGGATGATGATGCCATTCCAGGTACACCGACTAAAGATCCTGCTTTTGGACTTGATGCTAAATGGATTAATGCGGCCTATCGAGAGCAAGCAGAACTAAAGGGCTGGATGGTTGTGGATGCCCCAACTGTTTTAGCGACACACATTACTGAGGTCATCAAGACTAATGCCTGGGAAATCCTGAACCGTCAAGACGTAAAAACTCTCATTGATCATGCTAAGGAGCAGGCCCCTGCAGTTGTTGAGGAGCTGATTCCGGACATTCTCAGTCTCGGCCAAGTTCAGAAAGTCTTGGCAAACTTATTGAGAGAAAGGGTCTCCATTCGTGATTTGATAACGATCTTGGAAACTCTGGCTGATCAAGCTCAATCAACCAAGGATATCGATCGCTTGACCGAACATGTAAGACAGGGATTAGCTCGTCAGATTACTCAACCCCTCGTTGGTAAAGATAAAACGTTGTCGGTGCTTACCCTTGATCCGCAGATTGAACAGCAGATACTTGACAGTATTCAGCCCTCGGATTATGGAACCTATTTAGCCCTTGATCCCAAAGTATTACAAGGAATTGTCCAAAATCTCTCTCGTGAGGCAGAGAAATTTATACTCAAAGGCCTTAGCCCCGTGTTGGTTTGCGCTCCTTTGGTCAGGATTAATTTAAAAAGAGTCACCGAGCGACAACTGCCGCATCTCATAGTTCTTTCGTATAATGAATTAGTCCAAGGTATACAAGTTCAAGCTATAGGAATGGTGGGGATGGATCGTGCGAGTTAAGCGATTTGTAGGTGACAACGTTACAGACACTATGGGAAAAGTAAAAAGGGAACTTGGCTCAGATGCCGTTATCCTGCAAACCCGTGAATTTCGCGAAGGAGGTTTTTTAGGTTTCTTTGGAACTATGAAGGTTGAAATAACGGCTGCTATTGAAGAGAAGCCGGTTTCCGATTGGTCTAGGTATGACAATAATATTGAGGAAGAAAGACCCGTTAGGATTGCCCCTCGGCCTGAGGTTCAAATTCGGCAGGAAACCCTTCAGCGTGACACTCAAGTCCCATCGGAAACGATTCAACCTGATCTCAAGTCAATGTATTTATTATTGGAGAAAGTCAATCAGCAAATCGAGGAACTGGGAAGTGAAAGAAAGGAATGGCCTCCAACTCTGCAAAAATGGGTAGATCGTTTGCTAGACCGAGGGGTAGAGGAAACGATAATTAAACGGATTATCAGTCACCTTCAGCAAAGGTTACCTGAAAATCAATGGAATAACGACAGCGAGGTTTACTCTCAGATCGAAACAGAAATCATGGAAATCTGCGGAACCACTGAACCCATACAGACTGACACGGATAAACCTCTGGTTATCGCTTTGATCGGTCCGACAGGTGTGGGGAAAACAACAACCATAGGTAAACTGGCGGCAGGTTTTAGTATTGTCGATAAGCGAAAAGTTGCTCTGATTACGGCGGATACGTATCGCGTTGCCGCGGTAGAGCAAATTAAAACCTTTGGCGAGATTATCGGCGTTCCTGTCGATGTGGTAATGACACCGACAGAACTTCAGATGGCCAAGAACCGTCACAAGGATAAAGATTTAATTTTTATTGATACGGCAGGGCGAAGCCCGCATCATGATTTGCATATGTCAGAATTGCGAGCTTTCTTAAAAAAGGCCAATCCGGACTATACGATGTTGGTTATGAGCGCTACGACACAACTCGCTGATCAACTTAAAATCTATCAGCGTTTCAAAGACGTATCAACCCATTTTATTTTCACAAAGCTCGATGAAACTGACAGTGCAGGGACTTTATTGAATTTCTTAGATCAGGCAGAACTCCCAACGGCCTATCTAACGAATGGACAAAATGTCCCGGATGACATAGTTGCAGCCAACCAGAATCGGATTGCTCGCTTCGTGTTTGGAGAGGAGAAGCACTGTGAATGATCAAGCCAGCGCCCTGCGCAAGTTGGTCTCAGATGAAAAAAGTGAACAAACTAAGATGAGAGTTTTAGCTGTGACCAGTGGTAAAGGGGGAGCCGGGAAAACAAACTTCACAGTTAACTTTGCTTTAGCTCTGGCTCAATCTGGGAAACGCGTCATTATCCTTGACGGAGATTTGGGACTGGCGAATGTGGATATTTCTTTCGGTCTTACAGCTCGGTATACGATTGAACATTTATTAACCGGAGAAAAAACGATTGAGCAAATCCTCCTGACAGGTCCGCAGGGAATCATGATTATTCCAGGAGGAGCAGGGGTTCAGGATCTTGCTAACCTGGAAAGAGACAAGATTGCGAATGTTTTAACCAATCTCGGGCGGTTAGAAAAAATGGCCGATATTCTGCTGATTGATACGGGTGCAGGTATTGGGCATACCGTAACTAACTTTTTGCGGGGCGCTGACGATATTGTCCTCTTAACAACACCGGAGCCTACCGCTCTGATCGATGCCTATGGCGTGCTTAAAACCTTGAAAAAAGAGAACATAAAGGTACCCATTCATGTCGTTGCCAATAGGGTGCACTCGGAAAGCGAAGCTCAGGCAACCTACAAAAAACTGGAAACAGCAGTGCACAAGTTTTTAAACGAACCGCTTGATTTATGGGGCTGGGTTTATGATGATCCTTTGATGAGCCGCGCTGTTATGCAGCAGGTCCCCCTCGGTATAGGCTCACCTGATAGTTCGGCCTATCGTTGTATACAATGGATAGCCGGAACAATTACAGGAGTCAACGATCATCCTCCTCGTCACGTTGAAGGAATCAAGGGATTTCTAAGCAAATTGCTTCGACCGTTTTAAAACTCCAAAACTAAGCACTTTTTAATAGACAAAGAGTTTTTTTGAACTAATTAATTTAGGAACTTACTTGCAGCTCGTGGCAATTAATTTTTAGCTTGATTCCTAAGGGGGGAATGATTTTGTCGTACAGTGAGAAACTCTCACATGGCCTGTCTATTGATCTTATCGTACTTGATGGAGAGTATTGCGGAAAATATCGGACGCGAATCGAGGAAGTTGGGCAAAAGATTATCACGGTGGGCGCACCTTATGATAAAGGTGAGGTTGTGCCTCTTCGGGAAGGAACTAAGGTCGTAATTACCTTTTGGGATCATTTATCAGCTTATGAGTTCGAGGGGGAGATTATGCAGCGTATTGCGGTTCCTGTGCCGATGCTAGTCTTGAAGTTCCCTGATTCGATTACCAAAGTTCAGCGTCGAAATTATGTTCGAGTACCCGCTGCCTTTGACCTTTCCTTTAAAGTTGTAAAGGAGGATGGCCTAAGTGATCTTTTAAGAGGAACGATGGTTGACTTTAGCGGCGGAGGGGTGCGTTTCATAACGGATGAACCTGTGGAGAATAAAGCCTTGCTCTATGTACAATTAGGTCTTCCTAACGGCGAAATTCAGACGCCTGCTCGTGTTTGCAGGACCGAAACGATGGAGAAAAATCAACGATATACTGTTACCGCAGAATTTTTTGACCTTTCAGAACGAGAGAGGGATCAAATTATAAAATGCGTTTTTGAAAGACAACGAGAGATGCGGAAGAAAGGGCTGATATAGGAACATGGAAGTAACACAGTGCCAACTGGATGCATTGCGTGAAATCGGGAATATTGGCTCTGGCCATGCGGCCACAGCTTTATCCACCCTCCTGCAGCGTCGAATTGATATGTCTGTGCCAGAGGTTTGGGCCGTCCCCTTTGAGCAGATTACTGCAATCGTGGGGCAATTGGACACACCTCAAGCCGTCATTTATGTCAAAGTCGAAGGGTCTGCTCCGGGGAAAGCCGTCTTCTTCTTCCCTGTTGAAAGCGCAGAAATAGTTGTTCAGGCACTTTTTGGCTCCAGTGAGGAACGGGATCTTTATAGTGATGAGATGGCACAATCAGCCTTGAAAGAGGTTGGCAACATCTTAGTGAGTTCTTTTCTTATTGCTTTAACGGAGTTTTCGGGGGTACCCCTGCAATCATCAGTCCCGGCGCTATCCGTAGATATGATTGGGGCCCTTTTAGATGCTATTTTTCTTGAGGAAGGAACTCTCGATGATACAGTCTTATTTATTGACACACAACTCTCCGGCATTCCTAAGATTGAAGGTCAATTTATCTTTTTGCCCGACGAAGGTTCGTTACAAAAATTATTAGGGGCTATGGGATTATGAGCGTAATAATTACTGTCGGTATGGCGGATTTTAAAACGGCAAAAACTCCGGATCTTTTAATGACTGCCGGGTTGGGGTCATGTATCGGAATCTGTGTCCATGACCCCGTTTTGAAGTTAGGAGGGATGGCTCATATCATGCTGCCTACCTCTTCCGGAAGCCAAGGAGGGAATCCGATGAAATATGCAGATACTGCCCTGGAGTTAATGATAAAACAGATTTTAGATTTGGGAGCAAGTCCATCCCGCCTCAAGGCCAAAATAGCAGGCGGCGCTCAGATGTTTTCCTTTCCGGGAAAAACTCCGATTCTTAAAATTGGTGATCGCAATGCTGAGGCTGTCGAACAGGAATTAAAAAAATACAGAATCCCGCTTTTGGTCGCAGATGTAGGGGGCAGCTTTGGGCGTACTATTCATTTTGATGTGGGGACCGGGGAATTACGCATTCGAACAATTAATCATGGTGAAAAGGTGGTTTAGTGACCATGGAAAATTATCCGAATTTCACGCTCTGGTCCATGCGTATTTCTATTCTGGTTGCTCTGATTGTAGCCTTACTTAGCTGGATTAACGGTTTAAAGATCTTTAATCTAATTGTGCGGGCAGGGATTTCCTTTGGAATTATTTATCTGTTACTGATGGGAACTTTTAGTTTATTTAAGAAAACGGCCCTGTCAATTCCAAAGCAGGACCAGACCTTAGAAACAGGACGAGGGGGCTTAGTTGATGTATCCCTCGGCGGGG